>Ga0247742_10002941_pt1 | contig 10996 bp, 10 predicted proteins | sample UWRJL208509C2_FD_180944 | JGI IMG/M metagenome (GOLD analysis project Ga0247742, IMG submission 180944) | Plant litter microbial communities from Arlington Agricultural Research Station in Wisconsin, United States - UWRJ-L208-509C-2 | ecosystem: Environmental > Terrestrial > Plant litter >... | reverse complement strand
AAGCGGATCAGATAAAGGCTTCTGTTGAACAGGCACTGGCAAAATTCGGTAAAATTGATGTACTGGTGAACAATGCCGGTATCGGCTATTTTGGCGCTATTGAAGAAAGTGAAGAGGACGAGGTACGCCGTATGTTCGATATTAACTTTTTCGGGCTGGCAAACATGACCAATGCAGTGTTGCCTTCTATGCGTGCACAACGTAGTGGCCATATCGTGAATATTGCTTCTATTGGCGGACTTGTTGGTTTTCCTGGTGTTGGTTTCTACAATGCTACCAAATTTGCTGTTGATGGTTATTCCGAAGCACTTTCTAAAGAAACAGCCCATTTAGGGATTAAAGTAACTATTATCGCACCAAGCGGTTTCCGTACTGACTGGGCCGGCCGTTCAGCAAATGATACGCAAACCCTGATCGATGATTACAAAGATTCCCCTGCCCATATAAATCAGGATACTATCCGTGGTTATAGTGGCAACCAGCCCGGTGATCCGGCACGTGCGGCAAAAGCAATTGTAAAGGCTGTTGATTCGGAACATCCGCCATTGCGTCTTTTGCTGGGTGCAGCAGCAATGAAAGGAGCACAAAATAAACTCAACGAACTTAAAAAAGATTTTGATGCCTGGGAAGAAACCACCGTAGGCGCAGATTTTCCAAAAGAATAAATACTCATTATTAAACAAACAAACTATATTATGACAATAGCAAAAGGATATGCGGCGCAAAGCCCTGAAACAAATTTGGCACCATGGGAATTTGAACGCCGCGAGGTAGGACCACATGATGTACAATTCGATATCTTATTCTGTGGTGTTTGCCACTCCGATTTACACCAAATTAAAAATGACTGGTTTCCGGGTATATTCCCAATGGTTCCGGGACACGAGATCGTAGGCCGCGTAATTAAAGTGGGCGACCATGTAAAAAACTTTAAGGTTGGTGATCTTGCCGGTACAGGTTGTATGGTAGATTCCTGCCAGGTTTGTGAAAACTGTAAACGGGATCTTGAACAGTATTGCCTGGAAGGCAGTACACAAACGTATAATAGCTTTGAGAGGGACGGAAAAACACCAACTTATGGCGGATATTCCAATACTATTGTTGTCAGGGAAGAATTTGTACTGCATATATCTGACAAATTAAATCTGGCTTCAGTTGCTCCTTTATTATGTGCCGGAATCACCACTTATTCTCCATTAAGACACTGGAAAGTGGGTAAAGGTCATAGACTTGCTGTATTAGGATTAGGCGGACTTGGCCATATGGCGGTTAAATTTGGTGTAGCTTTTGGTGCTGAAGTAACCGTACTCAGTACTTCTCCTAAAAAAGAAGAAGATGCCAAAAAACTGGGTGCTCATCATTTTGTAGTTACTACTGATGAGGCACAAATAAATGCAGCAAAAGGCACATTTGATTTTATCCTCGATACTGTTTCTGCCGAACACGATTTTAATATGTACCTGTCTCTGTTAAGAACAGATGGGATACACATTTGTGTGGGAGTTCCTCCAAAACCCGCAGAAATAGCTGCGTTTAGTTTACTTGCAGGTAGAAAGAGTTTGGTTGGTTCCGGTATTGGCGGTATTGCCGAAACTCAGGAAATGCTGGATTATTGTGCTGAGAATAACATTACGTCAGATATCGAATTGATTGATATGAAAGATATTGACAATGCTTATGAGCGTATGCAAAAAGGTGATGTTCGTTATCGTTTTGTAATTGATATGGCTACTTTATAAATAAAGAGCTCATTTTAAAGATGTTTTAATTATCAAAAACACCAAACCAGGCAAAACAATAGTGCCTTGGTTTGGTGTTTTTTTATACTATATCAATCCTTAATAAACCTGGATTTAAATACTTTTTGTCCTAAATAAGCCTGTACAAAATAAAACCCGGAAGCAAGATTTTCTGTATTTATCCGGTTATTTCCATCCTGCACCACTACAATTTTTCCGGTAATATCAGAGACAGATATCCGTTCTGCAGTAACCCCGCCGGGGAAACTGAGATTAATGACCGTATCGGCCGGATTGGGATAAAGTACCATATTTCCTTTGTCATAACCGTCTGTTGAAAGGCTTTGATCTGGTGAAAGCTTCACAACCCAAAAATCATCATTACCATAATTCTGTGTAATATCGCCATCATTTGACCATGCATAACCTGCAAGGACATAACCATTATCTGTAGTTTTTTTGATAGATACAGCCCTGTCCATTAACGTCCCTCCCATCGTTTTCTGCCATTGAATATTTCCTGCGGCATTAAGCTTAAGGATCCAGAAATCGCAATTCCCATGATTTCCTACAACATCACCATCATTGGCTCCCGTAAAACCTCCCAGAATATACCCGCCATCGGCTGTTAAAAGCGCACTGTAGCCATAATCTATAAGCGAACCACCCAACGCTTTTTGCCATTCTATATTTCCTGATGCATTCAGTTTTATTGCCCACATATCTCCATTTCCATGGTATCCTGTAACATCCCCATCTCCGGAAGCCGTAAAACCCATTGTAAAATAACCGCCATCAGGAGTTTGCTGTATACTGTATGCATTTTCCAGATCTGAACCTCCTAATGTTTTTTGCCATTGGATAGTTCCTGATGCGTCAAGTTTGGCCGCCCAGATATCATAATTATTAATGGAACTGTTTCCTCCATTGACGTCTCCATCTTCGGAATTAGTATTCCCGCTTATAATAAAGCCGCCATCTGAAGTGAGGTCTATACAATTCAGGACATCACAATAGGTCCCTCCAAGGGTTTTGTCCCATTGCTTGTTACCTTCTGAGTTTAGCTTTACGATCCAGACATCACACCATCCATGATTCAGTGTAACATCACCGTCATTTGACATTGTAAAACCTGCTATAATATAGCCACCATCAGCAGCAATCCTAATATCTGCTGCCCTATCCTGAAGTGTTCCACCCAACGCCTTTTGCCATTGAATATTTCCATTTGCATCCAATTTTACTACCCATGCATCATCATTACCGTGGTTTCCTGTCACGTTCCCATTTACTGAACTGGTATAACCTGCAAATATGTACCCCCCATCTGAAGTTTGCTGCACATTAAAAGCCTCATCGTTACCGGATCCGCCAAGCGCCTTCTGCCATTGAAGATTCCCTGTAACATCCACTTTAATGATCCAGACATCCTTGCCACCATGATTTCCTGTTACATTTGCATTATTTGATTGGGTAAAACCAACTATAATATAACCACCATCAGTAGTTTGCTGTACTCCCGAAGCCTCTTCAATACCTGATCCGCCAAAGGATTTCTGCCATTCCATATCTGGCGCCTGAGCTACCAGATTATTAACGCAAAACATTGAAATTCCAAGAACCAGTATTTTCAATTTATCTAACATGTCTTTGATTTTAAGGCAAATATCTTCATTTACAATGAGATTAACAATGTAAAACTTAAAGTATCGCTGGAAACAATATCAAATTTTAGAAGAATCAAAAGTACTATCTTAATACATTTTGGATAAACAGCAATCTATTATTAAAATTTAACTGTATACTGGATCTTATACTTTGGTAAAATTTGATCCGCATTGCGTATTAGAATTTCATTTGAATCAAATACATTTCTATTATATATTGCTCTAAAACTACCTGCGCCTGGTGCATATGTTTTTCTACCCATAATGGAATCATAGCCACTTTCATCTTCTACAATATCCGATGATTCATGCCCTATTGGAACAGGAACTATAACGTTTCCAGCGTGAGCTGGTCTTTTTACCATGGAATTATGGGTTTTATGCCTTTCATTCTTGCCATTGTCAATCACTTTTTGGTTTCCTTCAATCACATCACTTATTATTAATGTCCCTCCTGTTAAAAGGCCAAGTCCACCGTAAGTTGCAGCTTTGGCCGCCTGGTCACTAAAATATGCTCCTCTCCCAAGCGCGCCAAAACCTTTTTGTGTATCATGACTTCCTAAAGCTGGCAGATATCCTCCACCAATAACAGCATCTGTAACAACCTTTCCATGTCCTGCATATAATTCTCTGTGCTTTTTGGGACTCTCATATTTTCCAACAAACCTTGCTTTTTCGAACGCTTCTTTTCTTGTTTTAGGGTTAACAATTCTATAGACAGAAGTGACATTAACTGTAAATGACTTGCCCCCGCCTACGTTTAATAGTGCGCTTTTTGCCGCAAATATTTTTTGAAAAGCCCCTTTTGCGTGCATAATCCCTTGCATTAAAGGTTGCGTTTCGTGAAATGCATCTGTCTTATAAGGTACATCGCTTACATTCTTCTCAATTTTATTTTTTACTTCATTGAACTCATTGCTGCCTGTTGGTACTAACACCAGTTGTCCCTTGTTTGTGCTATTGGCAACTGCCTGGCTTTTCTCAAGCTTTTTTTCACGTTTATTTTTGTTATTCCAACTATTTACAGCTCTTTGTTCTTCTGTTAATTTTCCTTTTTTTTTTACATATTGGACTGGTGATAAATCTAAAGTACTGCAATTTTTCTTTTGCCCATTACTCTTACTAAATTGCGCAACTGCTATTGAAATTGCTTTACTTCCCATAATATCCGCCTCCTTCTCCAATCCCTTATCATCATTCACGTTTACTTTCCCCTTCATCTGCAGCGTTGGCTTTACCCTACCCTGTTTTTGCTGTACGACATGCCAGGCTTCATGTGGCAAATGTTTTTCCTGCCCTGGTGCAAGATGAATATTACTACCCTGTGCATAAGCGTGAGCATTCAACTGCACAGGTTGTGAGGAATTGTAATGTACTTTTACATCATCCATAGAATGTCCTGACAGATTTTCAATTCCTGATTTTAAATTATCGGGCAAACCTGTATTATTCGTTTTTTGCTGAATGGTTAGCATTGGTATCGCGTCAGTCTCTATTCGTTTCTTTTGTAAGAGCGAAGAAGGACGATTGTCTTCAAGCGCCCGGATTGTCTTTCCTTCGGTAACAGAAGCAGCCGCAATAGGCTGATTGTCAATATTAGACATTCGTCGCTCGTGTTGAGTCATTTTTCAACTGTTTTAATTATTATTTAAATCTTTAATCCTAACGATCATCCGAAAATAAAGATCATCTGTATGTAAAATTAGTTATGGATTTACTTTAAACGAAACTCAGTTCGTATACTTTTGATATACAAAATCCATAATATTCTTTTTTTAAATAGACAAATCATAGACAAAGAAATCCTGATCTTATAAAAGAATGGAAATGCCAGCAGTTTAAACACGGGAAATCCAAATAAAAAACAGATAAAAACACTTCAATAATTATTTTAAAAACAGGTATTTATACGTGATCCCATCCTATAAAAAGTTTTTACATTTACCTCGTAATCTTTATCTTAAAAGGTTTTTATAAACAATTTAGACTATGGGAAAAATAATACAATTGGCATATTCTTACTTATCTAAGAACTATAAATGAATACTGAAAAATCCATAATCATTGGTTGTGATGATCCGGTAAATTTCTCCAAAGTAGCAAGTAGCCTGACTACAATTTCTACTTTTAGATATACCATCATTTCAGTTTCTAGAATTGTTGATCTAAATAGCATTGTAGGTTCATTAAATCCAGACCTTATTATTCTGTGTTTTAAAAATAATCAACAAGTATTAAGTGATATTAGTTTCCTAACAAATAAGCCAGAGATCCCATTACTCTTCCTGACAACAAAATTTGACTCTGAAACAGTATTCTGGAAAAAAAACAGTATCATTTTTACCCACCCTCTTGTATATAATAGTAACTCTAATTCTTTTTGCTCCAGAATCCAGTCTATCTTCCTTTTAAAAAATACAATTCCAGGAAATGAGAAAGCAAATACATTTGCAGAGGCTGCAATACAAAATAACAATTATAGTAACACAGTAGACCTTAGCCGTTATGTAATGGAATTAGACCAGAAAGTAGAAGTCCTCTTAAAAGTAAAGGAACGTATCGCAGACCTCTATCCCAAAGTAGATGATCCAACAAGAATTGAGTTGATCTCAATTGTGAATACTATCAAATCTGTTTCAAATGATAATAAACTGTGGGAAAATTTTAAAATCTATTTCGAACAAACCAATCCAAACTTTTTATTGATTCTTGCAAAAAAGCACCCTGAACTAAGCACTAAAGACTTGAAATATTGTTGTTATATCAAAATGAACATGAGTAACAATGATATCACAAACCTACTGGGCATTAACCAGGAAAGTGTGCGCACACACAAATACCGCCTAAAAAAGAAGCTGGTATTACCTAAAGACCAGAACATTATAAGTTATTTAAGAGCTGTAGGTTAATACTACAAATTTACGCTGATATTACAAAATAACCGGCTGGTCTATGATTTGTCTACTCAAAAACTAATAATGAACATTTTGTATATGAAAAGTACATGGTCAGACACTCATTTAAAGTAAACCCTTAGCTAAATTTGTTATCAAAAAGTACGCATTCGTGCGAAGAAAAATTAATATTATAATTCAAATGATTAATAGGTCACTTCAATTTACCAATAAACTCCTTGGGCAGTTCCTAAACAATCGTTTCGGATCCAGTGAAGATCTGGTTGTGTTAAACTACCATATCGAGCCAAATGGTTCGTTACCGAAAGTGAATCAAAATAAGGTGGTAATCTCATTAATTAATATTGAAAAAGAAACCAATAAACCATTTTATGTTCGCACCCAAAAATTAGAGAATGGGAATTATTCAAATTTTAATCCTATAGAAAGATACAATCTGGATCTACTGATTAGCTGCAATTTTGACGATTATAGTGAGACCCTGAAATTTTTGGATGCTGTAATTCTGTTTTTCCAGATCAATAACTACATAGATGCCTCTACTTCATCTTCCATACCCGAAGGCTTAACAAAACTGGAATTTGAATTTGAAAAAATAACGTTCCAACAAATGCAAAGTTTATGGACCGCTATGGGAGCAAAATACCAGCCTTCTGTAATTTACAAAATGAGATTGATCAAAATACAGGCAAATGAAACTACCGGAATTACATCTTCAATAACAGGAACTGCAAATACAACTAAATTATGAGGCAGTCTAGTTTTAAAAAGATGTTTAGTGTAGCTGTGTTTCACAGTTATTTTGAAAACGATAAGTGTAATCATATACAATTCAGCCCTACTAATGAATGTAAAGGAGTAATGATGAAATTTGGATTCCTAATCAACAGAAAGAGTAATGGATTTGAATTATTTTCCAATACAACTGGCTCTATACGCACTTTACTGGAATATATCCATAAAACATCCGGTACTGATTATCTTGAATTTGATATTAATACTGATAATCCCGATTTTACACTATTTACTGAAATCCCAATCAATTGGCTTGGACAAATTACTTATAACAGCCGAGATCCTGAAAATCAACATCAAAATGGCAATACTCAACTACATGAGATTTTGAAAGACGGAGAAAGTTCTTCTATTGGTAATTTGAAAATTTATTTTGAAGATATCTGGGACTATAATGATAATCCGGATTATACTTGTTTTGAAATGAATTTTAGGGCGAGAGCCACACAATGGCAATATTATATAATTAATAAAAACACTCCTCAATTCGACAACCTAACAATAAAAGAGAAGGAAAATATAACATTTGACGGTCCTGAGCAAGTAGTACTTGAAACAGGAGAACAAGCTCTTCTATTTTCTTCGGGTGCTACACTTATACCCCTTAGCGAAAAACCAAAGTATAAATTTGACCTGGTAAATAATACGACCGCAAATGAATTGAACCAAAAAACAGCCGGTCATAAAATAGTAATTAAAGGTCTCCCTGTTCCTAATGTAGCCCGGATAGGAAAAGACAAAACTCAAGTTTCATCCCCTATGTATATTTATCTATAAAATCAACTGAAATGAAAATTAAAATTAAAAATCAATGAATCTATCTACCATTAAAACCCCAGGTGTTTACGTTCAGGAATTAAATGCCTTTCCTAATTCGGTGGTAGCAGTAGCTACAGCTGTACCTGCATTTATAGGGTACACACCACAGGCTGAATATGAAGGAAAATCGTATACCAACGTACCGGTAAGAATCACTTCGTTCTCCGATTTTCAAGCCTTTTTCTGTCTGCCGGATCCTCCTCTGCCAGCAAGTCCTGCTAAACAATATAGTCCTGAGTATTATCTGGTACAACAGAAAAGCCAACCTATAAAAGGTGACTATATGCTGATTTCAGGGTCTTATTATTCTATAGTTCCCGATCCTAACACGGTCTACTATCTTTATAATAGCGTAAGGCTCTTCTATGAAAATGGCGGCGGCGATGCCTATATTGTATCTGTTGGTTCTTATGGAGCAGCGTCAAAAAACCCAATGATCCCAGGAAACCAAATCTTAAATGCAAACGTTCAGCTAAATGATTTACTAAATGGTCTTGCATTATTGTTGAATGAGCCGGAACCTACCATGTACATTTGTCCGGAAGCGACTTTATTAAGTCCTGAAAACAATGGGACCCTTATGGAAAAAATGTTACTGCAATGCACCAATATGCAAACGGCAATGAGCATTTTTGATATAATTGGAGGTAACGATCCTGATCCTATTTTATATACACAAGACATTGAGACATTTAGAATGAATACGGGCTCGCTTGGTCTTAATTATGGTATGGCATATTATCCTTTTATAGGGACTACTATAATGCAAAGCCAGGATATTGATTATACTAACCTATTTGGCGGAGATGTAAAACAACTGGAACCAATTATTAATCCAGCTAGTTCCCCGAACTCAAGTGTCGCTACAATCCTGACTAATATTCAAAACCCGGCCAGTGATTTGACAGTTACCCAAAATAACAATGCACTTATAAACGCAAGTCCAATTTATTCATTGATAATAAAACATGTCCTAAGCGATGCTAATATCCTTCCTCCAAGTGGGGCAATGGCGGGTGTAATTACTACAACCGACAATCAGATAGGCCCATGGCAGGCTCCTGCAAATACTTCTATTGTTGGTGCGGCTTCTCTTCCTATCTGCTTATCCGAAAGCCAGCAGGCCAATCTAAATATAGATGCTGTAACAGGTAAGTCAGTCAATGCTATCAGATTATTCAATGGCCTTGGTATCTTAGTCTGGGGAGCAAGAACCCTTGACGGAAATAGTCAGGACTGGAGGTATATCCCTGTGAGAAGAACTATGATATTTTTAGAGCAATCGTGTAAACTGGCTGCTCAGGCTTATGTTTTCCAACCTAATGACAAAAACACCTGGGAAGCAGTCAAATCAATGATTGGAAGCTTTTTAACTTCCATATGGAAACAAGGAGGCCTACAGGGAGCCAGTGCTTCAGATGCCTTTTCAGTTGCCTGTGGACTAGGCGCTACGATGACAGGTGATGATATCCTTAATGGCTTTATGAATGTCACTGTAAAAGTGGCCATTGTTCACCCTGCGGAGTTTATCGTCCTTACCTTTCAACAGCAAATGGCAACCTCAAGTTAATTAATAGTAACAAATTTATTTAATCAATAAAAAGAAAAAAATATGGCAACAGATGATGGCAGTATAGAAGGCGCAACATGGCCTATGCCGAAGTTCCGGTTTGAAGTAGATCTTGGAACAGAACTAACCAAAGTAGCATTTCAGGAAGTATCCGGAATGGATGTAGAAAATCAAATTATTGAGTACCGTAAAAGTAACAGCCCTCTTTTTTCTGTAGAAAAAATGCCCGGGATTGCAAAATATGGAAATGTAACCATGAAAAGGGGAATCTTTGTAAACGACAACACTTTTTGGAATTGGCACCAGGAGATCGTAATGAATACCATCAAACGCAGAACAGTACTGATAAAACTGCTTGATGAAAATGGTGATGTAACTATGCAATGGACTTTAAACAATGCATGGCCTACAAAGATCACCAGTACCGATCTTAAATCAGACGGGAATGAGGTTGCTGTGGATACGATTGAAATCGCACATGAGCAGCTTATCATTTCAAATGGAAAATAATTACCCGCTCAGTTTTTATTTTAGCCTTTCCTTTCCGGGAGAGGATGCCGCCTTCAAAGAAGTATCCGGTATTTCAAAAGAATTGAGTATTGAAGAAATAGTCAGTGGAGGAGAGAACCGGTTTAAATACCGGCTCCCAACTACTTCGGGCAGCCAAAATCTGGTTCTGAAGAGAGCTATTGTACCTATTGGTTCACTGCTGGTATACTGGTGTTCCAGCTGTATTGACCAGGGATTATCCCAGGAAATCCAAACTTATAATGTGATCTTAAGTTTATTGGATGCTAACGGATTAGTTTGTATGCTATGGACATTCCACAATGCTTATCCTGTAAAATACTCTGTATCTGATTTAAATGCTCAGGAAGGCGGAATTGTTATAGAATCGATTGAACTGGCTTATACTTATTTTGATATTTCGCCGATCACAACTTTTACTAATCTAATAATGTGAAATTATGCCCATTGAAATAAGAGAACTCATCATTAAAACTGAAATTATAAATGCAGATCAGAAGTACTCACCAGCAATAAAAGAAAAGGACCTGGTTTTATTAAAAAAGCAGTTGTTGCAGGAGTGCAAATCATTAATTTCTGAAAGCAATAAAAAAAATAGTTATAAACGTTAAATGGCTAACAGATGGGAAGTTTAGAGTTAATGAAAATTACCGGATATCTGGATGAAGAGTTTCAGGATAAACTTCCGGGAGTATCTCCCTATTCTTTTATGATAAACCCAGAAAGTATCAAAATACAAAAAAGTATTGATTACAGTGAAGAGCAGGCACCTGCTACAAGCTCTGCTTCTCAAAAGTATAAAAGCACTCCAAGTGATCGATTAAATTTTGATATCGTAATAGATTGTACCGGAATTGTGGATTCCAAAAGAACAGATATGGAAGCTGAGATAAATGCTTTGCAGTTAATTGTCTATACTTATAACGGTACTATCCACCGACCTAATTTCGTAAAAATACAGTG
>Ga0247742_10002940_pt1 | contig 10996 bp, 9 predicted proteins | sample UWRJL208509C2_FD_180944 | JGI IMG/M metagenome (GOLD analysis project Ga0247742, IMG submission 180944) | Plant litter microbial communities from Arlington Agricultural Research Station in Wisconsin, United States - UWRJ-L208-509C-2 | ecosystem: Environmental > Terrestrial > Plant litter >... | reverse complement strand
CATGTCAACGGCTATGATTTCACCCCCGAATCCCGTGCTCACGACGCTGGCAGGATGCTTCAGGCGTACCACACGTCCGCTTCCACACTGAACCTGATCCGGGCCTTCACCCAGGGCGGTTTCGCTGATCTTCGCCTCGTTCACCAGTGGAACAAGGGGTTCACCGAGAACCCTGCACATGCACGCTACGAATCGTTGGCGCGGGACATCGACCGTGCCATCAGCTTCATGGACTCCTGTGGCGCCGACTTCGAAGCACTGAAGCGCGTTGAGTTCTTTGCCAGCCACGAAGCATTGTTGCTCGACTATGAGCGCGCACTGACACGCATCGATTCGCGGACCGGACTGCCTTATGACACTTCCGCGCACTTCCTGTGGATCGGCGAGAGGACCCGCGAACTGGACCACGCCCACGTGGACTTCCTGTCCCGGGTGCGCAACCCCATTGGTGTCAAGCTTGGCCCCACCACCAGCGGTGATGACGCCCTGCGCCTGATTGACAAACTGGATCCCAACCGCGAACCCGGCCGTCTAACGTTCATCACCCGGATGGGCGCGGGCAACATCCGCGAGAAGCTGCCAGCCGTCGTCGAACGCGTCACTGCATCCGGCGCGCAGGTGCTGTGGGTGACTGACCCGATGCACGGCAATACGGTCACCTCGCCGAACGGTTACAAGACGCGCAACTTCGATGACGTCATTGATGAGGTGCGCGGCTTCTTCGAGGTCCACCAGGCCCTGGGAACGGTCCCCGGCGGACTCCACGTTGAAATGACCGGCGATGACGTTGCTGAGTGCCTGGGTGGTGCTGATCCTATCGACCAGGACGCTTTCCTGGACCGCTATGAGTCGGTGTGCGATCCTCGCCTGAACCACATGCAGTCCCTTGAGATGGCCTTCCTCGTAGCCGGAGCCCTCTCCAAGAAGTAGGGATGTAACAAAGGCGCGGTCCGGATTATCCGGGCCGCGCCTTTTGTTTATGGCTGGAAGCTATCAGACGACTGTCAGCGTCACCACGGAGTCTTCCGGTACCTCGGTGTTGACGGGATTCTGGTCCCGGACGGTGCCAAAGAACCCACCGAGGACTTTGTTGACCTCAACCTTAAAACCGAGTTTCTTCAATTCCTTTTCAGCTTCAGCGGCCTGCTTTCCGATGAAACTGGGGACCTTGACCAACTTGGGCCCCTTGGACACGGTGAGCGTCACGGCTTCGCCCCGGATGAGGGTACCGTTGGCCGGCACCTGGGAGACCACCGCGCCCTTCGGGACCGCCTTGTCATTGACCGTCTCAGGGGCGATGACTGCTTTTAGGCCAGCGTCCTGAAGAGCCTTGACTGCTGCATCCTGCGCCAGCCCGCGCACGTCGGGCACGGGGATGGGCTGGGGCCCCTTGGAGACCGTCAGGGCCACCGGGGTGCCATGCCTGACTTCCGTGCCCTTGACCGGGTCCTGGGAAAGCACGACGCCGGCGGGCACTTTCTCATCGAAAGTCTCCGTGACGTTGCCGAGAGCCATCTCGGCAGCATTTAGCGCAATCTTGGCCTCGTCCAGAGTGACACCGGTCAGATCGGGCAAGGGGAAAAGCTGGGCACCTTTGGAAACGAACAACGTGATGGGCTGAAATTTCCGCACTTCGGCACCGGATTCGGGTTCGGTCCCCACCGCAAGGCCGGAAAGGATATCGTCGTCGAAAACGTCCTGCGGTTCCGATTGGAATCCGGCAGTGCGGAGAAGCTGCTGGGCTTCGGCAACGGTTTTGTTCTTGACATCCGGTATGGTCCCCGGCGATCCGGGTCCCATACCGAAAAACCATCCGGCCGATGCCGCCAGCGTCGCGAGGATGACAATCACGATGGTCCAGATGATGCCACGGCGCCGGGGGTTGCCCTCGCGCAGGGGGCGGCTCGGTGTTGCTGCGGCCCTGGCGCGGTCCTTGCTCTCCTGCCGTTCGAGTCGCTTCAGCTCCCGCTTGCCCGGTTGGCGCGCGTCCATCTGGTTCCCGGGAGCAACGACGGCGCTTGGCCTGCCGGGACCACCCGCAGCCATAACGGTGGTGGGGTTGCTTTGCTGGGAAATGAATTCCGTGGGCGACACAGTGGCGGCTAACGCTTCTGTGGGGTTGCTTCCCGAACTGCCAGGTTGAATGGTTGCCGCAGCGGCTGCGGGGGAGCCTGGCGGCCGGAAGGCTGTTTGCCTGCGGTCCAGTTCCTCGTCCGTCAGGGTGGTGCGGATGTGGCGGAGCTCCGTCAGCAGCGCAGCGCCATCCACCGGCCTGTTCTCCGCATCAACGGAGGTACACCACTGCACCAGCTCATCAAGGTCCTCTGCAAGGCCCGGAGCAGCATCCGAGGGGCGTCCCACCACCGCATTGACGTGCTGGTAGGCGACCTGAATGGGGGAGTCTCCCACATAGGGCTGTTTGCCCGTCAACATCTCATACAGCATGATGCCGGCCGAGTAGATGTCGCTTCTGGCATCTGCGGGCTGGCCGAGCACAAGTTCGGGGGCCAAGTAGGCCACTGTTCCGATGAGGGCGCCGGTGCTGGTATTGGCGGAGATGGCCCTGGCCAGGCCGAAGTCTCCCACTTTGATGCGTCCGTCGTCTGCAATGAGAACGTTTTCCGGCTTGACGTCGCGATGGATGAGCCCTGAGCGGTGCGCGGCTGCAAGGCCTTCGATCACAGGATCGATCAATGCCAGGGCAAGGCGCGGCGGCAATGGGCCTTGTTCGCCAAGGGTGTCGCGGAGGGTGTGTCCCTTGACGTACTCCATCACCAGGTAGGCAATATGGCCGTCCTCGCCTTGGTCGAGCACGCCGACGATGTGCGGGTGCGAGAGGCTCGCGGCCGCCTTGGCTTCGCGGCTTAGTCGCTCCAGGAACGTGGGGTCATTGGCCAGATGCGGGTGCAGGACTTTGAGGGCCACGTCGCGCTCCAAGCGCTGGTCCGTGGCCAGGTAGACAGTGGACATTCCGCCCCTCGCCAGGCGGGAACGGACAGTGTATCGGCCGTCCACAGTGGTCCCGATGAGGTGGTCCTGCATTGGTTCTTGCACCATACGATCCTAAACGAGGCAGGGAAGGGGCCCGAATCCACAAGGGATGCGGGCCCCTTCCAAGGTGCAGCTGACGGTCTAGCCGAAAGTGCGCTGGCGTGCCTTGATCGACTCGACGTAGCGCTTGGTGTCGTCGTACATGCCGTATTTGCTGACTGAATACTGGCCCTGGTAGTACCCGGCGATTGCCGTGTCCAGGTCCTTGCTGGTGGCAATGAGCGTCCGAATGATCGCCACACCTGCGGTGGCATTGTCGTAAGGGTCCAGAAGGTTGAGCTTGCGGCCCACCAGATCCGAAGCCCACTGCCCGGAGGAGGGGATAACCTGCATGGTGCCGATGGCATTTGCGGGGGAGACGGCGCGCTGGTCAAAGCCGGACTCCTGTTCGGCGAAGGCCAAAGCCAGGGACGGGCTCACACCCATGCGCCGTGCGGTGTCGGCAACGATGCTCTTCATCTCAGCGCGGCTGGGCACCGGCGAAGCATTCAGTAGTGCCTTGTTCTCGTTTGCTGAGCTGACTACTGCCGGCGGGTAGGTGAAGCCCAGGAACGTGCTGGGTACCAGCGGCTTGGTCTCTCCCGCAGGCTGCAGGCCGGCGCCCGGGATGGTGAGCTTTTGGCCCGGGTAAATAACGGTGGTGGCCGTTACGTTGTTATTGGCGGCCATCAATGCAGCCAAGGTAACCCCATGGCGGGAAGCGATGGAACTGAGGGTGTCGCCTGCCTTGATGGTGTAGGAACCTGTACCGGCCAGCGGGGCGGGAGCAGGCGCAGGAGCTGCCGGTGCTGATGGCGCCGATCCTCCACTGACCTTGATTTTCTGGCCGGGATAGATGATGGAGCTTCCGTTCAGCCCGTTCCAGCTGAAGATGCTGGACAGGGGAACGTTGTGCTTGGCTGCTATGGCACCCAAGGTGTCTCCAGGGACCACGGTGTAGACGGTGGCGGTGGTGGGGGCGCTGGGTGCACTCGGGGCGGCAGGGGCCGGCCGCGTCGGTGCTGCCGGGGCGGTGCCAGTGAGCTTGATGGTCTGTCCCGGGTAGATCAGCGTGGTGGCAGAAAGCTTGTTCAGCTGAAGAACGGCCGTGGTGTCCAGGTTGAAGCGGCGCGCGATGGCGCTGATGGTATCGCCGCGGACAATCGTGTAGGTGTCCGGTACGGACGGGGCCATGGGGCGCAGGGCGGCCGGAAGGGTGGCCGCCACCGCATTGGCAGGAATGACAGTGCCCACGTTGACTGCTTGCGCCTTCATGGCGGCGGCAAGCGTTGCCGGGAGCTTTCGTGGTTGCGGCGCCGGTGTGGCCATGGACGGTTGGGCCAGGGCAAGTGAGGACAAAACCACGGCGGGAAGCGCAGCCGTGGTTGCCGCGATAACCGGCATGCTCATGGTTCGTTTCGGCGAACGGGGCGTCGTCATGGAATGTGTCCTCATCTCAAACAGCGGGGGATTGTTACTGCTGTTGTCAGTGTTACCAACGTGGCTGATGTTATCAATGATGCAAATGTGATCAGTGTGAATCTCTCATACTTAGTCGATCAGCACAACAATTCCTGTCAAACCGAACAAACAGCCACAATTCACGCAGATGAACGGCCCCTGTAAAGCGTCGGCACGCCATCGTCGTCGAACGTCAGCTAGGCGCGGGGCGGGGCGGCGTGGCAACCTTATTCCGTGAGTAATGTAGAAAGCCTTGTTTCCGACTGGCTGCCGCTGCCGGATGTCGCCGAATTATTGGAAGTTTCCATCACCAAAGTCCACGGACTTCTGGATGAGCGTGCGCTGGTCGCCATCAGGCGGGGAGAGCGGAACATCCGCTCCATCCCGGCCCTTTTTGTCCAGGACGGGCATGTTGTAGACAGCTTGAAGGGGACCGTTGCGGTTCTGAGCGACGCCGGCTACAACGACGAAGAATTGATTATCTGGCTTTTCACCCCGGATGAGTCATTGCGGGGGCGTCCCATTGACGCCCTGCGCGAGGGGCGTAAGACAGAGATCAGGCGTCGCGCCCAGTCTTTGGCCTGGTAACGCCTTCGACTTTCCAACCGGCCTCCTCACGAGGAGGCCGGTTAAAATGCCGACGACGGCGGTGACTCTCACCGCCGTCGTCGTCGCATGTGTTTAGGCCCCTCCATTCGTTGGGGGCGCTTCACAAGTGCTTTGAATTCGGACCGTCCAAGGTATCCGCGTCGGGCAAGGGTTCCGCGTCAGGCCGCACGGCTGACAGCTGCTTCGGCCAGCTGGCGCAACGCCACCAGCGGCAGTTCCTCAAGGGGCAGGCGTTCAAGAGCTTCGAAGGCTTTATCGCTTAGCTCGCCGATCAACGCTTCCGTGGCTTCCAAAGCACCGCATTGGACCATGATGCGCCGAATCTCAGCTACTTCGTCCTCCATCAGGAGAGGATTGCCGAGCATGCGGTCAAGGTAATCTGCCTCGGCGCGGGGTGCCTGGTTGATGGCAAACCCAACCAACACGGTCCTTTTGCCTTCCCGGAGATCGTCCCCGGCGGGCTTGCCGGTAGTTTCGGGATCTCCAAAGACACCCAGGACGTCATCGCGCATTTGGAATGCTTCGCCCAAGGGCAAGGAGAACTCCGAATACCCTGTCATCAGGCTGGCCGGTGCGCCGGCAAGTGCACCGCCCAACGCCAACGGGTGCTCAGTTGAGTATTTGGCGGACTTGTACCGAATGATGGATTGTGCCCGCGCCACAGATCCCGCCCGGTCACGCACGGGGCCGGCCACTTCCTCCAGGATGTCCAGGTACTGACCTGCCATCACTTCAGCCCGCATCACGTTGAAGATCCGGCGTGCAGGGCTTCCAGCTGCTGCCCGGGGGCCGATTTCCGTGAAGGATTCCTCGCTGAAGGAAAGGCAGAGGTCCCCGGTCAGGATGGCAGCCGCATCTCCAAACCGCCCGCTGTCCAGCGCCCACCCATTGACTTCATGGAGCTGGCTGAACCGTTTGTGCACGCTGGGACCGCCGCGGCGGGTGTCGGATCGGTCAATGATGTCGTCGTGGATCAGGGCGGCCGCCTGGAAGAGTTCCAAGGCGCACCCGGCGGTGACAATGTCCTGGTTGTCGGAAGCGCCTCCGGCGCCCCTCCAACCCCAGTAGCACATCAGTGCCCTGAGGCGTTTGCCGCCAGTAACGAGGGCCGAAATGGATCCGATGAGTGGTTCGGCGTCCGGAGAAACCGACGCCATGAGTTCCTGTTGGGAGGACAGGAACCCGTTCAACCTGCCGGCGACACCGCCAATGAACTGTGCCTGCTCCGAGCTGACAAGTGAAGCGGCCGTCACTTGACGGACCCGGCCGCCACGTTCGCACCGATAGTGAACGTAGAGACGCCTTCTTTTTGCCTCACCGAGACATTCACCGTTTCGCCGTCACCACGAATGAAATCCAAGGACGTGACGTTCCCAACAGCGGACGGTCCCGGGACAAGTTTGAAGCCCTGAGCTTCCATGGAGGTCTTGTAGTAGTCCACAACACCCTCGGGTGGGGCTTTGACCGTTCCAACCAGAGCCACGGTGGCTACTGCCTCGCTCTTATCCACGCTGCTTGAACGAATGGAAGTGTTGGGCATGACCGGAATAAGTTGCGCAGGAAAACCAGGAACCAGCGCATTTACCGTTGCTGTGGTGTCCGGTGCCGGCGCGGGCGATTCGGTGAACGTCGTAGTTTCAGGTGAGGCTGTGGACCCCGAAACGGACGGCGATGGTGTTGACGTCGCCTGGGTGGATGCCGAAGCGGCCCCAGATGTAGACGGCGCTGCCGTACCGCCGGGCGAGGGTGTGCATGCTGACGCCGCCAAAGCGACACTGACTGCGAGCAGGGCAAACCCTCGCGATTGAGGAGTTCCAAAGAGCTTCACAGGGTATCCTTCCTGGGGCTGAGCCGGACTGTGCCTCCAGTTTAGTCAGTGGCCGGGCATAGTATTGCCGATGTGAGGCAGGAAGCATTCGGTGGCGCTCAAAGCGCCGGTAGCAATCCCGCCCGCAGCGCCGGAGATGCTCTGCGGGAAATGCGGCGAACCAGCATACTTCACGTGGATATGGACGCCTTCTTTGTCTCCGTCGAACTGCGTAGCCGTCCGGAGCTTCGAGGCAAGCCTGTGATCGTAGGATTCCCCGCGGAACGATCGGTAGTACTTTCCGCTTCCTATGAGGCCCGTGCCACGGGCGTGAAGTCGGCCATGCCGATGTCCATCGCCATGAGGCGGTGTCCTTCTGCGGTGATCATCAACCCCCGGCACAAGGAGTATTACGAGGTCTCAGCCCGGCTCATGGAGATCTTCGCTTCCATCACAGACCTTGTGGAGCCGCTGAGTGTAGACGAGGCATTTCTGGATGTGAGCGGGGCAATTCGTCGCCTTGGGTCACCGATGGACATCGGCCACCTCATCCGCCGCAGGGTCCAGTCCGAACTTGGCATCACGGCATCCGTAGGAATCGCCAGCACCAAGTTCGTTGCCAAGATCGCATCAACGAGGTGCAAACCTGACGGCATCCTCCAGATCGATGCCGAGGATTCCATCCGTTATCTGCATAGTCTTCCTGTCGGCGCATTGTGGGGTGTTGGAGGAAAGACGGCCGAAGTGTTGTCGCGTCTGGGCATCCGCACGGTGGCCGATGTCGCCGCAACCCCGCTGGCGTCGCTCAAAAAAGTTCTGGGAGCCAGCGGTGAGCACGTTCACCGCTTGTCCATGGGTATTGACCCGCGCCCGGTAACTCCAACCAGGCTTGAGAAGAGCATCGGAGCGGAGGAGACGTTCTCCGTGGATACGTCAGACGAGGCCTTGCTGCACAGGGAATTGCTGCGCCTGTCGCACCGCACTGCCATTCGGCTGAGGAGCTCAGGCATGCTGGCCAGGACCGTGGCGCTGAAGCTTCGCTACGCGGACTTCTCAACGGTCACACGCAGCCGCACCATGCAGACCCCCGTGGACAGCGCCCAACTGATCTACCAAGTGGCCGTGCAACTCCTTGAATCCTTGGGCACCCGGTCCATGAGCGTTCGATTGGTAGGGGTGCGTGCCGAGCAATTGGAGCCGGCAGGTCAGACGTCTCTGCAGTTAAGCCTTGATCGACGGGATGACAACTGGCGGGCGGCCGAACAGGCATTGGACCGTGTCTCCGAGCGTTTCGGGTCCAAAACCCTTCTTCCGGCCCGGTTACTGGAACCCGGCAAGCCCGCAACGGACACCTGAGGAACGAAGGGGTTTTGCGGCAGGACTCCGGGCGTCTTTCAGAACGGCGTCCGACAAACTATCCTATTTATTACAGAGATTTAGATCGTCTGGACAAACTGTTTCCTGAACAGTCGGCCCCGAGATGCCCGCTGAACCAAGAGGGGATTTTCGGGGAACGATTTTCTTGGTCCGATCGTTATGGAAACAGACGCACAGGAAGCGTTATGTCCAGACGCTGGCTGACTAAAGGAGGTCGCGATGCCCCTCTCGGAGCACGAACAGAAGCTGCTTGAGCAACTTGAAAAGCAACTTCATGAGGACGATCCGAAGTTTGCCAACACCATGGGGTCGGATCCCATCCGCAGCTGGTCTACCCGGCATGTGATCATAGGTGTGCTTGGTGCCATTGCCGGTATCCTGCTCCTGCTTGTTGGAGTATCACTGCAGGCGATACCTGTGGGTGTCCTCGGCTTCGTTGTCATGGGTGCTGGCGTCTATTTCGCTACGTTGCGTGGCGCGGCCTTCGGCAAAGCCAGCAAAGGGAAGCCCGGTAAGAGCAAACCAAAGAGCTCGTTCATGAGCAGCCTGGAAGAGCGATGGGACGAACGGCGTCGCGACGACAACTGACAGTCCGCTTCGAATCGGCGTTAGGCTGCCACGGCCTTTCCTGAGTCAGCCTTGTCCCTAAGGTGCCAGGGGACATAACGAAAGACCCGCGCTGCGGGTCTTTTCGCGTTTAAGGCTAAAGATCCTTCAGCCAGGAAATGCCAGTCCGTTTCCCCATCCACGGACGTTCCAAGGCTCGCTCCACATTCCACCCTTTTCTCCACATTGCTCCCCGTGCCTCCGATCAGTGCCGTATTTGCCGGTTTTCGTGTGCGAAATTCGGAAGCGGGGCCCGGGCGACTCTCTGCCTCCGCATGGTTCCTCCACTTTCCGCCACCACCCGGAAAACCGCGTGAGTTCAGGGCGGAAGAATCTCAAAGTGGTGGAGAAACGCTCCCTGGTGCGTTGACTGTGGGGCGTTGTGGAGTAAAGTGGAGAACATAAGAGGGTAGTGGCAGTGTTGGGTATGTGCGGGCACCTTGATTGAGGGGCGGTGGGGCCAGTGTTTCTGGGTACTCACTCGCCGCGTCTCGATGAAAAGGGTCGAATCATCCTTCCAGCCAAGTTCCGCGAGGAGCTTGCCGATGGACTGGTTCTCACCAGGGGCCAGGAACGCTGCATCTACGTCTTCAGCCAGAAAGAATTCGAGCGCATTCACGAGTCGATGCGGGAGGCACCACTGTCTTCCAAACAGGCGCGTGACTACATTCGGGTTTTCCTGTCTGGAGCCTCTGATGAGGTACCTGACAAGCAGGGGCGCGTAACGATTCCGCCGGCGCTCCGGGCTTACGCAGGGCTTGGTCGGGAGCTGGCGGTCATTGGAGCCGGTACCCGGGCCGAGATCTGGGACGCCGAAGCTTGGAATGAATACCTCAACGAGAAGGAAGCAGCCTTCTCGGAAACGGATGACGAGAATCTGCCCGGGTTCATCTGACCCTGGTTGGATGAAGCCGCAGTCCAGCTTCTTGAATGGGATCTCCAGCCGCCCATCGAACTGTCTTCCTGGCTCAACTTCCCCTGAGCCAGGCCGGCGGCCGATAGGCGCGGATGGGGATCCGATTCAAGAAACAGCATGTAAGCGATTGAGGAAAGAGGAGGCAGCGTGGAAGAGCAGGACGCGGCAAAGCCCACATCGGAGCGCCACGTGCCCGTCCTGAAAGACCGCTGCATCAACCTGCTCGCTCCCGGATTTGAAGCTGCCAGAAAACGCGGTGATACCCCCGTGGCCATCGATGCCACCTTGGGTATGGGCGGACACTCGGAGGCAATGCTGCAGCGTTTCCCGGATCTCCACCTCGTGGGCATCGACCGCGACGAGGAAGCCTTGGCTCTGGCCGGTGCCCGATTGGAACCCTTCTCCGACCGTACCGACCTTGTCCACGCGGTCTACGACGAGATCGAGGACGTCCTTCTGGACCTCGGCATAGCAGAAGTCCACGGCATTCTGATGGACCTCGGGGTCTCCTCATTGCAGCTCGATGAGCGTGAGCGGGGCTTCGCCTACTCGTACGACGCACCCTTGGATATGCGGATGGATACCAGCCGCGGACAAACAGCGGCTGATGTAGTCAACAACTACAGTGAAGACGAATTGGTGCGCATCATCCGCAAATGGGGCGAAGAGAAGTTCGCCGGGCGGATAGCCAACAGGATCGTCAATGCCCGCACGGACAAACCTTTTGCAACCACGGGGGAGCTCGTAGAGCAGATCCGCAGCGTTGTCCCTGCTGCAGCCGCCAAAAGTGGCGGACACCCCGCCAAGCGCACCTTCCAGGCTTTGCGGATTGAGGTCAACGAAGAACTCGATGTCCTGGAACGGGCAGTTCCGGCAGCTGTGTCCGCGACTGCCATGGGGGGTCGGATCGTGGTGATGTCTTACCACTCGCTGGAGGACAAGATCGTGAAGTCAGTCTTCCAGTCTGGTTCCAAATCATCTGCGCCACTCGGTTTCCCGGTGGAGCTTGAAGAACATAAACCCGAACTTAGGACCATCACTAAGGGCACGGAAGTGCCTACGGCAGCTGAAATCGCTGAAAATCCCCGTGCGGCGTCTGCCCGGCTGAGGGCAGTGGAGCGTATCAAACCGAGGAGAGACGCATGAGCAACGCCGCAGCGAAGATTTTGCCCTCCACAGTGGGTAACCCT
>Ga0247742_10002939_pt1 | contig 10996 bp, 15 predicted proteins | sample UWRJL208509C2_FD_180944 | JGI IMG/M metagenome (GOLD analysis project Ga0247742, IMG submission 180944) | Plant litter microbial communities from Arlington Agricultural Research Station in Wisconsin, United States - UWRJ-L208-509C-2 | ecosystem: Environmental > Terrestrial > Plant litter >... | reverse complement strand
ATTGAATAGTAGAAGATTGCTAACATGCTGGTCAAAACCACCTGGGTAGGTGATGTCGATTTCGACTGAGCAGGCAGTCTACGAAAAGAAATTATCAACTCTCTTTGAACTCAGCAAGCCAGGTGTCTGACGTACAGAGAAAACCTAGGAACAGACATCGTGTTGGACATCACCAACGGGGGAACATCATAGATATCGGTGTGATTGCATCTAGCGCTTTGTGGTTCTTGCAAGCTAGGATATGTAGGTAGACCGACTGCAGGGGAGTGATTCATCTGGGTGAAGGATGGGGGAAGCTTGGCCCAGCCGTTCCTAACCGTGGATTTTATTTGAAGACTGAGCGAGATATTGGTCATCACAACAAGAGAAACTGGGCACCGTTGCAGACTTTTGAGTCAAGCCGCGCAAAAAGTGGCTTGACAGTTAAGTTTCGGATGACAGCGGCGCTGGTTCAGGGATAATTGAACACTTTATTTCGTTTGTGATGATATGGTTTGGCTCTTGGTGAGGAGAATGATCAAACACTCCAGTCTCTCTAATACGAGAAATAATGCTCGAGCTAAATAAGAAAAAACTGCGCACCAGTGGCATTGAAGACAAGAGTATGCGCGGCATGATTAGTAGGGAAAGAATGGGGTAATGTCTTCAAATATCTGGCTTGGGACCAAGATATTACCTTGCCTTGCACTACAATGAGCGCCAATTCCATTCAAAACTTGACAAGCTATCTCAAGCTGTCAGGTTCTTCATGTCTAGGCTGCCAATTGAATCTGACGAGTAATTGGCTGCTTGGAAATCCCGGGAGGGAGCACTTGGACAGCTCAGCCAAGCCAGTCGAGAGGGATGTACGATTTCGCTGATGAGTGGAACTTGAACCTTGTATGAATACAGATTATGATATTACCTGCATGCACATCAGCAGCAGGCTCCAGGTCTCCTATCGGAGCACCGCTTACTTTCGCTACGCCAGGAGGCTAAGACGAACTTTCTGTGAGAAAAGTGCCTCATGGCTGGAGTGGCGTCTACGACACGTGTATAAAAAACGCTTACGCGCCAGTGCCTGCCACAGCCACTGCTTGGCATCTGGCTTGGACGGTATGGCCCGGTTTCCCTTGATGCACCCACCGCCATTCTGTCGAGCGTCAACGCGTCAACTGTGAGCGCATGTGAGCATTGATATTGATATAGAGCTACAACAAGCTTTGCTCTATCATCCATCTTATGCCCTTTCGAGCTGCATGCACCTTCTACACGCTCCCGCAGCCACACTTTCTCTCCTCATCTGCGATTCCACCACTTATGGACCCATGACGGCTTCAAACCGTTCTCCAGTACAACCGACACACATTGTACATCTATATTAGCACGGGTTCCTGAAGGAGGATATCGTGGCCTGCTGCTCCAAACCTTCCTCATCCTCCTTCCGATACTCAACGGCACGGTCATTCAATCTTGCGCCTTCTCCCATCATCGCTCAGCCTTGAAAAGCGTCTTTGTACGTCGTCTCAAAACAAATATGGGAATGCATATATCATTACCCACCACCGAACTCAGCCTGCAGCTAGGCTAGATGCTACCTCATCAGCAAAGACGTGAAGAGTGTCACCCCCATACCCAAAATTGAACACTACGCGCTCATGGTCATCCCCCGCGCCCTTTGTTAAACTACAAAAATCCCTCATCATCGCCATCGCCACTTACTATACGAAAGTGCGGAGCGGGAATGTCCTCTTCAGGACCTCAAAGACACCAGTTCTCCTACACACACTGAGCAACTGGCTACTTTAGCGTGCCTCAATGAACTTAGGCCTCGCCCTCAGCGCAAAAATTAGCTCGCTCGCTATGCCGACGAACTCAGGCTGCCGGGTTCATTTGTCTGACGATGCTTGCGCCAATTGCTGAGGATTGTACTGAAAACAAGAACTGTACAGGAACGGAGGTATATGGAAGAGGAAAGAACGGGTTTCGTCGACGTGTTGGGGCCAGTCTGATGGAAAAGGAAGTTTATGTTGTCACCTCTTCGAAACAGTCTAGCCGACCTTGTGAGCAGGGAACTGAGCAAATGACCTTGCGAATTCGGCGAAGGTAACCTGCATCCGAGTCGATGAAAGCATTCGTATCTGTACATTCCTCGCTCGATTAACTCGTGTTGGGAATGCGATCGGGCACGCCTCGGCATACTCGAATAATCGATAAAATGAACATTATTAATGTAATTACTAATACATATTCATGTAGTATAAAAGCCGTAGATACACGATACAGAAAGATAATCTACTCTACTGGGTTCCACTGCGCAAGATTCCAACAACTCGGACTGATATTTCTAACCTCAATTATCCAAGTGGGCCAACTTGATTGTAGAGTCGTGCCCTATACCTCTTGGCACTATCCCTCGTGTCATCAAAGAAATTTTGGAACTATACCCCATACTTGCGACCAAAGGATTGTTTTACACTACGACCTGCTCTCGTACCAGTCGGTGCTGCCAGTGTTGCCTCAAATATTATAACTACTCTCTTGAATATACAATTTATCGAGCAACTGCGAGGCGGCCAACGAGCTAGATTTAGAGGTGTTCATTGGGGGATGAGTCCTGGAATGCATAGTAGAGTTAGAAGGCTTGGGGCGTATGATTATAGTAAAAAGTGGAAATTTACCCAACTGGACTCGATCTCGAGCATGCAATCCTATTTTCAGGCACGAGATATGTTGGTCCCATCACGTTCAACCCGAATATTGCAGCTCGACTGGCAAAGGTATCATCGATCCTATCTGCAGGGAGGGGACTTGCTGAGGGTACTTGCTGAATAGCTAATTTCCAAACATGAAATATTAGATCCGCTTATGAGGGTATGCAGTTGAGGTTTTTTTTTTTTAAAAAAAAAGAAGCGGTGCAAGTAAGATTCTAAACGCTGATACTACAATTATTACTTCTGGGCAATGTTAAGAGCCGATTACTTCTCCAAGAATTTTCGAATGCGGTAGAACTGGAAAGCGAGGCGGAGAACGATGACAGATATGGAGGTGATGCTGAAGGCAAGTTCGACCTTTGACGTGTATGCTACCGCGATATTATGGTCGACCCATGCCAAAGAGAATACTGTCATTAGACCAAAGCCAATGGACCTAGATAGTTGTTTTAGCATCTCGTTCCCATAAAAAGAACACGAGAGCTTACCATCCCAAGGATGTAAGGGGCAACGCTAAGCATGCCCAAAGGTCAATGGAAGACAACTCTTTTGGATCTCGCGAGGCGATCTCCCATTGCCTACACTTCTCATCACAGTCCAAGCTCGCCCTATTCACAACCAAGATGACACTTGCAGCGAGCGATGCGGCAGAAAGGATAAAAACCAGAATAGAAAATGTGCGGAGATAGATGTTATAAAAGATTTTGTCAATTTGGAGTAAGCCAACTGAAAGCCTGGCCCGGAATGTGAGCACCGGGTGCATTTACTGACTAGTAAGTAGAAAAACTCACGGTAAAATAAGACTGCAAATAACTATAATGAGAACCCAAAATTTGCTCATTTTCTGGACAGTCTCAGTCCAACGCAAACGACCAGGGTTGGGTGTAATTTCCAAGTCTGGATTATGCACGTCGGGGATCGAGTGGTAAAAATTGAACCAGATTTTGTGGCCGAGGAAGCACGTTGAGTAGTAGAATTTTGTCAATATGGTTCTCGAAAATATCAGGATGGGGGACGTTGATGTTGGCTCTGGTGGAATTCTATGAGAAACAAAAGAAATTCAATCGCTCTGCTAAAACCAGCGAGACGGGTAGACGCACGTAGGAGAGCTAGGAACAGATGTAGCATCAGATCTTATCAAGACATGAGCGCCGCAAATATTGGAATGGTTGCAGCTCGCACATGGTGCTTCTTGCAGGCGAGGGTGTGTAGGTAGCACATTTGCAGGTAGGTCATTCATCTAGGATGAAGGATGGGAAGAAAGCTGACTTGTTCGTAATGCTGGGTTTTATACGTAGATTGAGAAAGACGTACTTTGCATACGCTTCAGCAACCCGTACAGCTTTGAGCGACTCGGAATGCAAATTACTGCGATCCTCAGTTCTCCAGCTCTCTGATCGCACGGTTGTGCTGCATATGGTGGCGGTCAGGGGTCATCTTATAACAACAACATGTAGGCGCAAGCCAGGAGAAAGTGCTGTGCCAGCGCCGAGAAATTACAAATGCCAAAGTCTCCGTGAAGCATTCAGGGAGGGTACCCCGGATTTAACCATTGGCGCTTTGGTAAAGCGGAGACGTTGAATAGTATATACAATATATTGAGACGCTCGACACCGCTTTTCCAAGGCGAGAGGATCTACGGACTTACAACAACGGATCTCGGACGCCATGATCTGCCGATATTCGGTACGTAAAACTCTGACGCAGATGACTGAGAAATTCCGCAGCGCATTGCCAAGATTGAATTAAGCGCACTCTCCACCTTGGCGCTTAAGCTTTGAAATTTGAAACTCCACCCACATCCAAGGCACCGTTGGGCATCAAGGAGCCCTCTCGGAGAATTAATTAGGCTTTGACAGAAAAGAGATTGAGTATTGCTAACGGTGAACATTCAGTGTGTCTACCACGACTTTGGTGCTGGAGAGTCGTTAGTAGGTGTTTATATTCCCTTTCAGGCTTAGCATAGAGGTTCACCATTATATTGGTGGTAAATCTACCACCACTCCAGCTGCAGGCACAGGGGTATTCGAAGATAAAAGAATTCTTAAGACATGTCTACGTCTTTGAACGGATTTTCGCAACCTAGATTGTAGGTTGCTAAAATCTCGGAATTCCTTTATATCAATTCGCGCTCTATAACGCTCATATACTAACAGTTTGATATCACGAAATTTTGTTTGACGTGTTGATTTTTCACGTCAGAAAATCATACCAGCAGTGCAAGTGGAAACTAAGTACTAGAAGCCGAATAGCGCTGTCAGCGGCTGACACGGAGATGCACACCCGGCAACAACCTCGCTTCAGCTGGAGGAATCACAAAAATCCTGCGAGATCAGCGTAAAAGTGTGTTTAGCTGGCGCCATAAACGAGCTTACGCCCTCGTTCAAAAACCAATACGCCTTGTATAATTAAAAATCAAAAGTTGACGTATAGTGAGTGCCTTTCCGTTGCGGTTATAAACGAAGAATATCTGTAATGTGCATCATGGTGCATGGCCAGCAAAGTTCAATTGGTTTCGGATGACCGGAATTATGAATTCCAGGCCAATGGGTCAGTCCCGCAGCCGCCACAGAAAAGGCCCATTGGGTAAGGGCTCCTGTCCACCAGCGAGGCGTCACTGCACCAGCATCATGGTCGCAGGGTATTTGGCGCAACCCGATTTAAGCATGACCACCATGCTGCCCCTTCATCGTCATCACATTTCCCTCATTTAAATTGGTTTTTGGGGTGTAACGTGGTGGCGTTCACGATGCTCAAGTTGCTGAGAGAGCAAGGAGTTGACTCTTGGAGACATCGGATGGGAGGAACTCAAATGAGGGCTGGTTGAGGCTAATTGGTACTTAATGGGTAAAGTTAGAAGAGCTTGAGGAGGCTATCAATCCACTATCAAAGAATGTTGACGAGTATGTCCCGCTATAAAGATTGAGAAATGGGGTTATGAAGGAGAATAGTTGGTGGTAATTTGGTCAGTGACCATAAATATTCCAGAGCTGTGGATTTAGTGAGGCAAGTAATCTTAAGAAATAAAATGAATACATTTGAACCCACAACTGATTCAACATCGCTTTCTTCAAGAGCGCAGCAGTGATACATAGTTGTCGTCGACCCATTCTGGTTGACTCCCTGACCTAGTAGCGTAGAAGAACATTTCGTGCGCGTTGACTATTCTGATGATACAGTGCTGCTAGGGATGCATGCCGACCAAACATGTCATTATGCCGCTTCCCCTTTAGACCTTGTCGGTCTCCTCGGATCGGGCCGCGAGTCAAAACGCCAAAGCATCCGACGTTGTACGCCACCAATGCATTTTCTGCAACCAGCTGGCTCATCCCCTTCGTGCCCGAATTGCCCTCCCGACGGCGAGGTATTGGAAACATCCCCGTCTATATCGATCCTAGGATTTGTCTCAAATCTCCTTAGGGGCAGTCACCGGTTCCAGCTCCGCATCCACCCTTTTGTGCCTTTCAAGATCGTCTGGTGACATCAACAGTTGGTCATCGTGAGCGGCACAATCGCATTTCCAAACTTCACAGCTACGTTTACGCTGCGCCCATTTTGGCACTCAAGCAGCCTACTCTCGCTTCTGAGCCACATCCACCGTCGCTCTTTGGATTGCATTCATCCCTGCCCGTTCAAACTGCATTTTCCCCGTTCTTGAGTGGCATTTGCCCCTGCTGCATCCAGCCCGCTCATTCTGAGCATCCTTTGTCCTCGTTCTTCAGAACATCATCCACCTTCCTCTTCTGAAGTGCATCCACCCTTGCGTTGTGGGTTCCATCTGCCTCACTCTCAAATGTTGTCTCCCTTTGGTGAGCTGCATCCGTCTCTATCCTGTCGAATGTCACACACTATCTTGATTAAGAGCGGCAACGGGCCTTGCTCTTACAAGCTCTATCTACTCAATTTCTAATCCATCTTCTCTCTTGCTTCTCAAGGTCTCAAGCTCAAAGTCCATCTACCTAGGCTCTTTCGAGCTGCCCATTCGACCTCATTTAAAACCACAACCAAGACCATCACTCTCATATTCTTAACTCCCATTATGCTTCACGCTCTTGCGTACTCACTCTCTCGCCTCGGCGATTCCAGCACTCACTGCCCTCGATACACCCTTGACGTCTCAAATGGTTCTCTAGTGTAACCGACGCATATACATCCGTCATCATTAAATGCCCTCTGAAGGATGGATCTCGCAGCCTGCAGCTCCGAGTTTTCCTCGTCTCACTGCGCCCCTCTCTGATACTAGGGCCATGGTCATACATCCAATTCCTTCTCAAATCAACGCTTAGCAACGAATTTTTGTACACCATCTCAAAAATGCTACAGGAATACATATACTATCTTCCGCCAAATCATGACAATTTGAGTAAAGGCATGAAGAACACCCCCCGTACACAACATTGGGTATGCACTTATATTTACGTCTGTCAAGAACGTACAAATTGCCTCGCCAACACCATCGTTGCTACCTATGCGCGGAATATTGGAAGTTGTAATGTTCTCCTCAAAGATCCTACTCCCGCACATGTCAACTTCGGAGAAACTGGCTTCGGTAAACCTACTCTACCATGCCTCAATGCACCACAAATTTGCGTGATTGGCATGCGGGGAAAATCCGAATGCGGAACTCAGGCTGAGGCATACATCGCGGATACAGCTATGACAGCCACGGGAGGTGCTGGGTGTATCTGAAAGAACTTGGATAGGCTTGGTCTGTGCATTAGAGGGTCTCATGGAAAGGTAAGTTTATGCGATTGCCTCTCGACTTGATCCAGCCGATGTTGTGGGCAGGATCTGGGAGGGAACTAAGCAGATGACCTCACTCGCTTAGCAAAGGAGCCCACATCCGAGTCGATAAAAGCATTCATATCTGTATATTTCCCTCCAGCATGTGGTGATCTGGTCGTACAAAATATCTGGACTAGGACTTGCCAAGTGTCTAATTTCGGAGAATGAAATATTAGCGCTCGCGGGCCGCGATTGCCACCTTGCTTCTGCAGCTGTGTTTCTGTATCCAGTCACTTCAATGTAGATTGCAGAGATAAATGCCAGGAAATTTCCCCCCAGTGATTGAACCGTAAAAAATGTACTCTACCGGTTTTCTCCGAAAGCGACTGACAAGGCCGTTCATGGAGATGTAGCCGGGTGTTGTCGGTTGAGGACGAGGACATACTATTCGAGTTATAGCTAAAGCGCGAAATAAAAGTACAAGCAGGCCAAGTAATCGAGGAGATGTCTGAATACTGATACAAGTACAATTATTTCTTCCATTGAGACACTGAATGAGCGTCAAATGCTGATCACTTTGTTAAGAAATTTCGAATACGGTAGAATTGAAAGAAAAGGCAGAGAACAGTGATGGAAATGAGAGAAATGATAAAAGCAAGGTCCACCTTTGACGTGTGCGCCTGGGTGGTATGGTTTCCTTGGTCAACCCATGCCAGTGAAAATAATGCCATTAGACCAAAGCCAACGGACCTAAATTAAGTATTTAGCAGCTGGCGCATATAAAGAGACACGAGAACGTACCATGCAAAGGAGGTGAGAGGTAATGCTAAGCATGCCCAAAAGTCAACGGAAGAGAGCATGTTTGGGTTTTGCGAAGCGATTTCCCATTGCCTAAACTTTGTAACGCAGTCCAGGCTTGCCTTGTTTGCGATGAAGACGCAACTTGCGGCGAGCGACGCGGAAGAAAGGACAAAACCTAAAATAGCAAATGTGCGGGAATATATGTTGTCGAATATGTTGTCGATCTGGAGGAAGGCGATGGAGAGCCTGGCTCGGGATGTAAGCGCCAGCTGTGTATAACGGTTAATAGAATTACTCACGTTATAACAAGACTAGAAGCCATGATAATGAGAGTCCAGACTCTGTTCATTTTCCATACAGTCTTTGTCCAGCATGAACGACGAGAGGTAGGCGCATTTTCCAAGTCAGAAGTACGTGCATCAGGGATCAAGCGATATGCATCGAACCAGACGCGATGGAGACCAAGGCAGCGTGTTGAGTAGTAGAAAATTCTCAACGTGCTCCTCAAAAACATGTGAATAGCTGACGTCGACGTCGGCGGAGGTAGCATTCTATGAAATAAAGTCAGTGACGCTGCTCTCGTTCTATGAGCCTGAAGGACGTACGCAGAAGACCCAAGAGCGGACATTTCAGACGTCGCCAAGGGGCAAGCACCTGAGCCACAAGTGTTGGCGTGTGTGCAGCTCGCACATCTAGGACGTACAGGTAAGAGAACCGCGGGGGGGAAATCCATGTGGAGGAAAGGATTGGGGAAGGCCGTGCTCTTCATGACACTGGATTTTATCTGCAGATTGTCAGTAGCAGCTCATTATAAAAAGAAAAGGCCATTTCCCACAACGGGCATTTAATCTTAGCCCACCAGGGTTCATTAGAATCGCTCAGACTGACCGGACCTGGCGGGTGACAGAAGCAACCACTCCGTGCTGGGCCCGGGATATGTGCATCACACCTTGTCGCTGTACTAGTCTCCTTTCACTAGGAGCAAGTGTGCCTTTTCGGAATCCAAAAAATCATATCACAATCAAAATTTTTGGGCTCGAAAAAATTAAAAGATATATGGGGTACCGAGATTTCCATATGGAGGACCGACGGTACTCCAAATAGTAATGATTTTTTCGAGTCTAAAAAACTGAAGCGTGGGAATTTATTTTTTGTACTCGAAAAGAACGCTTTTGCCCGCGGTGTTTACAGACCTTATGATCAACAAATGACAATCGATTGATGATAAATGTGCATCACACCTTGCTGCTGTACAGCCTCACGGCATCATTCATTTCTTCTTCGCGCAATCATAGCTCAGGCCGGTGAGAGAGGCATCCCATTGCTCACCCTCCCATATTCCTCTGTATTCCTCTGTGACATTACTCGCCAATCCAGTGACTTATGTCGTCCTCTCGAGCCCGAGACTCTTAGGGACATTCCACCCCACGCACTTTTCAGGTCGGCCATGGTGAGCCAACCCTAGGTAGCATTTCTCAGCTTCATCCACCTGACAACTACATTCACTGGCACCCTTCCTCTGACTCCTACTCATCCGAGCTGCATTTACACTTGCTTTTTCGAGTTAAGCCCTTCCACCCCGCATCTCCGAGCCGCATCCACCTCTCACTCTCAATCTCGAACATCACCCGCTCTCCATCTCCTGTGCTGCACCCACCGTCATTCTTTCAAGCATTTTTCACCGTCACTCTTTTGATCATCATCAGGCTTTCAAATGTCCGCGTCACCACATCACCCAGGGCCACCGCTCTTACCAGTGACAACATGCCTTATTCTCCCTCGCTCTTTTGATTTGTTAACCCTCTAGTTCATCACAGTCTATTCATCTGCGCTCCTTCGAGCTTCATTCAACCTTACTCCTGCGCGTCTCTCTCGAGCCATCCTGATCCATCAAGCTCCATCCAAGGCGCACTCTCAAGCTCCCTCCTGCATCCACCCACCCACCCTTGCGCCTTCAACTATACACCCATCCTCATACCTGGGTCCATTTCTCGACCGGCCGTATCCTGGGATTGGCGTCTTCGCTGACGACTCTTACCTGGATACATGTATCTGGCTCTGACACCACTGAGTGAACGCGTGGAAAGACCCGAGGTTGAGTATGGCTCTTCCGAGGATTGGGAGCTGGGTATGTCGCCTAATTATGAATGCATAAAGCCACTGCTAAAATTCATGTTTGATAGTCGGTTTGTCTCCACCAGTGGCATTCAACGTCGCAATCTGTTTGGGTTGTCATGTGCGTTGAATACTCGATGAATCGCCCGAGCTTCAAGCTATAGAGGCTGGCGCATGGACTATCACCTTGGAACCACATCCAAGAACTCAAGGACAAGCTTGCGGTAAATTGTCTTGCAGGTGACTTTTTGAGCGTTTTCGGGAATCATATGCTGAGGATATCGGGCGATCGGATGAGAATTATTGGTTTTCGGATATAGAGCTACCGGAGAAGATGAAGGGGGTAAAGCAGATTTATCGAGTGACAACGTGGCTGCAGTTCTTTGTGAATGTGCTATTCGCACGAGAGATATTTCGGATTTGTTGAATGAGACGGTGATGGAGAACGAGAGGAATGTTATTATGGTCCTGCGCCGCTGGAGAAGATGCATAATTGAGGAATGAAAGATTAGCGCCCGAGCTTGCCACCGATCCTCCGTGGCTGCGTGATCATAGTTCTATTTGCAAAGTTGTTCGAGAATTCTCCCCACCAATTGAACTATAAAACATATATTGTAAGAGTTTTCTTGGAAAGTGAGTGACAAGATTAGTTTGTTTATGTG
>Ga0247742_10002938_pt1 | contig 10997 bp, 5 predicted proteins | sample UWRJL208509C2_FD_180944 | JGI IMG/M metagenome (GOLD analysis project Ga0247742, IMG submission 180944) | Plant litter microbial communities from Arlington Agricultural Research Station in Wisconsin, United States - UWRJ-L208-509C-2 | ecosystem: Environmental > Terrestrial > Plant litter >... | reverse complement strand
GCATCCTCAGTCTGGCCAGCTGCTAAATCCGGCATTTCTATCCATTTCGTCCAATTTCGGCGTAATAACTGATTTGAACCAGGATGTATACATCCAGGATCAGCATTACGCCCGAATCTTGCTTCCTCGAGCCACCCTAACCAGCTACCGAGACGGCCAGGCTGTTACCGCCAGCGGACGCGGGTTTGTTTGCTTCCACCACGATGCCGGAGATCCCCGAATAGCCGCAGCCGCAAGTTTCATGGCTGTGGAACCGTCAGCAAGTCCCGGGCCGGTCAATGACAGCTGGCAAGATCGTGGGAACGTCCCTCACCATCATCACCAGGTAAGTCTTCAGACTTCTCCTCTCACTACACTTCCCTCCTCAACACACCACCATGTCTGCCCTCAGCCGCCACCACCGTCCATCTCGCGCCCACATCCGTCAACGCCGAACGCCCTGAACCGCCCGCAACAGCCGGCGCTGTTTTTTCTGCAAGCTGGGACACCCGCGGTCACCACCACCTTGCTTCCCCCGACACCGAGCGCGCTCGAGATCGCTCTCGATCCCCCAAACCCAGTAACCGGCATCTGGGGACGGACGACTAGCGTCCACGAGCACCTCAACACACCTCTAGAATCGCCGCCGATCGCGAATCGGCGAGAGTCGGTTCGCGAAGCCACGAATCAGAGGAATAGCACCCAAGGTATGTGCCAGAAACTCTCTGACGCATCGTTCGATACTCAGAACTTACCCAACATCACAGACCCGCGTTTAGGCTGGCGCAAGCCCCAAGCACTCGACGACGCACAAGGCCAGTCTGGCGTATCGCCAACCAAGCACGCGGGCGAATTCAAATCGAATCGGGAGGTGGAGAACCAGCTGACGGCAACTTCAGATTGGCGACGAATCACACTCGAAGGCACTCGCGGCTACGAAAGTACGCTGACCAGCGCCCGGAATGACGATTCAAGGAACCGGGAAGCACGCTACGACATCCACGAAGCAACACGGCGGGCGAGCGAACGCGCTGAGGAACGCGAATCGACTGGGATGGGAGGAAATCAGCCATCTGGGGGCATAGGTACGTACCCCGGCGCTCAACACCACCTTCTCGGTTCTTACTGCCTCTCAACCACGACAGCACGAACGCGCGAGGACAATCGCGACGCCATGAGCCTGCCAGTTGGCAGCCCCAGCTCCAACCATATAAGCTATTTGAAGCCTTCAAAGACAGGTAATAGCCTGTCAAGCTGAAACCATCCAGGCAGGGCTTTCCCTGTCACAGGGGACTACCTGTGGGCTGCTGTCCTATGCTGTAGGGGGTGGTGGGTGGCCGTCGTTGGGGGCAGGGGTATGTAAACATATACAAACAATGTCTAGGTTGTGTCTGGGATGGGTGCTCACTGTGGGCGGGGGCAGGGGTGCTTGTTGTCGGGGGTAGGACAGTTGGGTGGATTATGTAATCATAAAAAAAACATGAAAAAATGGCATTAAATCCGATAAATCATAAAAATATTCGTAGCAGTTTCAGATTATCAATAGTGTAAAAATTGGTGCGGGGGCAGGCTTTTTGGTAGGGGGAAAACAGGTGTATTCTATTAATAGAGTGTTAAAAGAGCGCCGGACGGGCGCTTGTCAACAGAAATAGCACACGCGTCATAGCTGTCAATCAATTCGGCTCGATCTCCGGTCATGTCCGCACTTAGCGCTGGCTTGGGCGTTTTCGGGCACCTCGGCGATGTTCAGATGCGCGCTTCTGCTTTCCGCTTTGCTTCTGGATGGGCGCTTGTCTATAAAAATAGCCTTGGCTTCTGCTTGGGGTATCCTAACCGTTTCGTTCGCTTCCGGCTTAATGGAGATCCATAAGATTAATAATATACTATTAGCAAACCAATTAATACACGATCTAAGCTGATACTGGCGGCTGGAAGTCTAGATTAAACGAATGCTGTGGCTGTGCTTGATGCACAAACCGCCATAGCCTCCCCCGAGATGGGTGATACATGGAGTGGGATAGGGTTCAGCATGGGGATTGGCTGGTCGTGGGTGGGTGGGTCGCGTACACTTGCGGCGGTATCGATATGGTTTGCTCGTGGCGTTTCGCGTTCGTTCGCGGTGCTTGTGATGTTGTCGATTCGGATATTCTCGTACGTGATCATGGTGGTCTCCAGATGGCGCGTCGTTTGTTATGTCGGCCAAGGGAGGTTGGGCGACGTGTAGGCTGGATTCGATTAGGCATTCGTTACCTGTTGGGCGGTTGCTACATGGCCAGTTGTCGGGTAGTGGTAGACGTCGTACGAAGATCCATAACCACCCATTAGCTTGCATGGGTGGTTGTGTTGCTCTCATGCAGAGGCATTGACCTGCGTCGTTAGGTGGATGGGCATGGGCATTCGATACGGGGGTTGCTATTCGCGATGGCGTCAGCCTAGAGGTGGCCTTGAGCTGCTTCCTTCGGTGTTGATATTGGTTAGTGTTGCTACGTTCATGGCCGGGTGCTGTTATTCGTGGCGATGAAAACGAAGGAGGCACCCGGCGTGTGTGTTCGTTATACGTGAGCTCCCGCACGTCCATGCTCATCGGGTTTCATCGGGTTGCTTGCGATGTTCCATTATGGTGAGTCGCCATTGGCGTTGTCGTTTGAGTTCCATTGTTGAAGAGGTGGGTGGGTCACCTCGTCACCCTGTCCGTTGCTTGTTGGTGGCTGGTCGTCTCCTTCGCGTCTATCTCGCATTTCTCCCATCTTGCGATTGCTTTCGTACGGAACCCACCCGATAGTCACTCTGCTGGGCTGTGCGCGCCGGACATTGCAGTGGCGATGCGGGTGGTGGCACCACTCTCATGGCGGCGGCTGGTCTTCGTGGTTGAAGGGATTGGTGACCACCCGTTGACTTGCATGGGTGGTGGCAAGTCTTGAGAGACGAACACGGGAGGAGGCGGGAGAGACGAAGGCAGTGGTTGGGCATGACGGATCGCCGTTATTCGGGGATCGAGGAGGTGGCAGCGTGCCACTGCTTCGTGGTGTCGATGGGTTGGAAGGGGAAACCACACGCTCAACTTGCGAGGGTGGTGGCACCGCCCTCACATCCCTGCGAGAGGGGAGGAGGCACGCGGCGGCTTGCCTTCATCGTCCATAGGCACCCGCGATAGTCGAAATCCACCCCACGCATCACGGTGGTGAGGTGGGGTGGTGCTAGCAGTCGTCGAACATTCGACGAGTGCAGGTGTATCTATCAGGGGGTTGATCATCAGTACTGGAACCAATTATAGAACATATCACTTACCTTTTAAAAGCGATCGCGACAGATCATAGTAGTTGCTGGCAGATTGAGGAAGTGGCGACGTGCCACTGCTTCGTGATATGTTGATTGTCGGCCAGAGGTGGTCATGTACTTGCGCGATGGACCAGTTCAGAGAGGATGGCGGGCTATGCTCGTGTGGGCACAGCGGCTGGTGGAGGTGAGGGTGGTGGACGATGTTGAGGGAATGGGTAACCACCCGCTAAACTTGCGCAAATGGTGGCGCTACACTCACATCCTTACGAGAGGGGAGGAGGTACGCAGAGGCTTGAGTTTGCGCGTGGAAACGCCCATCGAAAACCACCCCACACATCACGATGGTGAAGTGGGTGGTGCCAGCGCTCATCGAACATGCGACGAGTTTGAGATGCCTGTGGGGGGTTGGTGGTTAGTATGCTTGTAACATGTTATAAAACTAATTAAATACCTTTTTGAGGTCTTGAGGGCCGGGACGGACGCAGGAGAGGACGGGAGAGGTGGTAGTGGTGGTCGAGGACGAAGATCAACGATGTCGAACCATGGTTGATGGACGTTGTGGCTGTGCGGTCCGGTGGTCCGGGCTCTCCGAAACGCCTGGACATCGTTCGAAACGGTATTGTGAGGCTTCGAGGGCTGTCCTTACTGCAAGCATATATATTTAGATTGACCTACTGTTAAAATAAAGTAGTTATAACAAATTCTAATAACAGGAGGATAGACATAAGAAAGTGAGTAAGATTTCGAACGTAATTCAACTCGAGCCTCAAGCGAATCAATCGCAAGTCTTATACCTCTCGCAATTATTCGTTCAATCACACAAGAACACTTAAATTATTCAGATACTGTAGCATACCTTCAATCTATGAATATTTATTGAAGATCCAACCGATTTCACAGGTACAGTAAATGAGATGGACCAGTACCAGCGACGTGGATCACCTCGCACAGCGCGATTTCGCGATTTCAGACACTTAGCCTCCGCCCACCTTCGTTAAACCTATTTATAAGTCGTATGAGTACTATTAAATTATATACTAGCAATCTAATATAATTTATTGACCGCGAAGACAACTCGCAATGCAATTGGGAACGATGTCCGGGCGTTTCGGAGAGCCCGGACCACCGGACCGCACAGGCACAGCGTCCATCAACGATGGTTCGACATCGTTGTCCTCAACCCCACCACCTGTCCCGTCCTCTCCCGCGTCCGTCCCGGCCCTCCTCAAGACCTCGACAAAAGGTAAGTAATTGGTTTTTGTATGAGTTACTAACTGTCCCTCCTCTCACAGGTGCCCTCGAGCACTCGTCGAATGCTCGACCAGTTGCCAGAACCACCCCACTTCGGCGATGGCGCGGGTGTTTACTGGCGACGAAGATAAGCCGCCCAGTTCTTCCTCCCCTTTCGTAGGGATGTGATAGTGGCACCACCACCCATGCAACTCAATGGGTGGTTATCCATTTCCCTACGACATCCCTCTGCCATTTGCCACCCCCTTTCGGCCGAGACCACGGCGCTGGCGAACGTCGCCCAATGCCCTCTCCGAACCAAATCGCCCCGATTATGGCACCAACCCACGACAGTCGCGAACCCAGGCGGGTAGTCAACCCACAGCCACGACCACCTCGTAATCGACGCCAGCGTGAACGGCGGGATATGCGTTGACACTCACAATGCGAGCGTATACGACCGAACACAAGTACTCGCAACGGTCCCCATCATTGTTGCGCCGTAGTTGCGTATGCCACAACATCCAGCGAATCAACGCGAGCCATCGCCGGGCTCCCCTCTTGTAGGGATGTGAGGGTAGTGCCACCACCCGCGCGAGTCAAATGGGTAACATCCCCTTCACATCGACAACTCTCGACGCTATTTATCCCAGCGCGAAACGGTTGGCTGACCTCACTAAACGCTTGCGGCGCTTCGACGCAAGCAGAGTCACGTCCGAGAGCGTTGCCCATGCTGGCACTGCCTCAAAAATCGCGAACGGAAGATCATCAACAACCACGGACAACGGGTACGCTAGATTGTGGACGACTATGCCGAGGATGACACCACCACGAATATCGCCGCCAACGTATTCAAGTCCCTCAGAGGCGTACGCATTACCCCGGCACCATCGCGCCTGGTCCGCGTAGACCACGACATCCAGTAAATCGCCGCCGCCACTTAACAAAACCACCCGCCTCAAAGACTGGCCAGCGAGCGGTGCCAGCGATCTGCACATTGATCACGCATCCGAGGTTCACCAGCAAACGAATCAGGCATACGAAGCGATCCATTGGCACCGGTGGGGTTTGACTGAATCAAGATGGGGAGGGCAGAGTAGAACACCGCTCCATCACCTCATAGCACGGCCGTGTACCGGCTCTCAGAATACGACCCCAGCAGCCGTAGACACCCCACACCCCAAATCCCTCTGCCACCCAGCTCTTGATGCATGGGGAAGCTATCGCAGTTTGTACGTCGAGTAATACCTTTATTAGGCGCCTGATATCGCATCGAAAAGCATGTATTAAACAGTAAACACTTGACTCTCTGGCACACCCGTACGAGATGAGAAACGAGCAGAACATCAGGGTGCATACTTAAACGGCACCACCACCCGCTCATCTAACAACGATCACGCAAAGGCATTCCTACACATTCTAAGCCACCTATGATAGTGTAAAATACATATTAGAGTATTTCAATATCTATTATTATCAAGATTGGGCAGGCCAAAACGGAGTGCGGAAGGGCGTATTCAAACATCGCCGGAATGCCCGACAGCGCCCAACCCGAGCATTCCCGAAAAAGCGCGAGGCGGAAGCGCGTATTCAAACATCACCGGAATGTCCGAAAGCGTCAAGCCAGCGCTGGGCGTGTACCAATAAATGGAGCCGAACTGAGTGACAGCTATGACGCGTGTGATATATCGGTTGATAAGCGCCCATCCGGTGCTCCTTTGGTGCTCTAATAATAGAATACGCCTGTATTCCCCCTACCAAAAAGCCTGCCGCCATGCTAATTTTTATGCTATTGAGATTCTAGAACTGCTATGAATATTTTCATGATTTATCAGATTTAATGCCATTTTTTCATGTTTTTTTTATGATTACATAATCCACCTAGCTGCCCTACCCCCGACAAAAAGCACCCCCGCCCCTGCCCACAGTGAGCACCCATCCCAGACACAACCTAGACACTATTTGTATATGTTTACATACCCCTGCCCCCAACGACAGTCACCCACCACCCCCTACAGCATAGGACAGGAGCCCACAGGTAGTCCCCTGTGACAGGGAAAGCCCTGGCTGGATGGTTTCAGCTTGACAGGCTATTACCTGTCTTTGAAGGCTTCACGTAGCTGCTATAGGTGCCAGCTCGTACTCTGGCCCTCTCGAGACCTCAAATATGGCAACCGACACGTCTGAACAACGTACAGCCGAGCGCATTCGCGAGCCGCCCATTCTGTCACCCAGCGCCTGGAATGTCGAGCTTAGCGCCCAGGAAACGTCCACCATCGTTGTTGAACCGACGCTGCGTGCAAACGAGCGCCAAACCCAACGAGAATCGACTAGGATGGAAGGAAATCAGCCGTATGGGAGTATAGGTACGTACCCCAGCACTCATGTTCACCTTCCTCGTTCTCACCTTCCCTCATCCACGTCAGCATGGACTCTCGAGGCCAATCGCGATGCCATGAGCTTGCCAGCTGGCAGCCCCAGCTTGCGCTCTGGCCCTCTCGATCACTCAAACGTCACAGACCACACTTCTGGCCTACGCGACGTGACGAAGGCTGGCTTAGGCTCGGCGACTGGCATTACCAGTGCGAGTTCTAACGCCCCACAGTCGCTAACGGGCACTATCGGCGCCCCGCGACATTCGTCAAATACGAATGCTGAAGCACAACGCCACGGCCGTGAAACTGAACATACGCAGCCGACCACGGCCGCGTCTGTTCTCGCTCATTCGAGCAATGATGCGCGCGCAACCTTACCATTGGCACGCAATGCTCCACCGCCAAACGTCACTCTTGAAGGGGAACAAGTTCATCCGTCCTTCGAGCTTCGAACGTGGCCTGGCGCGCCGGCTTTTGAACCTCCACCAGAGGAGGATCTATTTAATTACTCGAATCGCGAGACCACCTTCTTACTTGACGTTGCGGCCATGTACCAGCAACAGCCACACTCAGGCGCCGTCTTGGAGATACCGGAATGGCTGCAAGATCCGCTGGAATGCGAAGGATCTAAATTCGAAAGCCACGTCATTCGTCTGCCTCGCCTCGAATCCTTACTCTCCCGAGCCGCTATGGACTTCGCCGACGCATGCTATCAGTTGTTCATCCCAGACAACTTGACTAGTGCGTTTGTTCCGTTCTGCGCCATGCCGTCCCTCGATCCCTCTCAGATCACGGTTGACACCTCTCAGCAAGCTAGTCGTTCAGTTTCACCCATGACACCTTCCATGTCCTCGGACGCACCGTCAGCCTCCCCATTTGATTCTGATGAGCTAGGCACCCTGGATATGAGTCCTGTCCTCACGCCAGCTGCTCCGCCCAGTCTAGGACATGCTGTGAGCGCGGGCCCAATGGCGAATGAAAGGTCGTTAGATTTAATGGACGAAGCAGAAGATGACGAGATGGCTCCACCATCGTTTGAAATGATATCTAGGTTGCCAGACGGTCACGAGTTTTCCGTCCCTAACCTAACCGATTTCTTTGGGTATTCGTGGCGAGAACGTCTTTTCCTACGCAGTATTGCGACGAACTTTGTACATGGACCCCACCTCCAAACATCGTTGGAAGTTCCAGAATGGTTGAAAGTCGGACAAGGGATAGAAGGGATTGGAGGCGACGGGTTGATTAGTATTCGTCTTCCTCGGCTAGAACGCCTACTTGCGCGTGCAGCCAATGACTTCCCAACCGCCTGTTACACACTTTTCACGGCACCCACTTGTTCGACACCCGTTATCCCATTCCTAACTCGCGCACAACCTGGCACCAACACTACAATTCGACGAGAACAAAGCTCCATTACGGACCCCGTGTCACCTGGGCCCCCTAACTTGACACAGTACGAGGACGAATTTAAGCGCACAATCAGAGCTTCTGCTCTCGAAGCACATGAAAGGCCTCTGCGAGATATTGAAGAAGGGCCCGGCCGAAAAGAAACTGAGCCTAGGGTACGTCGAAATGATCACCAATGTTTAACACTGCGAGTAACTTATGCATCAAACCAGCTTCTTCATTCGTCGTATGACAAGTTTGTCCCTGGGGACCACAATACCAGGACTGATGACAGAAGTGAAACTGCATCTCCAGCCTTATCGGAACTCCTGCTCACTCCTCACCACTCATCTCCTCAATACACCCTCTTCTCGAACTCCCCATCAACAGTGGAGAAACCTTTACCACCCGCAAATGAGCGTAGATCACGAATGAATGTATGTGAGCCTTTTGGCGATGAGCGACGACTCAGACTCACCCTGCCTCCGTTTCAGATTTCTCCAGAACCGGACGAGCACTCTCCAGGGCCAGATCCAAGCTCTTTGGATTCGAGGCGATGGATTATACTTCCACCCTCTCGACAATCACTTCAGTCCGCTGGCATATCCCCACTTGAATTGCCGTCGCCACTGCCAGTTTCGAATGTTCGGCAATCACCTACTCAAGCTACATCACATGTTCCACTGCCGACTCGAAGGAACCTTGGTATCCAGCCTCTATCGGTCTTTCGGCCTCCACAAGCATTGCCCGTTACTAACGACCCTATGGCTCAATCCGAGCTGTCTGAGGAACAGTCCTCTGACACCACCAAGATTGGAAAGCTGTCAGCTTTTACTACGGTTGGGCATCCATCAAAGGTACGAACATGCCCAAGCAATAAGAATAAGTCACTTATGGAATCTGCTCAGACGACAGAACTGTCCCAAGGATATGTTATCGTGCAACCATTTCGACACAACGGGTCGGACATCACTGCCGGCTCTATGCAGAGTCTTTTGACTATCAGCGATGACTCCTCTGAAATGAGTGATGTCTCGTCGTCGACGCCCGAAGATTTCCAGTATCCAAGTTCACCAACTCCGCTGCCACGGTTAAGTCCTCCAACTATGCAGTTTGCGAAGCTTCGAACGGCGGATGTTGTTATGATGAGTCCACCACCAACACCAGTTCCGCAACACTCGTACGTCGAACCACCTGCTAATGATGCAGAGCCAGAGGTACATTTCCTTATCAATCTCCTGCATATTCGATTTTCTGACATCTTGCAGCGATACAAGCGAAACACGAATCTGGTCGAACATATTATTGAAACCGCACCAGCTCCACCTTATGACCCATTTGAGGATCCGGACGACATCTATGCAGAAGAAGCACCCACCGAAATAGCTCTCTCTGATGTTGCGCAACCACAGCCGGCAAGATCACCCTCACTTCCGCCCATTGCCACGTTGGTACCAGAAGTGGAGCTGAGTGCTCCTTTGTCTGTTCTCTCGGCCACCTCTCCAACAGCCGACTTCTCTTCCGCTAACTCTTCTACAAGCCGCAACAGTCCTACCACCCCTCCTGTTCATTTACTCCATGCCACGACTGGCTGGAACTGGACACATCCGAATACTGCCGGAGGACCAGTCAGCGACCCAGTCCCATATACGACAGGACATCCGCCGCAAGAACCAGGATGGCCTAAGGTTGTCCCGTTAGACGATTTGGGGCAGTACTCGAGTGCATATGTACAAGAGGTTACTGGTCCGGAACGTTTGTGGCGTCAGCAACAACAGGTGGCTAAGGTCTGGAGAGTTGTCACCTCTCTGCGCCCCAACCTCCTACATCTTGCATCTCGGGGAATGGGTTCTCGGTCCAATCCGGTTCGCCTTGTGCGTATCCGTGACGAAATCCCAGAGCCTCTTTTTCGGCAAATATTTCCGCAGTACGGGGGATACAAGGACCTCGAGATGGACTTGTCGGAACGGCGCCCTAATGGGAATCGTCGCCCGAACAGGTGGCTTCCGTTCATCACTCGCATTCGACGCACTCGTAGCCAATTCCAGGACCTTTTCGCCGCTGCCGAGAATCTTGTTAAAGCCCACCCTGGGTACCCTGATGGACTTCAATCCTACGTCTGCAAGCAGGACGTCACAGCCTTCATCGCAGAGCATGAGACCAGCTCAATGCTTCGCACGTCTGAGTCGCGCTTTCTTTGTGCTTTCCTACATTTTCTCAATCACCATGAGTATCATGTGCTTGCCCGTAACATCCATACATTTCTTCACCTCCGTTTCGAAGCTTCTGCAGAGCTCTGGTCTGTTATTCACCTTGTTATTGACCGATTGGATCCCTCTAGCGGACACTATGACCTGGACTTTGATCAGGTTGAAGTCTCAGAACGCTCGCCATTTGCGACCGACTCGAACTGGCTTCAATTTTATTAAAGGTACTTATCTTATTTTTTGTTTTCATATTATTTTAACACTTAAAATATATAGGACCCTTCCTCAACACCTAAGAACATCTCACGAACTGATGTTTTCTCTCTCTCTAGCAGAACATGTGACTCTACTGTTTATTTCTTTCACTTATCTTTGTACAATATCTATGCTGCCCTTTCGTCAAATTTCCGAATGTCATGTACATCTATGTTTCTCTATCTATTGTTATTGTATATTACTATCTGCTTGTCTTTTCCGATCTGTCCAAAATTTGATTTCTGACTTTATATATTCAAACTACCTATGCCCGCTTCTACTTATG
>Ga0247742_10002934_pt1 | contig 11001 bp, 5 predicted proteins | sample UWRJL208509C2_FD_180944 | JGI IMG/M metagenome (GOLD analysis project Ga0247742, IMG submission 180944) | Plant litter microbial communities from Arlington Agricultural Research Station in Wisconsin, United States - UWRJ-L208-509C-2 | ecosystem: Environmental > Terrestrial > Plant litter >... | reverse complement strand
CGCAACGGCTGGCGCGTTGACTCTTACTGATGATGAGCGTGGCTGGCTGGCGGACCATCAGGAGCTGCGCCTGGGGGTGGACGCGTCGTGGCCACCTTTTGAATACCGCGACGAAAACGGCCGCTACCAAGGCCTGGCGGCGGATTACGTGCGCCTGATCCAGGACCGCCTCGGCGTGAGGGTCAAGCTGATCGAGCCAGTGAACTGGAGCGCGGTGCTGGAGCAGGCCCGCAACAACCAGCTCGACCTGCTGCCAGGCATCATGTCCACGCCGGAGCGCCAGGGCTACATGGCGTTCACGCGCCCGTACCTGGACTTCCCTATCGTCATCCTGGCCCATGAAGGCGGCGCCACTCCCCGCACCCTGAAGGACCTCTACGGCCTGAAGATTGCCGTGGTCGAGAACTACGCTCCCCATGAGCTGCTGCGCACTCATCATCCCGACCTCAACCTGGTGGCCATGCCAAACGTCAGCTCGACTTTGCAGGCCCTGGCTACCGATGAGGTGGATGCGGTGGTCGGCGACCTGGCCTCCAGCGTCTGGAGCCTGCGCCAGCTCAAACTGGATGGTTTGTACGTCAGCGGCGAAACCCCCTATCGCTACCAACTGGCGATGGGCGTGCCACGAGACAACAAAATGCTGGTGGGCATCCTGGACAAGGTCCTGGCCGACCTCAGCCCGCAGGAAACCGACGCGATCCAGCAACATTGGGTCGGCAGCTTCACCGATCACCGCACATTCTGGACCGATCTGCTGATGTACGGCCTGCCTGCGGTGCTGTTGCTGAGCACCGTCCTGGCCATCGTGATTCGGATCAATCGTCGGCTCAGCTCGGAAATTTCCCGCCGTGTCGCCCTCGAACAGGAACTGCGCAGCAGCGAATATCACTATCGCGGGCTGGTGGAGAGCCTGTCCGCCATTGCCTGGGAAGCCAGCGTCACCGACTTCACCTATAGCTACGTCTCACCACATGCCGAGGAATTGCTCGGCTATCCCCGCGCGCATTGGCTGATTCCGGGCTTCTGGCGCAACATCATCCACCCGGCCGACCTGACGCGGACCGAAGCCTATTGCTACCGCGAAACCCGCGCCAGCCGCGATCACAGTGTCGATTACCGGGTGATCACTGCCGACGGTCGCTGCCTGTGGGTGCGCGACATTGTCAGCCTGATCGAACACGGCCACGAACCGGTACTGCGCGGCTTGATGATCGACATCAGCGAAGCCAAGCGCACCGAGGAGGCGCTGCAACTGTCCGAGCAGAAGTTTGCCTCCGTGTTCCAGCAGTGCCCGGACATTCTGGTGATCGCGCGGCTGTCCGATGGCTGCCTGCTGGAGGTCAACAAAGCGTTCGAGGACCAGGTTGGCCTGACGGCCGAGGAAGTGCTCGGCAAAACTGCGACGTCCCTGAATATCTGGGGCATCCCGGGCATCGGCCCCGACCTGCTGAAACGTGTGCAAACCACCAGTATCCGCAACCTCGAAATGCCGTTCCGGCGCAGTAACGGCCAGGCGTTCACCGGGCTGATTTCGGCCGAGCCGTTCCAGCTCGACACCACCGAAGCCTTGGTGGTGGTGGTGCGCGACATCACCCAACTCAAGGAAACCCAGCAACAACTGCAAACCTCCGAGGAGAAGTTCGCCAAAGCCTTCCACGCCTCCCCTGACGGCTTGCTGCTGAGCCGGCAACGCGATGGCCTGCTGATTGAAGTCAACGATGGTTTCAGCCGCATCACCGGCTTCAACAGTGCCACCTCCCTCGACCAGTCCACCCTGGACCTGGGCATCTGGGTCGACCTCAACGAGCGCAAGCACATGCTGGAGTTGATGCACCGCGATGGTTTTGTGCGTGACTTCATCTGCCATATCCGTCGCAGCGACGGGCAGATCCGGCTATGTGAAGTGTCCAGCCGCCCGCTGCCGATTGCCGGTGAAGATTGCATGCTGACCATCGCCCGCGATATTACCGAACGCCAGCTGATGCAGGAAAAACTGCAACAGGCCGCGACGGTGTTTGAAAGCACCGCCGAAGGCGTCTTGATCACCGACATTCGGCAGAACATCAGCGCCGTCAACCGCGCCTTCAGCGAAATCACCGGATACAGCGAGGCTGAAGCCCTGGGCAATACACCGCGCCTGCTCGCCTCCGGCCTGCATGACAGCGCGTTTTACGCCGCGATGTGGCACCAATTGACTGCCCAGGGGCACTGGCAGGGCGAGATTTCCAACCGGCGCAAGAACGGCGAGCTGTACCCCAGCTGGCTGACCATCAGCGCCGTGCGCAACCGTGACCAGATGATCACGCACTTCGTCGCCGTCTTTGCCGATATCTCCAGCCTCAAACTGGCCCAGGCCCGTCTCGACTACCAGGCGCACCACGATCCACTGACCGGTCTGCCCAACCGCACCCTGTTCGAGAGCCGCTTGCAGGCCGCCCTCAATGGCCATCAGGAAACCGGCAAACAGGGTGCCGTGCTGTTTCTCGACCTGGACCGCTTCAAACATATCAACGACAGCCTCGGCCATCCGATCGGCGACTTGCTGCTCAAAGACATCGCGGTGCGCCTCAAGGAGCAACTGCGCGACATCGACACCGTTGCGCGTCTGGGCGGTGATGAATTCATCATCCTGCTCCCCGGCCTGCAACATGCCAGCGACGCCCAGTACCTGGCGAACAAGCTGCTGGCCTGCTTCACGCCGCCCTTCCAGGCCGGCGAACACGAGTTTTTCATCAGCGCCAGCATTGGCACCAGCCTCTATCCCCAGGATGGCACCGACGTCGCCACCTTGGTCAAAAACGCCGACGCGGCGATGTACCGTTCCAAGGCCAAGGGCCGTAACCGCGTCGAAAGCTACACCCGCGACCTTACCGCCCAGGCCAACGAGCGCGTGGCGCTGGAACATGAACTGCGCCGCGCCATCGAGCGCGACGAGCTGAGCCTGTATTACCAACCCAAACTCAGCCTGGAAACCCACGAACTGATCGGCGCCGAAGCACTGATCCGCTGGCGTCACCCCACCTTTGGCGACGTACCGCCCGAACACTTCATTGCCCTGGCCGAAGAGAACGGCATGATCCTGCAGATTGGCGACTGGGTGCTGGAGCAGGCCTGTCGGCAAATGCATGCCTGGCAATCCGCCTTCGATGATTTCGGCCCGCTGTCGGTCAACCTCGCTGGCGCGCAACTGCGTCACCCCGGCCTGCTGGGGCGCATCGAACAGTTGTTGCATGACTACCGCCTCGACCCCGGCTGCCTGCAACTGGAGATCACCGAAAACTTCATCATGAGCCAGGCCGAAGAAGCGCTGGAAGTCCTGCATCAGCTCAAACGCCTGGGCGTACAGCTGGCAATCGATGACTTCGGCACCGGCTACTCGTCCCTCAGCTACCTCAAGCGCCTGCCGCTGGACTTCCTGAAAATCGACCAATCCTTCGTCCGCGGCCTGCCCGACGACCCGCACGACGCCGCGATCGTGCGCGCCATCATTGCCTTGGGCCACAGCATGCAATTCACCATCATCGCCGAAGGTGTGGAGAACCCTGCGCAACAGGCATTCCTCGCCGCCGAGGGCTGTGAACAGATGCAAGGCTACATCGTCAGCCTACCCCTGCCGCCGGAGCTTTTTGCAGCGACGTTTCTTCGTATGGACCTTGAGGACTTTTCGGATAGCACAGTGGAGAAACCATCGTTATAATCCGCGACCTGTTTAGGGCCTATAGCTCAGTTGGTCAGAGCAGAGGACTCATAATCCTTTGGTCCACGGTTCAAGTCCGTGTGGGCCCACCAAACAAGAAAGCCGCGCATTGCGCGGCTTTCGTCGTTTTCAACGCCGTGAAAATCGGGATCAGCGATTGCAAAAAGACGGTATCCGGCCCAGAAGCCTTCGCACTGCCAAATGCGAACTGAAAAGCAGAAACTCAAGCACATACGCCCAGTACAGGGTCTCAGGTCGATGGCGTTTGACACGCCCTCCATCGCTCTCTAACGAAAAACCTCAACACACCGAGAGTATAAAAAAGCGAGCCGACGAGTTACATTAATTAGATTCGATCTAGACGCTGCTAAGGTTTATCAGTACATTTGGCAGTCATCAAATTCAGAATCGACTACTGACTGCAATAGCCTTAAAACTACAGGACGAACTAAACAATGCGGGCAGCCGGATGTGTCTTCTTAGCGTTTTCTGTCATTATTGTACTCATCACAGGATTTTGGGGTTGGGTATCCAGTAGCATCTTACCGAATCAGACTTGGGGTTTATATAACCGCTCTTTTTTCGAAAACATTCTAGCCAACGCACACGGGACGATAATTGACCTATTGGTAGTAGGCCTGATCCTCTACTGGTTTGAGCAACGCCGTAATAAAAGAGATGAGGTAGAACGCGAACGTCGCCTTCGCGAAGACAAAGCGAGGAGAGCTCGGGAAGACTTGTCTGATCTGCGTTACGATCGATCAACTGACGCCCCCTACAAAGTCCTCGGGACGATTCGACGCCTTTTAGATCTTAAAGAAAAAAATCTGAAACTTTCAGAAATCAATCTGTCTAGGTTAGAAATAAGAGACCTGAAACTTGAGCGGAGTGATCTTCATGCAACAGTATTCAAAAAATGCCACCTACTTCGTGTACGTATAGAAAATTGCAGATGTGAAGCGGCTGTATTTATAGACGCGCATTTCAAGCACACAATTTTTTTTAAAGCGGATCTTCGTCGCGCAAAATTCCAGAACGCCACATTAAAAGGAATGGACTTCACAAGCTGTGATATTACCTACGCAGACTTTACTGGAGCAGATTTAAGCAGTGCGAATTTCCGCAACGTCGATTGCAAAGGGGTTAAGTTCAATAACGCCATCCTTAGATCGACAAACTTCATTGGGGCCAAAAATTTAGATTCATATGTCATCGAGCTTGAAAAGCTCCCGAAGGGCCCAAAAGTTACGCCCTACAAGGCCCCTTGATCATAGTGAAAAAACTGGGGGGGAATCCAACCACCCTCTCTGGGGGTTTCCCCCTCCTCAGCAGCAGCCAGTTGACCTACAGACTAACATGGGCGTGATGAGCACGGTCAAGCCCAGCCGCCCTCTAGCGAATGCTAGAAGTCGATGCGTGGAATCGACGGGCGTAATACCGTTAAACCCTGTACCGAGCGCCGGCGAAAATGGCTCAGCCCATCACAGGATCATTCATAGCCCTGTTCAAGTGAGTTCACCAACCCGCATACAGCAGGGCTTTGATGTGCCTGCAAGGCTGTAAAATGCATACCAGTTAACGTCCATATTGGAGTCAACCTTGCCCGTCCTCGATGAAATCGATCGTCAACTGATCGCCGCCCTGCAGATCAACGCGCGTGAAAGCGTGGCCATGCTCGCTCGGCAGCTGGGCATCGCGCGTACCACGGTGACGTCGCGCCTGGCACGGCTGGAGAAAACCCAGGTGATCACCGGTTACGGCGTGCGCCTGGGGCAGCGTGTTGTGGATGGCGGTTTGCAGGCTTATGTCGGGATCACTGTACAGGCGCGCTCGGGCAAGGAGGTGCTGCGCAAGTTGAGTGCCATGGCCCAGGTACAGCAGCTGTGTGCAGTGAGTGGTGAGTTCGATTACGTCGCCTGGCTGCGCACCGATTCGCCGGAGCAACTGGACCAACTGCTTGACCAGATCGGCAGTGTCGACGGTGTGGAAAAAACCACCACCTCGATCATCCTCAGTAACAAATTGGACCGCGGCCAACCAATTTGACCAGCAACCTCGTCATATTGACTGAAACCAATTCATTCCGACGACACATTGCGTCTTATTAACGAGCGCAACGCTCCCTAAACTGGCTGCCATCTTTTCCTATACTCAGCGGGTCACGTCCTGCCGAGTCGTCAGCAAGGGTCAGCCATGAGCATTCCGTCCAGCACCATCAGCAAGACCAATCGTCACCCCGCAGACGGTAAGAAACCCATCACCATCTTCGGCCCGGACTTTCCGTTTGCCTTCGATGACTGGATCGAACACCCGGCCGGGCTGGGCAGCATTCCCGCCGCCAACCATGGCGCCGAAGTGGCAATCGTCGGGGCCGGGATCGCCGGCCTGGTCGCTGCCTACGAGCTGATGAAACTGGGCCTCAAACCGGTGGTGTACGAAGCCTCGAAGATGGGCGGCCGCCTGCGCTCCCAGGCCTTCGAAGGCGCCGAAGGCATCATCGCCGAGCTGGGCGGCATGCGCTTCCCGGTGTCGTCCACCGCGTTTTATCACTATGTCGACAAGCTGGGCCTGGAGACCAAACCCTTCCCCAACCCGCTGACGCCGGCGTCCGGCAGCACGGTGATCGACCTCGAAGGCCAGACCCATTACGCCCAAAAGCTCTCAGACTTGCCGGTGCTGTTCCAGGAAGTCGCCGATGCGTGGGCGGATGCCCTGGAAGCCGGCTCGCAGTTCGGCGATATCCAGCAGGCGATCCGCGACCGTGACGTGCCACGCCTCAAAGCGCTGTGGAACAAGCTGGTGCCACTGTGGGACGACCGCACTTTCTACGACTTCGTCGCCACCTCCAAGGCATTCGCCAAGCTCTCGTTCCTGCACCGCGAAGTGTTCGGCCAGGTCGGTTTCGGCACCGGCGGCTGGGACTCTGACTTCCCCAACTCGATGCTGGAAATCTTCCGCGTGGTCATGACCAACTGCGACGACCACCAGCACCTGGTGGTCGGCGGCGTTGCCCAGGTGCCGATGGGCATCTGGCGTCACGTACCGGAGCGTTGCGCCCACTGGCCGGCCGGCACCAGCCTCAGCTCGTTGCACCGCGGCGCGCCGCGCGCCGGGGTCAAGCGCATCGCCCACGCTGCCGATGGCCGCTTTGCCGTCACCGACAACTACGGCGACACGCGCGAATACGCCGCCGTGCTCACCACCTGCCAAAGCTGGCTGCTGACCACCCAGATCGAGTGCGATGAGACCCTGTTCTCGCAAAAGATGTGGATGGCCCTCGACCGCACGCGCTACATGCAGTCGTCGAAAACCTTCGTGATGGTCGACCGCCCGTTCTGGAAAGACAAAGACCCGGAAACCGGCCGCGACCTCATGAGCATGACCCTCACCGATCGCCTGACCCGTGGCACCTATCTGTTCGACAACGGCGACGACAAACCCGGGGTGATCTGCCTGTCGTACTCATGGATGAGCGACGCGTTGAAAATGCTGCCGCAGCCTATCGATAAACGCGTGAAGCTGGCCCTCGACGCGCTGAAAAAGATCTACCCGAACGTCGACATCAAGGCACGCATCATCGGCGATCCGATCACAGTATCCTGGGAAGCCGACCCGCACTTTCTCGGGGCCTTCAAGGGCGCGCTGCCGGGTCACTATCGCTACAACCAGCGGATGTATGCGCACTTCATGCAGAAGGACATGCCCGCTGAACAACGTGGGATTTTTATCGCCGGCGATGACGTGTCCTGGACCCCAGCCTGGGTCGAGGGCGCGGTACAGACCTCGCTGAACGCGGTGTGGGGCATCATGACCCATTTTGGCGGCAGCACTCACCCCGAGAATCCCGGGCCGGGTGATGTGTTCGATGAGATCGGCCCGATCGCCCTGGCGGACTAAGGAGTTGAGGATGCGTGTCGCCCTGTACCAATGCCCGCCGTTGCCGCTGGATGTGGCCGGCAACCTCAAGCGTCTGCACCAGCTGGCGCATGAAGCTTCGGATGCCGATGTGCTGGTGCTGCCGGAGATGTTTCTCAGCGGCTACAACATCGGCGCCGAGGCGGTTGGCGCCCTGGCCGAAGCGCAGGATGGGCCATCGGCTCAAGCAATTGCCGAAATGGCGCAAAGCGCTGGCCTGGCGATTCTGTACGGCTACCCGGAACGCGCCGAAGACGGACAGATCTACAACGCCGTGCAATTGATCGACGCCCACGGCCAGCGCTTGTGCAACTACCGGAAGACACACCTGTTTGGCGACCTGGACCACTCGATGTTCAGTGCCGGCGGCGATGATTGGCCGCTGGTGGAGCTCAACGGCTGGAAGCTCGGCGTCCTGATCTGCTACGACCTGGAGTTCCCGGAAAATACCCGCCGCCTGGCTCTCGCCGGAGCCGAGCTGATCCTGGTACCCACGGCCAATATGGTGCCGTTCGACTTTGTTGCCGACGTGACGGTGCGGGCACGCGCCTTCGAGAACCAGTGCTACGTGGCCTACGCCAATTACTGTGGGCATGAAGGCGAGATTCAGTACTGTGGGCAAAGCAGCATCGCCGCGCCGGACGGCCAGCGAATCGCCCAGGCAGGCCTGGATGAAGCCTTGATTGTCGGCAAGCTGGATCACCAATCGATCCGCGACGCGCGCGCCGCCAATCACTACCTGCAAGACCGCCGCCCCGAACTGTACGGCGCACTGCACAAGCCCTGATCCTGCGGGTTTGCTAGCATAGGCACCTCTCTTGTTTCGGAAGTGCCCATGCCTGCGCCGGCCCACCCTCATCGCCAACACCTGACCCTGGCCAACGGCCTGCGGGTTTCCCTGCACCATGCGCCGCGCTTGAAGCGCAGTGCGGCGGTCTTGCGGGTGGCTGCCGGCAGCCATGATGTGCCGCTGGCATGGCCGGGACTGGCGCATTTTCTGGAGCACCTGTTGTTTCTCGGTACTGAGCGTTTTCCCACGGGCGAAGGCTTGATGGCCTACGTGCAACGCCAGGGTGGCCAAATCAATGCCAGCACGCGCGAGCGCACCACGGAGTTCTTCTTCGAGTTGCCGGTGGCGAGCTTGGCGCAGGGTTTGGAGCGGCTGGCAGACATGCTGACTCACCCGCGCCTGACGGTCGAAGACCAGTTGCGTGAGCGCGAAGTCCTGCACGCCGAGTATGTGGCCTGGTCCCAGGATGCCCAGGCGCAACAGCAGGTCGCGTTGCTGGCAGGCCTGGCGGCGGATCATCCGTTGCGGGGTTTTCATGCAGGTAACCGCGACAGTCTGCCGGTGGAGCGTGAGGCTTTTCAGCAAGCGTTGCGGGCATTCCACCAAGGGTTCTATCGCAGCGGGCAGATGACGTTGAGCCTTGCCGGCCCCCAGTCGCTGGCAGACTTGCAAGCCTTGGCGCAGCAGTTCAGCGCAGCCCTGACCTCTGGGCCTTTGCAGCCCCAAGTCGAGCCGCCGCCACTGGCGCAAGGCCAGGCACCGAGTTATCAACATTTCGCCGATAACCACCTGCACCAGGTCATTACCTGCAGGGCTCCCCGCGAAGCACTGGATTTTCTCTGCACCTGGCTAAACGCCTCGGCGCCAGGCGGGCTGTTGGCGGAACTGAAAGCACGAAAACTCGCCAGCGCAGTGCAGGCGTCGGTGCTTTACCACTTTGCCGGGCAAGCAGTGCTGGATATCGACTTCACGCTCGCGAACCAAAGCGCTTCGGCGTCACACATCGAGGCATTGCTTTACGACTGGCTGAGCTTTTTCGCACACAGCGACTGGGCTTCACTGCGAGAAGAATTCGCCCTGCTGGCGGCGCGCCAACAGCAGGTGCAAGGCGCGCTGGCCTTGGCCCGGCACGACAGTGAAGGCCTGACGGATGAGGATGTCGCGGCCCTCAAGATCCTGCTGGAGACCCTGCACCTACCGTCCTGCGAACATGCCTGGCAACTGCCGCCCAACAATCCGTTCCTGCGCCCTCCCGTCAAGGACGAGCGCGCCGGCCTGATTCGTGGCCAAACCAGCGCCCACCGGGGCTTGCGCACCTTTGCCCAAGACCGTTCGCGGGGGCGGCGAGAGCTGTCGGCACTGACATTCAACCAAGGGTTGGCGAATGACAGCGATGAGGGCGCGCTCTACCTGCACTGGCGGTTTGAGGCTGCCGTACCCGCCGGGCTGGATAGCACCTTGCAGGCGCTGCGCGAGAATGCTCGTCAGGCAGGTGTGGAAATGTCTTTCGAAACTGTCGGCAATGACTGGCTGGTGAAGCTGATCGGGCTGCTAGAGCCGATGCCAGCGATACTCGAGGCGCTGGCGCTCGACTTGAATCAACCGCAAGAGGCACCCAGCGCCCCGACACCGATGCTGGCGATCCGGGCATTGCTCAAGGCGCTCCCTGCCTGTTGCACCGCCGGCGTCAGCGTCTCCAGCGAGCAACCCATGTCCTGGGCCACCGCACGCTGGCAAGGGCTGGGCGTTGGTTTGTCGCCCGCCTCTGAAGTGGCGATCAAGGCCGCGGCCGCGCGCTTGCCCGGGCACGCTGCGCGACTTGAATCCACGTGCACCAGCATCAGCGGCCAACATCTCTGGCATCAACTGAACACCGACTCCGCAGAGGCGGCGTTGCTGCTGTTTTGCCCTGCGCCTACCCAGTCCCTGACGGACGAAGCCGCGTGGCGATTGCTCGGGCACCTGCTCCAGGGCCCCTTCTACCAACGTCTGCGCGTCGAGCTGCAGTTAGGCTACGCAGTGTTCAGCAGCATCCGACAAATCAACGGGCAAATCGGACTGCTATTTGGCGTGCAATCCCCCAGCGTTTCACTTGAAGGGATCCTTGAGCACCTGCAGGTTTTCCTGGCGCAGTTGCCTGCGCTGATCGACAGCCGCCCGCTGGATAACCAGGCCCTGGCGCAACAATTCACGGTCCAGGCGCTGCCCATCGCCCACGCCGCCGAACTGCTCTGGCAGGCGTATTTGGCGGGCCATCCGTCGGATTACCTCACGCGCCTCCAACAAGCGATCCAGGCCTGCACCCGCGAAGACCTGCTGCACGCCGCCCGACAGCTCGAGGGTGCTGCAGGCGGCTGGCGCTGCATCGCCAACGGCCCGCGCATCAACGATGCCTGGCAAGTGCCAGGCTGATCATTGCCGCCCTTGCAAAAGGCTTTTGTTACCGAGACAGCGCTAACTTGAAAAGAATTGCGTAACATTCATACGCACACCTCTGAACATCTCCGACTGGAGGTGGACTATATGTATTACTTGGTAGTGAATGTCCCATCCCTTCGTAGGAGTAAGAATATGACCTGGTCCAAACCTGCTTACACTG
>Ga0247742_10002933_pt1 | contig 11003 bp, 6 predicted proteins | sample UWRJL208509C2_FD_180944 | JGI IMG/M metagenome (GOLD analysis project Ga0247742, IMG submission 180944) | Plant litter microbial communities from Arlington Agricultural Research Station in Wisconsin, United States - UWRJ-L208-509C-2 | ecosystem: Environmental > Terrestrial > Plant litter >... | reverse complement strand
TGCCTAGCTGCCGCTCAACAGTGGGCAAAGACCGCCACAATTCATGATCATCCGTCAGCCATGCAGGCCTATGCCATTTCAATCGATCTTATATCTCAGATTGCAGGTATGGATCGCACCGTCGAGCAGCGTCACGCAGACCTCATCAATGTCTCCGGTTTAACAACCGCAGCCGCTTCAGCAGCATTTGCGCAGGACGAAATTGAAAAGGCTCTTGAGTGGCTTGAGCAAGGTCGTTGCCTCGTTTGGAGCCAGTTAAACCAACTTCGAACGCCTGTCGATGATCTTCGTGCTCATGACCCTCACTTAGCGCAACTTTTCTTGGAAATCTCAACGGCATTGGAGTTCTCTGCCTCCCGTCGTGATTTGGGAAATCTGAGCACAGACGCTCCGATGACTCAGAAAATGACTCTACAAGACGAAGCTCATAGTCACATCAAACTTGCGAGCGAGTGGAAGAAACTCCTTGGTGAAATTCGCGGTATCCCCAAGTTCCGTGACTTCCTTCTGCCTCCCCAAGCATCAGAGCTCTTGAGACGCATCCCACCGGACGGCCCTATTATTCTTGTCAATGTTGATACATCCCGCTGTGATGCCCTGGTTCTTATCTCTGACTGCACTGAGCCGATCCACATCCCTTTGAGAGAATTCACGCACGAACAGGCAGCTAACCTCAGGCAACATCTGCGTAACTTTCTTTCATCCAATGGAGTTCGCGTCAGAGAGGAAAATCGTGCATTCCACCCAGCACGAAATCGTTGCGTCGAGAATGATATTCACTTTGTTCTCAGAGTACTTTGGTTGGACGTTGTGAGGCCGATCTTGGAAGGTATTGGATATTCTGTGAGTTTTGTCTTTATTGTTTTTTCTTGCAGCGAATTTATTGTATTTCCTGCAAGTCTCCTGCTTCGTTGGATCTAGGTCGGATATGGTGGTGTCCAACGGGTCCCCTGGCGTTTCTTCCACTACACGCCGCTGGAATTTACGCAAAAACACATGGCGAGCAATCTCCAGCTGGTTCGTGCATCTCCGAGTTCGCGATATCGTCGTACACCCCCACTATCAGTGCGCTCCTCCGGATCGACAAAGACACTATCAACAACCAGCCATCCTCATCAGCCGAGCTCCTTATCATTAGTCAACCGAATACACCAGGTTGTTCTCCGATCAAAGGCACTACCACGGAAATGAACGCTATATGGAAAATTGCTGAGGCGAAACAGTGCAAATCTCTTCGTCTGGAAGGAGCGATCGCAACAGTTGGCCGAGTGCAACTCGAAATGGCGTCACACAGCTCGATTCATTTTGCGTGCCATGCGAGTCAGGACATCGGGAACCCTCTCAGGAGTGGATTCTATCTTGAAGATGGACGGCTCGAGCTCGCCGATATCATGAAGCTGAATATCACCAACTGCGAGCTGGCGTTTTTGTCAGCTTGTCAGACCAGCACTGGGGACGAGAAACTTTCGGAAGAGGCGGTTCACTTGGCGGCCGGGATGCTCGCAGCCGGATATCGAAGCGTTGTAGCGACGATGTGGTCAATCCAGGACAAGTACGGCCCAATAGTTGCAGAAGATTTCTACAAGGATCTCATGGAGAAAGGAACCAATTCTGGACGGCCTGGAATTGATAGTGTCAATGCAGCACGGGCTCTTCATCAGGCTATTCAGAGCATTCGACAACAGGTCGGTGACACGGAGCAAGGTCTCTTGACCTGGGTCCCATACGTTCACTTCGGATATTAGGTACATTTTAGTCGTTCTCAGTGGGAACCTAGGCGTATATTTAGTATGCAGCTACTAATTTGTTCAGTTTGGCCAGGGTTGAGATAGGGAGACAGGCCCTCCAGATTTTGGCCCAAGGAGAGGTTTGGTCACTTGTAGTAGCCGGTGCTCTCAAAAATTTAAGCAACAAAATGACAGTTCTGACGAAGATTAAGTTTCCAATAACTTGAATAAGCATTTTACTTCAACTCCAGGAGCGAATTTTGATAAAAATAAACCTACTATTTTAGAAATATTTCTCGAACCAAATGCCAATGCCTTGCCAGGGGATAGGAGAATAGGTTTTGGTCTTTCGCGGAGGGAGGCACGACCGCAGAGTTAGAGTGCGGTCTTTGCATCAGGAGAGGCAACGTGACGTGTCACGCACTGCCTTTTCCTCTTTCCCTCGACCTTGACGCCTATCGAGTGCTCGGGTCGGGCCCATAGCGTGCTGCCTCCCAGCACTGCTTCATTTTCACCCACCCACCACTCCCTTTATCTCTCCTATGGCACGCAACACCATTACACCACCGCCTGGGTCACTGGGTGTCGCGGCTCCTTGTGAGCATCACTACTCTCAATAAGCGCCCAAGCTGCAGGGGTCGAGATTCCCACCCACCCTGCAGCTTGCTTCGGATAGTTCTCACATGAGTCAGGACCCATGACTTGGGCCGAGCAGTGCTTCGCACTGTTACCCACACATCATCTAGCAGCTCCCATTCAGACATATCCGAACTGGGACATCTCCCATTCCGATCAGATGTGTGACAATCAGTCCGGCGACGACCGCCTTGCAAAGAAACCAAATTCGGTAGGGAGGTGACAAAATTATACAGTCCGTGTTCATTCAATAAGTATGTACGTGATTATATCCTTCTGGTGCGTGAGCCTTTCGGTGACGAGCGGATGTGTGACCGTCACATATTGCAGCCAACTTTCGGCTTTCGTTGTCCTCGAACCTTGCTGCGTTGCAATGCAGTCATGGCCATAGCCTTCAGACTGTCGTTTGATCTGCATGAGTCTCGTGGCTCATCTTGACCCCTGTATTTTTCGATAAGATGTGTACGTCAGCCGTCCTTGGATACGTGATAGTCATTCGAGCAACTTATGCTTTCTCCGCTTGCAGGCTCTTCCGTACGATGAATTCGCCCTCGGATACGGAAAATCCACCCTAGCTCATACACCGGTGTTGAACAGCAACTCTACTCCAAGCCCCATCCTCCTCACTGGACGCTCTCCCACCTCGGCCGCCCATTGCTTCTTTTTCCTCTCCTCTCTTCCACCTGGTCCACCACCACCAGGCTCCTCGGTACGATGGGTCGGATGACTTTCCTTCCGCTCTCTCACTGCATTGGTCGTTCATGGCGTACTCATGTCGCTGCTCTGCTCGAGCCACTGGGATCAGGCGATGGAAGCGACAACGATAACGGAGACGAAGTGTGGCGATACTTGTGCCCTACATCCACCCGCGCTGTACCAAGGCCTCTGTTGCCTCTTATATAAACCTACTGCGAACGGCGAGAGGTGGTGAAGATTTATGGAACATGCGTGAACCAGTGCGGACGTTGGATCTAAGCTGGGAGGATAAACGGATTGGCAGAGGTGTTGACGATAGACCTTGGCAGAGGTGCCTGTCGTGCCCGCTGAGGTTGATCTGGTCGAACTATAATTGCAAGTCCGATGGGTTATTGCAGACAAGACCCCTGCTCTTCAAGAGGAATGCAAGACGAACCAATATCATACTTGCACCTCGTAACCCGCCGTACGTTCACGTTGGGTTTCAGAGGTTATAGGCGGGTTCACCAGCGTCAGTTTTCAGTTGACGATTGTCGAGGAGGATTCATTTGGATATGGTAGGGGATCTGTCATCCTCTAGGATGCGTACAGGGAGATCAGGACTTGGATCGCCTTCGTAGGCATCGATGTAGACTCTGGCCAGAGTTCGAATCTTTGAACGCCAGCGTCGGACCAGCGTCGGGCCTAGTCTTGGAATTGGTTCGCGTTATGTTTGACGGAGACGACGGCTGAACGTGCGACAACAACTCTACTCGTCTCGTCCACCTTCTCTCCTTCGCACCCTCCCTTCGTCATTCCCTTTTTCCTACCCCCAATCCTCGTCCCGCTCAAGGAAACGCCGAGAAACAAGGCGTTACTCAGATTGAGTATTTGCTGTCTATTCGTACGGTAATGGCCAGCGTCGCAGCAACCGGACCTGCTTGTACCAGTACCACTGCTGAGTGGAGCAGTAGGGGTGGGGAGGGTCGTCGGTGTTGTGACGTGGAGCAATTTGGAAGTCCATCGAGGGTGTTCTGGAGGCGTCCATCGCTGCTATCTGTCCCAAATATGAGCGCAGAGAGTGTTGTGACGTGCTGGACGGCAAGCGTCGTCAGATTGGATGAGCAAGAGCCGTCTATATTGGGTTGGTGTTGGGTTTGAATGCACCCACCTGCACCTGCGCCCTCGTCGTCGATTCCTCAGGACGTTTTATGGATCCCGCCATTATCGACGAACATCTTCGACCATCCTGCTTGCTGACGAACAGCGCGTTCGTGCTGCCGTTAACAACAGCGTATCCTTGGCTTATATAACCGCACCTGATTGCAACGCCATGAATCGCTTCGCAGGTATTGCTTACTCCCAGGATCGACTCCCTTAGGAGCCCTTGCTTTGTATCTAATGCCCTTCTCACGTATATCAATCTCGAGAGGTATATAATTATTTGATTCTTTGTTGTAAGAAACTGTCTAATTTTTTGAATGAAGCGACACTCCGAAGTCGGAGGACCGCAGATGAAAGAACCTCGCATAGGATATCCCAGAAAGGAAGACCTTGGCTGGTACAACTTACAAATAGAAACTTCCAGGATGTAAGCCACTGTTGTTTCGCGGCAGACGTGAGTCGTATCAAGTAATGATTAGTATTGGGTGTAGGCCTTATTCCCGAGAAGACACGATAACATTGGTCATCCAGCGTTTCAAATACTCAGCGTCACTGAGGCGCCTGACATGTCGACGTTGCATCTAATCTAAGTGGTTATATGCCTCCGTCTTTTGTATCCTTCGTGAGCTACGTAATCGCCACCGTTTTGTATCAACATGCCCAAATTCACATACAAGTTACCGCTGAACGATACAAAACAAAATAGACTACTCAATATCCAAAATGGACGTATGGGACCCACGTCAACAGACCCTGTTCTGTGTCACCGACCTGCTGTCGAATTCTCTGGATGGCCTGGTGAAGAGCCCGTGCCGAATTGGCACTATCAATTCCAGGCCGTCCAGAAGTCGTTTCTTTCTTCATGAGATCCTTGTAGAAATCTTCTGCAACTATTGGGCCGTACTTGTCCTGGATTGACCACATCGTCGCTACAACACTTCGATATCCGACTGCCAGCATCCCGGCTGCTAAATGAACCGCCTCCTCGCGAAGCTTTTCATCCCCAGTGCCTGTCTGGCAAGCCGATAAAAATGCCAATTCACAGTTGGCGATATTCTGCTTCATGATATCGGCGAGCCCAAGCCGTCCATCATGGAGATAAAATCCACTCCTGAGAGGGTTCTCGACGTCTTGGCTCGCATGACACGCAAAGTGAATCGAACTATGCGATGCCATCTCGAGTTGCACTCGGCTAACTGTTGCGATCGCTCCTTCCAGACGAAGAGATTTGCACTGTTTCGCCTCAGCAATCTTCCATATAGCGTTCATTTCCGTGGTTGTGCCTTTGATCGGAGAACAACCTGGTGTATTTGGTTGACTAATGATAAGGAGCTCGGCTGATGACGGTGGTCGCAGGTCGTTAGAGGCCTTGATAACTCGGATGAGTGCACTGACAGTGGGAGTGTAGGACGAGACTGCAAAGTCAGAGATGCAGGAACCAGATTGAGGCCGCCCATCACGAGATTTGCCATACATTCCAGCGGCATGGAGTGGAAGAAATGCAAGGGGTCCCGTTGGACACCACCATATCCGCCCTGGGTCCAATAAAGAAGAAGACTTGGTAGAAAATACATGAAAATTTAATTCAAAATAATAAGAAAGACTAACTCACAGAATATGCAATACCTTCCAAGATCGGCCTCACAACTTCCAACCAAAGTACTCCGAGAACAAAATGAATGTCACTTTTAACACGGCCATCAGGTGCTGGGCGGACTGCACGATTTTCATCTCTGAGGCGAACCCCATTCCATGAAAGAAAGTTACGCAGGCGGCGACTGAGGTCAGATGCTTGCTCGTATGTGAATTCCGTCAAAGGGATGTGGATGGGCTCGGTGCATCCAGAGATAAGAGCTAGAGCATCGCAGCGGGATTTGTCGACATTGATAAGAATTATGGGGCCGTTCAATGGGATGTGTCTTAGAAGTTCCGACGCTCGAGGTGGTCGAAGGAAATTATGGAATCCGGTTATATCACGAATTTCGTCAAGGAGTTTGTTCCATTCGGTAGCAAGTTTGATGTGAATACGAGCTTCGTCTTGTAGAGTCATTTTCTGTGACATCGGAGCATCTGTGCTCAGAATTTCCAATCCATGACGGGAACCAGAAGCCTCCAGTGTGCTTGCGACTTCCAGGAACCGTTGTGCCAAGAGAGTGTCGTGAGCACGCAGCTCATCCACAGGTGCACGAAGTTGGTTTAGCTGGCCCCAAACGAGGCAACGTCCTTGTTCGAGCCATTCAAGAGCCTTTTCAATACCATCACGTGCAAATGCGGCCGAAGCAGCTTCAGTTGTCAAGCTTGAGATATTGACGAGATCGGTGTGGCGCTGTTGAACAGTGCGGTCCATACCTACAACCTGCGATATGAGATCGATGGCAACATCGTACGCCTCCATAGCTTCTGGATGATTCTGACTCGTCGTGAATTGTGCCCAATGGCGTGCGGCAGTTAGGCGAATTGAAGGGGACCCTAAACTTGTCGCAGATTTTTTATATAGTTTCATGGCGATGTTGAAGTCTGAGGAATCTCCCATGCGTGCAAAACGAGACCCAAATGAATTGGCAAGATTGTGTAGCCTTGCTGGCATATCGGGGTGACCATCAGGAGTGAGTTGCACAGCGCGTTGATGGGATGAAATGGCTTTCGAGACGTCTGCGAGATCTCGCATGCGTACAAACCGAGACTGAAAAGAATTTCCAAGATTGTACAGCAGACGTGGCATATCTGGGTGACCGCTGGGAGTGAGTTGAACGGCGCGCTGTTGGGCTGATATGGCTTCTGACAGGTATGACAGCTCTCCTGTACGTTCAAAGATGGCCTGATAGGCGCCTCCGAGATTGTTCAGCCATAGTGGCATAGCTGGATGGCCGTTGGGAGTGAGCTGAACGGCGCGATGTTGGGCTGAAATGGCTTCTGTGAGGTCCGAGAGACCACCCATACGTGCAAAACGATGCTGAAATGACACTCCAAGATTATTTAGTATGATTGGTAAATCTGGGTGGCCATTGGGAGTAAGTTGAACAGCGCGCTGCTGGGATGAAATGGCTTCCGAGATATCTGAGAGATCTCCCGTGCGCACAAAACGAGACTGAAATGAATTCCCAAGATTGTTCAGCCATGGCGGCAAATCTGGTTGACCATTAGGAGTGAGTTGAACGGCGCGTTGCTGGGCCGAGATGGCCTCCGAGAGGTGTGAGAGATCCCCTGTGCGTCTAAATGAGGACTGAAATGCGCATCCAAGATTGTTCAGGAATTCTGGCATATCTGGGTGGCCATTGGGAGTGAGTTGGACAGCGCGCCGCTTGGCCGAAATTGCTTCTGAGAGGTCTGAGAGATCTCCGATGCGCTCAAAACGAAATTCAAATGAAATTCCAAGATTGCTCAGCCATGATGGCAAATCTGGGTGGCCATTGGGGGTGAGCTGAACGGCGCGCTGCTGGGTGGAGATGGCTTCTGAGATGTCCAAGAGATCTCCCATGCGGGCAAAACGAGACTGAAATGAGTTTCCAAGATTGTTCAGCAAAGTTGGCATATATGGGTGGTCATTGGGAGTGAGCTGAACGGCGCGCTGCTTGGCTGAAATCGCTTCTGTGAGGTCCGAGAGATCTCCCATGCACGTAAAACGAGACTGAAATGACCTTCCAAGATTGTTCAGCCTTGATGGCATATCTGGGTGGCCGTTTGGAGTGAGTTGAACAGCGTGCTGCTGCGATGAAATTGCTTCCGAGAGGTCCGAGAGACCTCCCCAACGTTCAAAGCGAGAGTAGAATAATTTTCCAATACTGTCCAACCTTGATGGCATATCTGATTGACCATTGGGAGTGAGTTGAATGGCGCGCTAGTTGTGAAATGGTCATACCAATTTGTCCAGTTTCATCATCGTTCGTATCCTCAACAATTGCCTCCACAGGAACGCTGACGATGATGAACGATAGCTCGAGTGGTGGCAATCCTACTTCAGACAGGAGTCCTTTCCTTATTTCTGACGTTTTTGGACGATTCAATTTGTATGAGCAACAGTCGCGTGAGGTTTAGATCACACTTACGAATATCATGGTTTTCTTGTCCTACTCCCAGCTCGTCCTTCGTCAGCGAAATGTATGCAAAGTCGATTGAATCTTCCAACGTTGCGACAATCGTAAGGCCGTCTGCGTCTGCCGCTCTGAATGTAAATATTGTCAATCCTTTCGATGCAGTTATCTATAAATATTATCCCTCACATTTCAGCAACAGACGTCTGTTTCCACGTATAACGTGATTCCTTTTCCAAACTCAAGGCACCCTCCTCGTTTGTGAGCCCAAAAACGACGAGCCTGACTGTATTGAGAGGCGGAAAATCCACACCTTCTGTTGTACAGTGAAGGCGAAGGTCTGACGGCGATGATTTTGAGATATGTGTATGATATCTCAACTGGCATTTGAATCTTACCCGTTATATAGCGTCGATACATGAGCGTCGCGCCCGTATTCAGGGCCTGTCCAGACACCACATTATCGGGCGCATCTTGTTGGTCCTCTGCGAGTTCAATGCCATAGCCATGCGTGGGATCTAAAATATTGGCACCCGTAGCACGTATGTTATAAGATTCGTTATGCTTATCACTCGTTGTTGTACCTTCGCTATTAGGCTCTATTGCGGTATCTCCAGCTTGGTCGTGACTGTCCTCAGCTGCTTTAGTGTGCTCGGGTGCAGGGTCTAAGTTTGTAAAGTAAGATACGGAATGCAATATACATTGAACTTGTAATGTTTACCTGGTGTGACTACTCCTCCATTGACGTCTGTCGCAGTACCTCCAGCCTGATCATGAGATTCAGCTGGAAAAATTGGCTTGGAGTGGTGTAAAGTAGGGACGTTCCCTGGTGTTATATGGTAAGCTAAAGAATGCATTTCATGTGAAGCTCGTCGTGTTCACCTGGTCTAACTTCTCCTCCCTCGACTTCGGTGACGCTATCTGCAGCCTGATTATGTGATCCCATGGGCTCGAATGTCGGTATGTTCCCTCGTTTGATTTCGGCTATTTTTTCTTGGTGACTTTAGAGTAGAGTTTAGGATACATACTGCAGGATTGAATACCTGGTCTTGGGTGCAAGTCAGGCGACGAAGGGTGACCATCGACAGTACTGGCACCAGTCGCAGAGACGGGGTGAAGACAGGCGTTGGAATTTGCTGGTGCTTGATGAGGATCAGACGACATGGTGGTAGAGAAATGAGAACGCGGATACCAAACTACTTACATTTGTTGGACACGTGCGAGAGGCTTATCATATTAAATCGGTGGTGGTGTTTGCCTCAAGGTATCAAGCCTCAAGGAATCCTATATCTGTGATATTCACGCGAGAAGCAGAGTCAGAAGGACGATGGGTGCTTGGTAGTCTTAGGCGGCGCTTTTTCACTTTCTTACAGTTTGTATCAGGCGCATTTGTTGCGATACGAAGTCAATAATCCTAGCAAGGCCGTCGCATCATGCACGGCAACCTCTTCCGCATTATTTATGGAGATCTGTTTTATGGCGCTTTCTGCTGCTCAGCTAACTCCTCGCAGTGGTGGCAGTTCTATGCCACATTTATTGAGTGGTCGAGGGCCTACTACTAAGTTTTTGTATGTATTTTCTATCCTTATTCGTCGAGAATTTAGCAACATCCAAGGCTACCAACATGTGTCGTCGATTTCAAATGCGAAGAGCAATTTAGGATCTAGCCCTGGCTGTAACTAAATATGCTGATATCTGGCCGCACGGTATTCTGTCACAATTTGGAAGGCTGTCAACTAACGTTTTGAGCGTGTGCTCTGACCATGAGGTTTCCGTGTGGTTCCAGATCCATGCATCTCCTTTCGTGTTGATGCGGGATCCTAATCAACTGACGTCCAAAACCTGTAGCTCTTCACCGTTTACACGAGATTGACATTTGGTGAAGCGAGGGAGTTGGCGCTTATTTGAAACTTCCCACGACGCTATTGGTTCGTGTATTTCCGGGTACTTTAGCGCCTGCGCGTCAAGCCTACAGCCTCAGTTATTTACGAAGTATACCACTCATGTAGCCATTTTAATGTCTAGCGAGGGCCCAAACACCTCGAACGCCTTCTTCGTGTCAACTAGGATCCGGTTCAATCGGAATGGGACAGTAACGAGGCAAATCAATTTCAAGAAGTGCTGCCGTGAAATTTGAATGTGAATCACATGATGCTGTAGTTGGCATTGAAATCTGACACAACATTGCCGTAAGGTCGTTGGACGATAACAGAATAACTAGAACGCAGAGCAAGCATCTGTTGACAGCGAAAACACTGGTGATCCACAAGTCTTGGAGTGGCTGACTACGGGCGGCCAACTACTCATTATAACTCCCCAATGGAGTATTGTCTGAGCCACCTGCCCCTGTGGGCCATTGCGTTCGATAGCGAGACTCTTCTAAGTTTATATTGCATGTCAGCATAAACCTAATCTTAACCTCCGCTCGAGGCGTCGAACTGACTATCTATTCTATTCTGTAAAAGGCTTTCATTAAGCACGAGATCGGATAATCCTGGGACGACCCCGCCTCCTCCATCAATGACAGCTGATCTGATAACATGTGAGAATATCGGACCGCGGCGACAACGTCAATTCTGGCTAAACAATATTAAAGGCTATTCAACGGCAATGCTCTTTGTCTTCTTAGTAAATGATCTGCGGCCCCAGACAATACCCCCCCTCCATCTGATAGCTATGTCTGAACCGCAGCAAGAACAACCGGCCCAGGATAACACCCAGATAGACAACAGCCATCGCAACTCTCACCAACCTACTTCCGGGATAAACT
>Ga0247742_10002932_pt1 | contig 11004 bp, 10 predicted proteins | sample UWRJL208509C2_FD_180944 | JGI IMG/M metagenome (GOLD analysis project Ga0247742, IMG submission 180944) | Plant litter microbial communities from Arlington Agricultural Research Station in Wisconsin, United States - UWRJ-L208-509C-2 | ecosystem: Environmental > Terrestrial > Plant litter >... | reverse complement strand
TGGAAACTGCCGACCGCTTGCGCCAGCGCCCCGGCTACGCCCGTCACGCTGATGAACGTCGCGAACAGCAACGCACCGATGATGACGAGGTAGATCATGCCGGTGGTGCGCAAGGTCGCATCGAGCGCACCGGTCACCGCCGCGCGGGTGAGCTTGCCGCGCCACCAGCACAGCAGCAGCGCCGCGACCGATCCGACCGACGCCGCCTCGGTCGGCGTGAACCACCCGATGAACAGTCCGCCGATCACGAACAGGATCAGCGCGGCGATGTCGATCACCCGCACCAGCCCGACCAGGCGTTCGCGCCACGGCACGCGCGCGGTGCGTGGTCCCAGCGCGGGATTGATGCGGCACATGATCGAGATCGCGACGATGTAGAACAGCGCTTGCGTCAGCCCGGGGATGATCGAGGCGGCGAACAGCTTGCCGATGGATTGCTCCGCAACGATGCCAAACACGATCAGCGCGCCCGACGGCGGCACCAGCGAGCCGAGCGTGCCGCCTGCCGCCAGTGCCCCGGTGGCGAAGGACGGGGCGTAGCCTGCCTTGCGCATTTCCGGCAGCGCCACCGACGTAACCGTGGCGACGGTCGCGAGGCTCGATCCGCTGATCGCGCCGAAACCCGCGCACCCGCCGATCGACGCGATGGCAAGGCCGCCGCGGCGATGCCCGACAAAGCGCGCGGCGGTATCGAAGAAGTCGCGACTGGCACCCGCTGCAAAGCACAGATGGGCCATCAGCACGAACAGCGGCAGCACGCCCAGTTCATAGCGGCTGATCGTCGCGAAACTGACGACCCCCGCCTTGATGAGCGCTGCCTCGGGCGAGATCAGGATCGCAAGTCCGCCGAGCGCGACGAGGATCAGGCTGACACCGATCGGCAGGCCGAGTGCGAGCACGCCGAGCAGGCAGAGGATGCCGATCACGCCCGCGACTTCCGGGATGATCGTCATACCCGCCGCCGCACCGCGCCGGCGGTAAGGATCAGCATCGTCAGCAACGCCCCTCCAATCCAGAAATCCCGCAGCCAGCGCACCGGCAGGTTCAGCACTTCGGTAACCTCGTGACCGTTCCACAAATCGGCGGCCAGCCAAATCGAGCCGGCGATCAACACCAGGAAGATGACCGCGCCGACGGCATCGGCCGCGCGATCGAGCGCACGCGCCGTTCGCTTGCCAACCTGCTCGAGCAGGATGCGGACGCGGGCATGGGTTCCGTCGATCGTCGCGATCACGATCGCGGAGGTTGCGGCGACGACGACGCAAGCCTCGAAAATCTCGATCGCGCCCAGGAAGGTGAATCCGATGTGTCGGCCAGCCACCGCGAGCGCGTCTGTCGCCATCGCGAGAAGCAATGCCGCCGCACCGATGCCCAGAGCGGCGTGCCGCACGAAACCTGGCCAGCTTGGCTTGACGACAGGCGTCGCTTCGGGATCGGGCGGAGCGGCAGAGTGTGTCGGGTTCTGGTCGATGTCTTTCATAAGCGACCGTGAAGCTCCACACCCCTGCGGGCTCGCGCCTGGCTTGGGCGAGAATAATGATGCTTTGTTTGCTCTGGCCGATTCATTAAGGCCATTTCATGCCAGCTCCCCTGCGATCCAACGCCGTCAACGAAGACCATCTCGAACTCGGTCGACTTGGCAATTTCATCGGCTTTCGGCTGCGCCGCATTCAGAACCAGCTTTCCGGTGCGTTCAGTGCGCAAAGCGTCGAGATCGGGCTGCGACCGGGCGAATTCTCCGCACTTGCGATCATCTCCGCTAATCCCGGACTGTCGCAGGCGAAACTCGCGCGCGAAGTCGGGCTGGACAAATCGGCGGCGGTCGCGGTGGTCGATGATCTCGAACGGCTCGGCATGGCGGAGCGGCGACGTTCGCCGGACGACCGTCGCCGCCACGCCCTGTACACGACCGAGGTCGGCGAAGCGGCCCTCGTCAAGCTGTTCTCGCGGCTCGCGCTTGTCGAGCAGGATGTCCTCAACGTGCTCGGCGAACACGATCTCGAGGTGCTGAGCACGCTGCTCGACCGCGTATACGACTCCGTCTTTCGCAAATAAGCGCCCGCCTCGCGCGCCGTTCCTCACAGCGAAACCGTCGCCGAGACCGAGATGATCCGGCCGATCGGGTTCGATACGGTCGGATCGAAGCCACCGCCGCCGTTCGGGCTTTCCGGGATGTTCACGAACGGGGGGTCGACGTTGAACAGGTTCGACACGTCCACCGCGAGCGTCAGCCGGTTCTTGTCGCTGAGCGTGCCGTCGAAACGGTGTGCGACGTGCAGATCGAAGGTGGAATAGTCCTTTACCGTCTGTGTCGGTGTGATGCGGTTGTTGTTGTAGGAATTGGTGTAATTCCAGAACAGAACTGCGCTGGTTCCGCTATTGTCGTAGCCGATGGAACTACGTGAACGGAAGCGCGGCGGATTGAAGATCGTGTTGAGGCTGTCCAGGAACGGCGCGCTCGTGGACACCGCGGTGCGATAGCGCGTGAAATAGGTGCCGTTGGTGGCGATGTTGAAGTGGCTCAACCGGTAGGACAGTTGGAAGTCGATCCCTTCCGCCAGCGTCTTGCCTGCGTTGACGTTCTGTCCGTACACGAACAGCGTGGGGTTGTTGGGCAGCACGCCGAACACCGGATATCCGGCTTGCACGAACGACTGGATCAGGCTCGCCGCCTGCGCGCCCTGCACGATGCGGTCGGCATATTGCGACGCCGACGCTCCACCCTGAAGGATCGACAGGTCGGACAGGACCGCGTTGATCTGGCCGGTGTAATCGATGTTGAAATAGTTCACGCTGGCGCGGAAGTTCGGCAACACCGGCAGCGCCAGATCGGCGCCGAGCGACCATGTCCGCGCGTGCTCGGGGGTCAGCGGGTTGCCATTGGCAAAGCCCGACAGCGCGGCGCCGGTGACGACGCCGTTCGGCGTGTTGTAATTCTGGATGAACAGCGCATCGACCGCGCCCTTGATCTGCGTGAGGATCGGCGCGCGGAACGACGTGCCATAGCTGCCATGCAGCTTCAGTCCGCGCACCGGCTCCCAGTTCACGCCGATCTTGGGGTTGCTGGTGGTGCCGACGTCCGAATAGTCGCTGTAACGTCCGGCCAGCGACAGATCGAGCGAATGGAAACCGGGGATCGCGTTGTCGTCGCCGAAGATCGGCACGCGCAGTTCGCCGAACACCGACTTGATGGTGCGCGCCGCATATGTGCGCGAGGAATTGACAGCACCCACCGGCCCGCTGTCGAGACCGGTGTAAATGCTCTCACGCACGTACTCGCCGCCAAGTGCCGCGCGGACATTGCCGCCGGGCAGGTGGAACAGCGAGCCGGACACGCTCACCTCGCCTTCATGCTCCTCGTTGATGCCGGGCGCGCCGAACACCTGATTGAACACGCCGTTCAGGAGCGTCGCGCTGTTGTTGCCGAACGGGTTGATTGCGGTCGCTGGATTGCTGCTGGCGAGTGCCGCCGCCAGCGCGCCATTGTTTACGCCGCGCGTCGACGTGCTGACGCTTTCGTCGCGGCCGTAGGTATAGCTCGCGTCGAGCTGGAAATCGCCGAACAGCTTCCAATTCAGTCCGACGGTGCCCTCCAGAACCTTTGAAGAGCCGCTCGTCGTGTTGACCGGCCCCTGCCCGCCGAAGTTGGTCTGCACCGTCTCCGACGTGGCGACCACGCCCGGCGGCAGGATGAAATACGGGTTGGTGTTCGGCAGCGTCACCGTTGCGGTGGTAAGCGCCGGGTTGAACGCGAAATTCCGGCGCGTGTAGAGCAGGTCACCGGTCAGCGTGATGCGCGAACCGATTTCCTGTGTCACCGATCCCATGAAGCTGTCGCGGCGTTGCGAGGGGATGAGATCTTGCGTCTTCAGCGTGTCGCACTTGTTGACTGATCCCGCGACAAGGCCGGGCAGCGCGTAATTGGTGCCGTTGATCGCGATGTTGGCGGGGTTGCACTGCGTGCCGCGATAATCGCCGCCGCCGCGCGAACGCAAGTCCGCGCCGTAGAAGTCCCGGTCGCGCCCGTTGAGCGCACCGTGGCCGCTATGTTCGTAAGACAGCGTCAGGTTGCCGGTCTGCCAGCTATGCCCGCCGATGATGCCGATGTTGTACTGGTTGTACCCCTTGTCGGCGGCGAGGCCATATTGCGCGCGCGCCTCCAGCCCGTTGAAGCGACGGCGCGTGATGAGGTTGACGACGCCGGCCACCGCGTCCGAGCCGTAGATCGCCGAGGCACCGTCCGCGACGACTTCAACGCGTTCGACCGCGATCGTCGGAATCGCGCTCGGGTCAGGCAGGCCGCCCGACGAACCCGACTGCACGATGCGGTGGCCGTTGAGCAAGGTCAGCGTCGCATACGGGCCAATGCCGCGGATGTTGAAGCCCGAACTGTAGGTGATATTGCCGGCGCCGCCTGAGGTGCTGCGGCTCCCTTCGCTGACGCCCTGATTGATGACCTGTGGCAAGTTCTGGACGAGTTGCGTCGTGTTGGTCGCGCCGGAGGAGATCAGATCAGCGCGCGTTTGCTCGATCAGCGGCGAACCGACCGGCGCGACGCCGCGAATACGGCTTCCCGTCACCACCACATCGGCGGCCGGCTGCGATGGCTCGGCACTCGGCGGCAGGGCAGTGCCGCTGGTGCCAAGGTGCGCGCCGGCGGCATCGGTGTCGTCGGGAACTTGCGTCGCAGGCGCGTTCTGGCCGGGCTGCGGCGTCACAGCCTGCGCGTTCGAAGCACTGGCCCAGGCCAGCGCCGCGATCGCGACGCCTGACCGCCCAAAGCCCCGTATCATGGTCCGCGAGATGTTCTTCATTTTGCCTCTTCCATCCTCTTTTGTTCAGCCCCCGCCTCGAAACGGGCGGGTGTCTTGAAGGGAATTTCGATGCGCGATCCGGCGCTGCCGCCGTACAACGTCCAGCGCTTGGCCAGCCCGTCCTTGATCGCCGCCAGGTTGCGCTGGCGTGGATCGGCACCCGCGAGCGCGACACGCAGGCGGTGATGCGCGGGCACCACATACGAACGCGGCGACAGGTCGAACGTCAACATCACGGGCTTGCCCGGCACGAGCGGCTCCGCGTCGCGCTTCAATCCGGAATGATAGGGCAGATCGAGATCGTTATACGGCGGCGTGCCGAGCTTGCGATGGCTCGCCGCCAGCCGGCCTTGTGCCAGCACCACCGACTTGCCACTCGGATCGACGTCTTCGAGATAGGCGAAGATGTTGGCTTGCGCCGCATCGGCAGCCGCGCGGATCGACACCAGCGAATAGCCTTCGATCGTCGCCGGCTCGGCCAACGGCGCGCTGGTGAAGATCGCGGCGCGCGCATCCGGCGTTTCCGGCCAGAAGGGGAAATAGGCATCGGTCGAGATATTATAGTCGATCGGGTAATCGATACGACCTGCCGGCTTGGCCGTGGCACCAAGCTGACCCGCCTGAATGTCGCCGCCCGGCGAGAGGAACAGCGTGGTGCGCGCAACGCCGACGCCGGGCAGGCTGTTCGACCGCACGAGTTCCCCGCCGCTGCCGTCCTGCCGCCACCAGGCATATTTCGGCTCGGTATCGACGCCGTTTTGGATGCCTTTGAGGTAGCGATCGAAAAACGTCTTCTGGATGCTGTTGATGTTGAACTGCTTGGGCGGCTCACAATGGCTGCCCGGGCCGATGATCATGTTGGCGGGCAGGTTGGCGGCCGCGCGGATGATCTGCTCGGTCGGCTCGTCGTTCCAATTGCCCCACAGATACCAGGCGACGCCGGGCCGCGCGAGCGCATCCTTGTGCGTATACGGCCCGACCTCTTCCCAGAACCGCGTGCCCGTCAGCGCGGACATGCTGTCGCGATATGGTATGCCGTACCATAGCGGCGCCATCGGTGTGTTGTTGGCGTGCTGCGCGACCGCCTGCTTGAGCAGCACGCCGGCGGTGTCACCATCGACCGGCACGCTGGAGAGATCGATCACAGTCGACTCTTCCGGGCGCGTATTGAACTGGCCGGTGATGCCGCCGCGCCGGACGAATTCATATTTGTCCCAGTCCGTCGCAGCGGCGAACACCGCCTTCACCGCCGGCGGTTGGGCACCGGCCACCAGCATCGCGGTGCCGCCGAGATACGAACAGCCGATCAGTCCGACGTCACCCGTCGTATATGACTGCCGCGCAAGCCACGCGACGATCTCCGCCCCGTCCTGCGCTTCGGTCCGGTCGAGAAAACCACGCCGCGCGCCGAACGAGGCTCCCTTGCCGCGAATGTCCGCCGTCGCGACGACATACCCGGCATGGACCAGATCGCGCAGTCCGAACTCACGCGAGTCGAGCAGGTCGACGAGCTTGCCCTTGTCGTAATAGCGTGCGCGATACGGGGTGAAGGCAAACACGACCGGCGCCCTGATCGTCGCCGCCGTGCCCCCCTTGGCAGGCTGGTAGACGTTGACGGCAAGACGGACACCATCGCGCATCGGCAGATAGATCGAGCGGCGCACCACCAGCGGATCGTCCGCGTCGCGCTGCTGCGCCATTCCGCTCGAGGTCACGACCAGGGAGATCAACGTGGCGGTTGTGGTTACGGCACACCGCCTGCTCAGCCGCTTCATCCTTCGACCTCTCCTGCTGGCGATCTCTGCGCCATTCGAGATAGGTGCTATAGACAACCGTTGTATATATCAACTGTTATTTGAGGATTTGTGACGTCGCGCTTTATGCCTGCGCCTCTGCGACGGCCCGAACGGGATCGGGTGATGCCACAGATTGCGCCCATCGCCTGCAAGACGGCACCGGCTGCGTCGACCCGCCAGATTCGCTATCGTCCAGTGTCCACGTTGTTCGGCGATCCACAGCCCCACAGCGCTGCGCAATGATCTTCAAACAGGTGACCGTTCCCGACTTCTTCTTTGGCAAACCGGACTCGCCGGCGGGCGCCGCGTCGCCGTCCGAGATGTCCTGCCGCCCGTCGTCGGCGAGACGTTGCACGCTCCGATCAGCGCCGTCTATCCGCCGTCCGCAATCGTCGAGCCCGTTGTCCATGCTGAGCGCGGCGGCGACCTCCAACGGCCTCCTCGGCTTCGCGAATAGCTGGGGATCGCGAGAGGGCGGCCCCATTTGCTCGGGCCGTCACGGGATGGCGTCCATCTCGTCCAAAAACGATCTGCACGACTCCAGCATCGATCAATTGACAGCCAAGCAAAATGAGCCGTTGTATCGGTAGCGTAACAATGTGGATCGCCGCATTGTCTGATCGTCTCAACGGATCGGATCAACGATGCCAGGTTCGGCTTTCACCGACGCGCGGCGTAACACGTCGTTACGCGCCGACGATCTGACCTCGTGCGATCGAGAGCCGATCCACATTCCCGGGTCGATCCAGCCGCACGGCCTGCTCCTCATCGCGACGGGCGACGATCTCGCGATCGTCGCGGGCGCCGGGGAGATCGAGATGAGGCTCACGCCGGACTGGCTGGGCCGACCGCTTTCCGATCTTGTGGAGCAACCCGTCGCCGAGACGCTCGCTGCGCGGCCGGACCGAGCGACCATCGCTTTGGCGCAGGTACGTGGGACGGGCGGCATGTTCGATGCCGTCGCCCACCGTTCTGCAGGCTCCGTCATCGTCGAGCTGGAGCCGGCACAGACGGTACTCCCCTCCTCGATCGACGTCCTGTCGGCGATGGAGGAAGCCGCCGCCGCGTTCGAGCAGGCATTCGGCCTGCGCGAGCTGTGCGAACGCGCCGCCGCGACCTTCCGCCATCTCACCGGGTTCGACCGCGTCATGGTGTACCGCTTCCTCGACGACGATGCCGGCGTCGTGCTGGCGGAAAATCGCGATCCCGCGCTGGGGTCGTTCCTTAACCAGCATTTTCCGCGTCCGACATTCCCCGGCAGGCGCGGGCGCTATACGTCCGCAACCGCGTGCGGATCATTCCCGATGTCGATTACGAACCGGCAGCGATCCGGCCAGCCAATGCCGCCAGTCTGGATTTGAGCGATGTTGGATTGCGCAGCGTGTCCCCCATCCACATCCACTACCTGCAGAACATGGGCGTCGCGGCGTCAGCCTCGGTCTCGATCGTGCGCGACGGGGCTTTGTGGGGCCTGATCGCATGCCACCATCCCAATCCCAAATTCCTGCCGCTGCATGTGCGGATGGCGTGTCGTGCGCTCGCGGGCAGCCTGTCGCGTCAAATCAAAGCGAAGGAGGATGCCGAGCTCTATCGCGAGCGGCTGCGGCTTCGTTCGGCCGAAGATGCCGTGATGCTGAGGCTCGGCAGCGATATCTCGCTCACCGGCTTCTTCGCGACCGCTGGCGACGATCTGTGCCGGATGCTCGGCGCCGACAGTTTCGCAGCGGTGCGCGGGACCGAGCTTTACGTCGCCGGGCGATCACCGCGCCATACGGACATCCGCGCGGTGGCAAAACACGCCGGCGGGCTCGCACGCACCATCCCCTTCGCGACCGACCGGCTGTCCGAGCAGTTGCCGGGCGCCGACGCCTATCGCGACCTTGCCAGCGGCGTGCTCGCGGTGACGATGTCGACCGACGAGCCGACCATCCTGCTCTGGTTCCGCGCCGAGCAGATCGAAGTGGTGAACTGGGCGGGCAATCCGCAGAAGGACATTCCGCTCGATCCGAATGTGCCACTCACGCCCCGCGCGTCGTTTGAAAGCTGGAGCGAAGCGGTGCGCGGGCGCTCGGCGCCCTGGACCCTGTTCGAGATCGAGGCGGCGAGCCGGCTGATGCGCACGATGTTCGAAGCGCGTCAGAACCGTCGCCTGTCCGAGGGCAATCGCGAGTTGATCGCGACGATCGGCGACAATGAGAGCCTGCTGCTGCAGAAGGACTATCTCATCAAGGAAGTGCACCACCGCGTGCAGAACAGCCTGCAACTCGTCTCGGCCTTTCTCGGGCTGCAGGGCAAGGATGTCGGCGACGCGGTGCTAGCTGGGCATCTGGCGGAGGCGCAGCGGCGGTTATCGGCGGTGTCGATGGTCCATCGCCGCCTGCATCTCGACGAGCATGTCCAGGCGGTCGATCTCGCGCGCTATATCGGCGACCTGTGCACCGAGGTTAAATCGACGATGGACCAGGGCTGGGCCGACGAGATCCAGATCGATCTCGCACCCGTGCTGATCTCGACCGATCGCGCGATCAATGTCGGGCTGATCCTCACCGAGTTGGTCATCAATGCCAATAAATATGCCTATGGCGGTGGGGCGGGGCCGATCGCGATCACGCTCGATCAACACCGCAACCGCTTCCGCCTGGTCGTCGCCGACCGCGGCGCGGGCAAGGCCGGGGCGGGCAAGGGCTTCGGATCGCGGATGCTAGGCTCGATGGTCAAGCGGCTATCGGGAACGATGGAAGAAACCGATAACGAGCCGGGATTGCGCGTCACGATCACGGCACCGATCGCGGAGAGCTAAATTTGATGGCGAGTGACAATCTTGTTTCGGGTCATGGCCTTTGGCGGCTACAGCATCAAAATAGCCGGTGGTGAAATCGGGCGTGCGGTGATCCGCGCCATCGCCGCCAAGTCGACCAGGGCGGCGCCCGCGATCGCCGCCTTGAAGCGGTCGCCATGAGTCACCGCCCATGCCGCCATGAAGCCGCCGTAGCTCCGCCCGCCGATGCCGAGCCGCGCGGGGTCGGCGATCTTCTTGCCGACCAGCATGTCGATGCCGTCGAGAATGTCCTGACAGTCCGCACCGCCCCAGTCCTTGCCGACCGCGCGCGCGAAGGCGGTGCCCTGCCCGTCCGATCCACGCGGATTGGGCAGCAGCACGGCATAACCGTGCTACCGACGCGCTTTCCCCACGCTCATGTCCGCTGTCGAGATCGAGCAGGATGGATGGGCGCAGCGAGCGGGATTGACCGGCTGCTGACGCTTGCTTGCGGCCGGACGTTCACGGTGGACGAGAAGATCAGGACCGAGGACTGGTGGGACGTGCTGCTTGAGCGCTGGTCAGACGAGCGCGCCGGAGCCAGGCTGGGTGCAGACGCCGCTAGCCTGTGATTTCGTGGCCTATGCGTTGCGCCCGCCGCGGCTTCGACTCTCTCATCGCTCAATGATCGGCCCTTGCCGCTTGGCATAAGCGGTAAGCGCTCCGTCCTGCAACACTGCAAATGTCGGAAGGCGTTCACCACGTTCGTCGTCAGCTTCAACGAGATGTGGGGCGGATGACGGAGCGATTTTAGTCGCTCTCCGTTTATACCAGTAATATCAATTACTTACAGATAAGAATGGTGGAGCCGAGGGGGATCGAACCCCTGACCTTTCGCATGCCATGCGAACGCTCTCCCAGCTGAGCTACGGCCCCATTCTTCGAGACCGTTTCGGTCTCGGGAGGCGACGCCACTAGCGGGGCGTCGCTGGCTTGGCAAGCGGCGAAATCGCCGCTTGCCGCCATTTTTACGAGATCAGTGTTCTTCGTCTTCGGTCGGCGCTTCCACGCCGAGATCGTCGTCGCCGCCGAGGTCGACCTCGTCGTCGGGCGACGGCTCTTCGTCTTCGCCGATGTCCAGCGCCTCGTCGTCACCGGCGAGATCGTCGTCCTTCTTCAAGGCTTCGGGCTTGGGCGAATCGAACGGCAGCGGCTGCTTCGACTTGAGGATCGGCTCCGGCTCCCACGTCGACCCGCATTCGATGCAGGTGACGGGATCGTCCTTACCGAGATCGTAGAAACGCGTTGCGCACTTCGGGCACGATCGCTTCGTGCCCCATTCCGGCTTAATCATGTGCCGTTTGGACCTTTCAAACTTCGGATAACCCTGGGGGTGGACCCCGTCAAAGTGGCGCGCGCCTTGCCATAGCGCAAGGGCGCTGTCAAAAGCCCGGCCCCAATGAACCATGCCCTCCCCACCCCCCGCCAAATCCATGCCTCCGGTCCTTTGCGCGGTCGCGTCACCGTGCCGGGCGACAAATCGATCAGCCATCGCGCGCTGATGTTTTCCGCGCTCGCCGTCGGCGAGAGTAGCGTGCAGGGGCTGCTGGAGGGCGAGGATGTGCTCGCCACCGCC
>Ga0247742_10002931_pt1 | contig 11004 bp, 8 predicted proteins | sample UWRJL208509C2_FD_180944 | JGI IMG/M metagenome (GOLD analysis project Ga0247742, IMG submission 180944) | Plant litter microbial communities from Arlington Agricultural Research Station in Wisconsin, United States - UWRJ-L208-509C-2 | ecosystem: Environmental > Terrestrial > Plant litter >... | reverse complement strand
ACCAATTTCCGTAAATCTAATATCCACCTTTCCTTAGCCCAGCAAAGACGAAGCTCTTGAACACTCGGCTTTCGTCTACGAAATGACCTACAGCGCCCCCAATCGAATGACTGGAGGCGGGTTGGACTGTGATCTGTTTGTAAGGTGTCAAACAGGGTCTGGGAAGTCGCCGGTCTGAGGTCTTCGCGGAGTGAGTATTACTTCTCTTATATTTATAACCTTTCTCACCGTCTACATTCACAGATTGGCGGAGAAAACGTCTCTTACTGGCTCGTGCTAATGTGCTACGCAGTAGCAAGGCGATGTTTCATGAACACCGCAACGCGATCCGCCAGTATTCATATTCAGTCAATACGTAAGTGGACGCCCACATAGTACATTCATTATCGGCGTTCGGTCGCAGCTGTGTGCGAAATGGATGCTCATCGTAGTCAGGTTGACATATACCCCAGGTACAAGGATGTGAACTAGCATCAGAAATGTGCAATGTATTAATCTTCCCTTCGGAAAATCTCTGTCGTAAGGCTAATACTCGTCTCTGGCGTCAGATACGGGAAGAATTTAGGCGAGGTCCTTTACACTGCTCTGGTGATGAAATACAGGTTCCCGTCGCCCGTACACACCGAAGTGAGATCTCTTTAGCACCTGCATATCGATGCGCTTACCAGAACCCATGTCTGCCTTATATCTTTCCATTTAGGCGCGGCGTTTTCACGCAAGGTCCTAACACTTTTTCCTGGTGTTCCAATGGATTTAAATCCGCAGGTCTTATTCACCGACGATAGGTTAATTAAAAGCCAATCGACGATGTATTCTTGTTCACGTACTAACTAATAGAGTCAGATTCGTAAACCATTGTGATCGAGAATGCGTAACGCTTATCTTACAGGTCGGCAAAGTGATTATCGTTGACTCCTCAAATAAAACTGTCTTACAGCATTAATAATGCCAACAAAAGTGATAAAAGCCGAAGCATGAGAATCAACACCTCCCGTGTCGACACCTGCAATGAGATGAATCCGGGACGATAGGGTTGAAGCCCCAACAGTGCCGAAATAAATCCAAAGAGGTCCTTTATATCTATGGATCAAACGAAAGCTCACTGAGCTTTCCAAATTTGTTGTTATTGGGTCCCTATCCGAGAAAACTACTGAAAAAACTTCAACATGGTCGATACGGTATGGGTGTTTCAATTTCAAACATTCAAACGAGGATCCCAAACGAAGCCACCAGAGCTAAGTGATAAAGGATCAGATCCAAGTCGGGCAGCAGGGGATTAGCTGAGAGTCGGTATCCCTCTGTACCTCCGACTTGCAATCCCTACATCTGTATACGCAGCATTGGAAGTTCGATCCGCCGGGACAAAACCCTAGAAAAAGACATGTGAGCGAGTCTTTAAAAATCAATACCGTTAAATTTACCTGCTACAGTATAAAAAGCAGGGCTCTTGCAGTCCGATGTAAATTCGCAGGTGCCTGTGTTATTGTAGCAGGGACTCTTGTTGCAGCACTTGATGTTGTTTGGGTCATTGGGGCATGCGCCGGAGACGTACGTCCCCCCTGCAGCTGTACAACTACTAGTGGAGACGCAGATGCCTGCGCGGCCTGTGCAACGACCATTGACGGCGGCATAGGCGGTGGTGAATATGGCGAAGAGAGAGATGATGGCGAAGGAGCGCATAGTAGTAGTTTGTAAGTTTATATCAGGGTTCGAAAAATTGCTAATGCACGTAAGACTTAGTCGAGAAAGCTCCCATTAAATAGCAATTCATGAGACTCAAGGAGTCATGCCAAGGTTTTGCTCATCATGGAGCCCTCATGCTCATGACGATTATCTGTAACCAAACGGGGAAAATTAATGAATACGATATTGATCCACATCGCGTAAAGCGTGCATTCAGTCAGTGAACTTAGCAGGTTGCCCGCAGATAAGGGTAGAAATGTATTAAGGAGTTTCGGGCATGCAGAGAAAGATTTGAAAACGCACCGCGTATCACCAAAGAGATGCTTAGCGAACAATTGTGGGGTTGACAGGTCTGCAAGGGATCGCAGGTGATAATACTCTTCACAGCTTATCATAGAGACTGGGGGAGTCACCCGAGTACAAAGATATGGCCAGTGGAAACTGTGAAGACGTGAATAGTGGCTTGTGGCCATCTTCCACCAGCCCCACCGTAATAAGACGTCATCTCCTAGGAAAGCCACCAATTTTATATATTCAAAGGCTACTGGTCAAATGAATTTGAGGCGTTATATTTGTTTTGCATGCCAACCAAGGTATGAGCCACCAACGGCGGCGATTCACGCTAGTTGATAGAGTGTCACACAATATCCAAGACCGACTATGAGGTTGCCACGCAAAGTAAGTACACCTAAATCCCAAAGGATACAGGGTTTTACAGAGCTAATGGAGATACAACTTGCCATTGCCAAGCATTCTAAACGCTTCGTAAAGATGCCGACAGCGAGCGCTAATCAGTCAGCTTGCCGAGCACAGCCACATATCATGCCTACGAGGACGACCTGCCATAACTTCTGTCTGTTAAATGAATACGTACTGGCTGGTAGAACCTATAGATATATATTTGAGATATAATCTGGGATAATTAAAACCTACATTTCTTTTAATTTGAATATCTTATGGCTTTTAGTGCGAATAAATATCTTTGATGGTTGGATGTATTCGAGATACGAAAGATATGGCCAATTTTGCAAGGATAGATATTGATGAATCTAGTTTTTACATATATAACAGCTGTAATGAGTCATATTCCTCCAGATGGTGGGTTTGGACTTGAATTTGGCGTAGTGCCGCCGTGTGATGAGGATTGCCTGAAAACGACATTTCTGAACGCGGCACTGAGCAGCTATCCGAATCGCCTCCCAGAACTATTGTCGGATACGGTATCAAATTCAACTTCCAGAAATCTTTTGGCAGTGGGACCACTGTGTATCTAAGAACTATCCAGAAAAGCTCCGTATCTACGTTTATGCCGCTCTGAGGCTTCAAGAATACAGGTTCTCATCTGAGTTGTCTGTACTTACAAGCCCACTGCAGACGAAAGAGTTAATTGACTCGGATTTATGAGCCTTCAGGATCGAGAATATATGATACCTAGCGTACTGGTCGGCGAAATGATTTTGGTTGACTCTTCAAATGACACATTTTTCCATCAACCTGAAGTCCAGTTCTTCAAGCCGTTTTCACTCTCTTTATAGTTTCGATAATGCAGATTTCAATCGGCATTGTAATATGATTGCGTCTCAGCTCACTAAGTACGACAACATTACACTGACAACAAGTCCAAACTATCCAGTTGTCTATCTACCCACCATCCTGGCACGCTCGTTTCAGATTGGCGAACGAGGTTCGGACTTGATGTCAACGCGCTTCCAGAACGAGTCATATTCGACTATATTCATCTGACCAGTGAGTAAGTAAACCTCCCCAATGCTGGCCACGGAGCTGGAGAGTAAGAGTCGAGATATGCGCCCCTCTTGAAGTCCATGGGGTACGTGGCTCCGCTCAAACGCTAGTCGGGAGAGCGGGTGAAATTTGACTTATTTCAGAGTCGAGACTGTAAGAAAGCATAATGAACATTGAGGTCAAGGATCGAGTAGAAGTATCAGCGTACCGAAAGACTCGTTTGATCAAGCAACCGTGATCTCCTTCATCATCTCCTGCATCATCTCATCGTCGGAACTTCCCTTCCCTTTCTGATAGAACGACCTCGACTCTAATACCGAGCGCAGACAATACACCCGATTACCGAACCTACGAACGGTCGAGGTACCCAAGATGGACCAAGATAGGGACTGCTTCTGAAATTCCGTTCGTCGACTATGGGTTGAACAAGCATCTTCATGGACAGTTGACCACTAGTCCTTGAAGCCGCGACCGCCTTACGCAGTCGATGCAGGGGCTTGGAATTTCTGATTTCGTCTCCGACCTCACTAGGGTGATAGTTCAGGTTGTTTGTCTTGTATTCCCCAGCACGAGCATCGAAAAAATGCGGCAGTACGAGATTCATGGCATATTCATGTATGGTTACTGGGCAGACGGCAGTCAAATTTGAAGGTTCTAGGAGATGCGTGTAAGTGATAACGGAGACTCAACAATCAAAAAAGGGTACATGCCCGCGACATCCGTAGGCTTAGAAACCCGCCTCGTTTACAGGCGATTTGAGAAAGGTTAGACGGAGTTTAACATATTCCAAACTCATCCGTCACTGGACCACGCGTATCAGTGTCATAGTACACGAATCCGATGAAGGTATAGCTTACCATTGGTCTTCGTGAACGAAGTCGCCGATGCCGAATCAATGGTCTCTTGGTTGAGGGTCGTATCACAGGCAGGACTTGTGGTATTTTCACCGGCATTGAGCGCCGCTGGCGGTTTGATTCGCTTGAATGGGTTGAGCACGGAGCAAGCGGAGGTCGTTGTTAAGAAATGACGGTTGAGATCAAGACATGAGTTGGGGAATGTTCGAGTCGTCGATGGGCCTGATGAAGAAGCCGACGGTAATTTCGCGCGAGCGAGAACAGACCCTCCTTGAAAGCGATATTCCGACGTGATGTTTCGCTGCTTCTGGTGGCACCAACAACGTTCGACGATGCTTGACTGGCCAGTTTGTGGTAGTCGCGAAGCCAGAGGGATGAGGAATCGTGTATTGGTCGTTGAAGATGAGTTGAGATCCCGATGGTACGTGAATGTAGGTTCAGTAGTGGGGCAGCGTATGTTGGCGTCTTTCTCAATATGATCATAGATCGCTCAGAGAGGCAAGCGAATGGGGGCGGTTGTGGCTTCGTCCGCAATCTATTCACCCTCAGCATTTATAGGGTTGACCGTGATGATTTGCTTGTTCTCTGACCAGCGCCTCGCCGAAGTTTCGCGCAGATGATAGGTCAGGATTTCCTGGGTCATTTCCCTGGTTTTGTCCTTGGTGGGGACGTTTCATTGGCGGAATCCCATAGATATGTCGTCTCCGCTTCCATAGCCTGAGATAGTGCAGGATGCCTGGGTTCCACCGAAGCTAATGTGCAAAGTTCAGGGAAGAAGGCGATCTTGAGTCGTGCTGCAAATGAGAATCGGTAAATGCATGCATAAGAAAGATGAATTGTGCTCGTACCATCTGTGATAATTCGAGGCTCTCGGGTCCATCAAGGCGATCCATACATACGCCCAAGCTGTTACTGGGGTCCATGAACGTTGCTTCGTGAAAGCCAGACTAGGGAGTGGGCACGATCTGCATTGTGAGAGACTCTAAGCAAGAGAACCGTGATGGACAGTGAGAGGTAGAATCGTACCGGAAGACACGTAGCTCACGGCATGTTTTATCTTCTCATTGTAGCCGGTCCTTCCCATTCCTGATGCACCGAGAGATAACATCGTCTGCTCGAGAAAACCCGTGAGCGACAAGGGTACACCCAGATCCTAAACTAGCAAACAATGGAGCCATCGCAGACGAATAAAAATGAAGATTGCGTCACAGGTCCATCGACCATGAATTGAATGGGTTCCTTCAAGGACAGTTGCTGCTCGACTGCATTCGTCCTTCCAGCCATAGTTCCCGCTCTCATAGTCACAAGGGCTTTGTCCGCCAAATTTAGTGTCCAATCACTCGGTTGTAGGCGTTGAATGCATTCATCTTGTCGCCGAAGGCACAAGCGTCGAGAGGGATGTCGGATAGGATTGGAAGAACCTTGTTCAAAAACGTCAGAGAAAAGAAAGAATCAGGTCCGGAGATAACGGACATGTCACAGGACAGTTTCGTTTGCTGTGACATCGTTCCCGTTGTCCTCACCCATTCTCAAGAGAGCATCATGGCCGGTCTTACCTTTCCTACATCTTGCGACACCCACCTGTTTGACCGTCGAATTAGAACAGGTCCCTCCTCTTTGTTGTGACGTTTCTACTCCGTTAGCATTGTCCCCGAACCACATTTATGCGGTCAAGCACTAACCCATGTGATAGGAACTAGCAAGCCGTCTTCTACGACCTGCAGGCATGGTATCGTAACGCGCCATTATCCCCGCCACTATATCATGTGTTCCTACGCTACACTGTCCGGCCCACACGGTTGGTAGCTGAGGACTGAACATTGCATCGGCATCAGCTCTTTCAGCTAACCCACTACGAACCGACCGTTATGAACTCAAATCCCCTACCCATGGTTCAAGCCAGTATATAATTATCTCGTTAGTAGAGGACCACAATGTAAGTCGTAGTCTTCTTTTGCTTCTGAAATGCAGCTGATTTTGGTCTCTAGAAGGATGACTACTTCCTCCTGCCAATGAGCACCACCTCAAGCGCGTCTGCTTCGTTTAAGCGGCCTAACTGCCTATACGTGGCTGCAGGATTCTACTGAGATTCTCCACGGCCACGAGAGTGTCTGGATGATCGTCTCCTTGGACCCGCCTCCCTTTCAGAACCATTGCCTCCAGTGCCTCCGCATCATCAAAGCGGCCTTGGTTGCGGTACGTGGCTGCAAGATTCGCCATGCTCGTGAGGGTGTCATGATGTTCATCTCCCAGCACCTGCTTCCTCTTCTCCAACACCACCATCTCAAGTGTCTCAGCATCTGTCAATCGGCCCTGGTTGCGGTACGTGGCTGCAAGATTCGCCATGCTCGAGAGTGTGTCTGGATGGTCATTTCCCAGCACCTGCTTCCTCTTCTGCAACGCTACCATCCCGAGCGCCTCAGCGTCAGTCAATCGGCCCTGGTTGCGGTACGTGGCTGCAAGATTCGCCATGCTCGCGAGGGTGTTTGGATGGTCATTTCCCAGCACCTGCTTCCTCTTATCCAACACCACTACCTCGAGTGCCTCAGCATCCGTCAATCGGCCCTGGTTCCAGTACGTGGCTGCAAGATTCGCCATGCTCGAGAGAGTGTGTGGATGGTCATCTCCCAGCACCTGCTTCCTCTTCTCCAACACCACCATCTCAAGTGCCTCAGCATCCGTCAATCGGCCTTGGTTGCGGTACGTGGCTGCAAGATTCCCCATGCTCGAGAGTGTGTCTGGATGGTCATCTCCCAGCACTCGCTTCCTCTTCTCCAACACCGCCATCTCAAGTGCCTCAGCATCCGTCAATCGGCCCTGGTTGAGGTACGTGGCTGCAAGATTTGCCATGCTCGAGAGAGTGTGTGGATGGTCATCTCCCAGCACCTGCTTCCTCTTCTCCAATACCACCATCCCGAGTGCCACAGCGTCAGTCAATCGGCCCTGGTTGCGGTACGTGGCTGCAAGATTCCCCATGCTCGCGAGGGTGTTTGGATGGTCATTTCCCAGCACCTGCTTCCTCTTCTCCAACACCACCACCTCGAGCGCCTCAGCATCCGTCGATCGGCCTTGGTTCCAGTACGTGGCTGCAAGATTCGCCATGCTCGCAAGGGTGTTTGGATGGTCATTTCCCAGCACCTGCTTCCTCTTCTCCAACACCACCATCTCAAGTGCCTCAGCATCCGTCAATCGGTCCTGGTTGCGGTACGTGGCTGCAAGATTCTCCATGCTCGAGAGTGTGTCTGGATGGACATCACCCAGCACCCACTTCCTCTTCTCCAACACCACCATCTCAAGTGCCTCAGCATCCGTCAATCGACCCTGGTTGCGGTACGTGGCTGCAAGATTCGCCATGCTCGTGAGTGTGCCAGGATGATCATCTCCCAGCACCCGCTTCCTCTTCTCCAACACCGCCATCTCCAGTGCCTCAGCATCCGTCAATCGGCCCTGGTTGAGGTACGTGGCTGCAAGATTCGCCATGCTCGCGAGGGTGTTTGGATGGTCATCTCCTAACACCTGCTTCTCCCTCTCCAACACCACCACCTGGAGCGCCTCAGCATCCGTCAATCGGCCCTGGCTGAGGTACGTGGCTGCAAGATTCGCTATGCTCAAGAATGTGCCAGGATGCTCATCTCCCAGCAACTGCTTCCGCTTCTCCAACACCACTACCTGGAGTGCCTCCGCATCCTGTAATCGACCCTGGCTCCAATATATGCATGCAAGATTTTCCATGCTCGTGAGTGTGCCAGGATGATCATCTCCCAGCACCTGCTCCATCTTATCCAACACCACCGCCTGGAGCGCCTCAGCATTCGTCAATCGGCCCTGGTTGTGGTACGTGGCTGCAAGATTCGCCATGCTCGAGAGTGTGTCTGGATGGTCATCTCCCAGCACCTGCTTCATCTTATTCAACACCACCACCTGGAGTGCCTCAGCATCTGTCAATCGGCCCTGGTTGCGGTACGTGGCTGCAAGATTCGCCATGCTCACGAGGGTGTTTGGATGGTCATCTCCTAACACCTGCTTCTCCCTCTCCAACACCACCACCTGGAGCGCCTCAGCATCCATCAATCGGCCCTGGTTGCGGTATGTCGCTGCAAGATTCGCCATGCTCGCGAGGGTGTTTGGATGGTCATTTCCCAGCACCTGCTTCCTCTTCTCCAACACCACTACCTCGAGCGCCTCAGCATCCGTCAATCGGCCTTGGTTGCGGTACGTGACTGCATGATTCGCCATGTATGTGAGGGTGTCAGGATGGTCATCTCCCAGCACCTGCTTGCTCTTCTCCAATACCACTGCCTGCAGCATCTCTGTCTTTTTCCAGTGGCCCTGGTTCAAGTGCGTCTCAGCAAGCTTCGCCATGATCATGAGGGTGTTAGGGTTGTCATCTCCCAGCGCCAGCTTGGTCTTCTCCATCACCACCACCTGCAGTTCCTCTGCCTCCTTCCAGCGGCCTTGGCGAGAGTACGTGTTTGCAAGATTTTCCGTGGCACTGAGGGTCTGCAGATGATCATCACCCAGCACCTGCTTCCTCTTCCCCATCACCACCACTTGAAGCGCCTCTGCCTCCTTCCAGTGGCCTCGTTCAAAATAGATAAGTGCTATATGAGCCGCAATAGATAGATCAATATCCTCCGGTTCAAATAAAGCCATAGAGTTGATAGTATGTTTGAGAAGTCTACGCCGATATTTGTGGTCGTCATCCGTGAATGTCCAAGATACCGATAGCCCGATAATAGTGAGCATGAGTTTCTGCATGTGGCGTCGGTTTTCTTCCATTGTAGTGCCGCTCCAGTGGTGTACCAGCGGATGAATACTGTAAGTGCGATTTTGGTAATCATATTCAATGAGTGAGTGTGACATCAGGCCCTTTATGACTTTCTTGAACGTCCAGGAACTCCAGCACGAATCTTGTTTTCCAAGCTGAGTTAACAATCTTGTCGCCTCCTCCTGTAGTTCCAAATCCTCTAGGTCTATTCGGGATAACGCCGCCTTCTTGAATATTTCCTCCGAAATTCCCTCATGATGCAGCAGGGAGCAAATTTGGAGGAGAGATCTAGCTGGTGCGTCAAGTTTATCGTAGCTTAATTTCCATGTTGAATAAACTGCTGAGTCGTATGGATCTTGTCCCTGGGTCTCTTCATTCTGCAGCAAATTATCGCGTTCACATCGGAACAGTTCCTGATATTCGCTTAGTGACGAATGGCAATGGATATAAGCCCCGGCTTGGGACACAGCTAATGCGATGTGATGGAGTTCCTGTATCTGGTGTTAGTTTGAAGTTTTAAGTAATGGAGCAAAGACCAAAAAATATACCTGCACAATCTCTTCAGCTAGTGCTTTATTTTCGTCGCTGGCTGCCGCCCGGGCCTGATGCAATAACAATGTTGTTGCGTCTTCATGACCCATACCTCTAACATTTGCGTCCGCGTCTCTACCAGTGTAATGGCGAAGCTCTCGGTTGCGTGTTGTGACAAGGATACGACCAGATGGACATTGAGGAAAGAATTTTTTTAGCTTCAGGCTGACGTCATCGGCATTATCGAAGTAGAGCAGCCAGTTTCCGTCGGTCTGGCTTGCAAGCCATTGCAAATTCCCATCCACGGTTCGCTTAGCATTTCCTGGATAAATGGCTTCGAGATCCGCTCGAAGAGTCTGTTCACTTGTGGCGTCAATGTAGAAGATCTCCGAAAAGCTGAGACATAAAGTCGTCAGTATATCGCGGTCATGATTTTATACGACCAATCGACATACCGTTTGCCTTTGGATTCCTCGATGAATTTGTATGCAAGCTGACTCTTTCCTGCGCCGCCGAGGCCGTATAACACGAAGATGCGCTGACCTCCACCTTCCGAGTCGAAATAGTTGCGCATTTTATCGAGGATATCCTTTCGACCTATAAATGAAGCCACTGGCGGCGGACAGAGCTTGCGTTCTCGGATATCTTGAACTGGTTCCAGGAGAGGCCTCGGAGAAACTGGGGGTAATGATGAGCCGCTCGTTCAGACTGACAGATGAGGTTCTTCCGTACCGAGTTGTTCCATCGTTAGCTGTGGTTTCGTGATCTCAATAACATTTGCCAATGACACCACTTTGTCCACGACCTCTGCCCTTCTCAGATACTGCGTCGTATGGGCCTCCACATTACTCAGTCTCTCCCATTTAGAAAAATCTATCCCCTGCATCCCTTGGTCGACATTCAGTCGAAAATATGTTGCCGGCAAATTGGAGAAGAGACCCAGCATGGCTTCGTGCGTGGCTTCACAGTCACTGGTTATTGCCTTCAACGTATCGAAGATGTCTGTTGGCACGATCCGCCCGAACCCCCCAGACTTCTTGATGCTGATCGTCTCAGCACGTCCAGTACCAATGCTGACCAGGCATCCGATGTGACGATCCCCAAATAATCTCTTCGCTTCATCCAGTACAACTCGGCTGGGGTTATTGCGACTGAGTCCACCATCGATGTAAGGCTGCGACCGACCGATTTCGATGTGCTTGAAGAAGGCTGATGCTGCAGATGTCGCTTGGGCTGCCTCCCAAATCTTGCAATTCGAATGCGGTTCAAGGGACTCGTAGCTTCTGAAAAGCACTGGAATATTGGCGTCCATATTATGGGCATTCATGGCGCAAACGAAGCTAAAGGATAATCGAATTCAAAACCTAAATGATCACATAGCTGGTAAACTCACGTTCGGCAACATGTGGCCACGTCGTGCTCCAA
>Ga0247742_10002930_pt1 | contig 11006 bp, 13 predicted proteins | sample UWRJL208509C2_FD_180944 | JGI IMG/M metagenome (GOLD analysis project Ga0247742, IMG submission 180944) | Plant litter microbial communities from Arlington Agricultural Research Station in Wisconsin, United States - UWRJ-L208-509C-2 | ecosystem: Environmental > Terrestrial > Plant litter >... | reverse complement strand
TACTGGTCGGGCTTACTCAAAGCGTCATCTGATTTATCTCGAGCGCAATTACTCTAAATATACACAACTCCTCCCTACGTTCTTTGCGACGCAATAACGCTACTCTCTTCCACATACCTCATATTCAAAGCACAGGGTATCCGCGCCTCCTCATTCATCCACCTAACTATCTCCCTAATCCTATCCTTCTTCTCGATGGCCCCGTCCCCGTCTACCATTGCTAAATAAGCCCTCAAACATCCCACGGCCCTCGCTTGTACATCCACCAACGCACGCACGAGTTGGCGTTTCGTCCGTGCATTCGGTATGAGCGGTTTCTTCCTCCTACTCGTTGTTAACGTTAGCGTTGATGTTGGATGGGGCCTTAGCTTGGTCCGCGTATCCGGATGTGCAGAAGCGAAGTCAATAGACGACGGATGAGCTTGAGTTAGAAGATGTAGGGACGAAGGGACGAAGGAGGCTGGTCCTGCAAAGTTGCCTTGGTATTCATGATAAACCGATTTCGGACAGCACAAGGACTGGTGTAGGGTGCTGTGTCGGGGTTTGCTCCTAGAGTGACTCGAGGATCGGTTGGCGGTGATATGGAGTCTGATGGTGGAATCAGAGGCGGAGGAGAGCTCGAAGTAGATCGCGAGGTGGTGAAAGCCAGAATGAACATCGACGCAGGGCTAGTGCAAGGAGGTATGGAAATAGATATAGAAGCGTGTCGGCAGAGCTTCGTGTGCAAGTTGGTGCCTTACTTGGTGCCATTGTAATCGAGCGTGATCGTCCACCGAACCCGATGAGCTCCTTCGACTTGCTTCGATCAGACTCCCGATCGTCATCCGACGTGTCGGCATCAACAACGCGTCATCGTTACCTTCGCCCAACACCCGTCGTCAAACAACCACCTCCCATGCCTCATGGATATGGCCAATGCATCGACGAATTAGCGATCTCCAGCTCTCCCTCTCGCACGACCCCACCAACAAGACCTCTCAGAACACCGAAAGTCCTGAGCCACAACTCACGTCCACAAAACCCGTGCCTCCCTCGCCGGTGCCACCTATCCAGCACCCGTGATGAGGCAAAAGTTCCTGGCGTCGACGGTGTGCCCCCTGCAAGTCTTGAGGGTGCGAGTAGAAGCACAGGTCATCCTGAGTGTTAAGAGCATGTATGCCGGTCCTGAGCGTCGAAGTGTTCGTATCCCAAAAGTTGGCGGGTCGACAATGACGCATGGAGGCAACAATGATCGAGCATCCAGTCAACCATCTTCAACAGTGTGTACAGGAGTATGTGGTAGGTGAATTCAAAGGAATGAGTTCGAGAAGCGTCGATATTGCGTTGAATGAGGCATTTGGAAAGCACGTCGACTCTTGGCTGGACGTGTTGAAGACGAGTTACGACGGAAGAGGCTTGAGAGAGGACGATATTCAAGCTCTGTTATTCTCCAATCGCGCCCAAGAAGTCTCCGGGAATAAGTCATATTTCCACCTCCGTACAAGGCTTCTACATCTTCTGCAGCTTCATCCAAGGCCGAGAACGTGAGATGTGTGAGCGGCCATGTAGCATAGGTAGTGTTTTGTGCCAGTGAATATATTAATGAGAGCTATATGATAACAAATATTCGTCAGAATCACGATCTAACAGCAAGGTTAAGAAAACCGGCGACGACGAGGAATGGAAGTAGCAAACGAGGTGCAGTTGCCAGAATGCAATGAGAAAACGCCGTATCTTTCAAAAGATCCACTTGGGAGTATGACAACCCCCTCGTAGACGCCAACGCTCAAAAAGAAACCATAACATACCTCTGCGCGACACCAACAGCAGTCCCCATCCAGCTGCGAGTTCAACCCAGGTCAACCTGAGGATCTCAATGGCCGCATCTGACCCCAGCCCTCCAACCATCACGTCCAACGCCTATCTAGTCCCAGAAGCGCACAGAACCCCCAAGATCCTGGGTTGTATGACAGGTAGGGTGTACGACGGGACTTGGCGTAAAGACCCCGATCGTCGTCGTCGTCGGACGACCACTGGTCTTGGTTGTGTGTTTGGGGTTGCGATAAGAGTGAAAGTAACCAGCGGTAGAGGAACAAGCGTTCTTGACAAGCTTTTGCGAAGTTGATCCTCTTCGTCTCCTCACTTTCACCCATGTCCTCCTTCCCATTCACCTCCTTCCTCGTGCCAGGAAATCCTTCGTTCTGATGGGCCATAAGCCTCAACTCCTCCACTCCGAACGCCATGTTCAGCCCCGGACGCACACCAAACTGCACTCCTAGGTGGGGTGTATGACGGGTGTTGGTTAAAGATGTGCATCGTCGTTGGGTGGCCATTGAATTTGATTGGAAGTGTGGGCCTGCAGGGAGGCGTGAAAGCGGCATAGGCGCTGGTATGGGGGTTGTGTACGAGAAGAGACCTCGGCGTAACTCGTGGTCCACTTGAATCGGCGTTCAGGGTTCTTCGCATTTTCGGTTTTTCACAACCTCCTCCCAACCGGCATCCTCCCTTCATGCCACCGCCTTCTCGTCCAATAATAGTAGAATCCCCCAACACCGTCCAGTCAAAGACTTGAACATTGTTGGTTACATAGACGTGGGCGGCGCAGAGGTCGTTGTTCCTACGGTCTAGGGGGTTTATTTAGCACGGAAATGGAGAAATAAGAGGGAGAGAAAGTAAGACGCACGGACACGGCGATATCAAAATCCACGCTGGTCTTCCTTATTGTCTGTGAACACCCCAACCCGTCTGGTGAGGGATTTGTCAAAGGAGGCGGAATGTAGACACTACCTCCGCCTCAACGAAGTTACAAGCTGGATAGAAATAATCAGTATCCATTAGCAAGCGGCATGAAGGAGGGATAAATCGTACAATTGAAATAGCGTCCATTCCGAAGGAAGTTGGATGTTAACCATCATGCATCAACGTCGAGAGCCGAGAACAGAGGTCGAGGATAGCCTATCAACCGGGTTCCTAGGCAACTTGAGCGAAAGTTGAACAATCAGTCGATACGCATGTTTCGGTTTGTTTCAGTTCTGTGTTCTAGGCGATAGAGAATTGAGCTTGGATATGGCTAGAGATGGATGAAATGACGAAAGTTGACATCGAGAGGGCGGTGGGGGTTTGCAGCGTTGACGAAGATAACCAATGACGATGTTGTATCGAGAGTTTCGATCGTGATCGGGTATTACTGCCTCGTACTCGTGTTCAGTGAGTGAGCAGTCGCGGTTTGACCCAAAGGGCTAGGTAGTTATAGAGGGAATGAGGGAGGTCGGAACCGATGGCTGCTTCTTTCATCGATGCTACCGACTGTTCGGTGTCCTCGGATGTCGACCATCATCCAGCGCGGACGCGTCATTGACGAATGCCATTTCCTTGTCTGTCATTCGTCCGTTGTCGCATCCGTCTTTGCTCCCAGCGCCAGAGTCATTACCGCGAAGCCATTCCAACCCATGATGAACCTCAGATGCCCAACCGCAGCTCGTCCAGTTCTTGATGTTGAGCACGTTGATGGACTAGGTGACGGTGACGAGTCGAGTGTGGCAACAAACCAGCCGAAGAAAGGAAGCTGTTCCGAGGATGTCCTGTCGAATCCATTATCGTCTGATGCGTTCGCATCAACACTTCGCCGAAGTCATCCTCTTCTTTGATGGTTCTTGTAAGACTCCGAGGCGGGATCGGCCCTTCCATCCGCAAGTATCTCCCCTCCAAGTAATCGCTCGAAGAAATGGAACTAGTCCCATTCATGCATACTGCGCCATGACCACCTCCCAGAACACAAAAGGTCCTGAGCCATAACTCTTCTCGAATTTCGCAATGAGATTATTCGCAACATTCTTGGCGTTGATAGACGGTGGAAGGCTTCTGAGGGTACTACACCAGTTGTCCTGAGCATCTTGAACTGATATCGAGCATCAAGGTGTTCGTATTCCCAGTTGGGCTGGCCAAGATTCAACGTTGGTTGCTGCATATATGGCCGACCAGACCCCATTCAACCACATTGACAGTACTCTCTCACCCCACCCCTCCGAACCGCGTCCGTCTAATGCACGCACTGCCCCCTCTGCGATGACCAACACACCCCGAGAGCACATCCTGAACCTCCTCGACAGCGTCGCCACCCGTCCCTAACCGCATACTCCGAGCGGCGTATATATGAGACGGGTATGAACAAGTGGGAGGGAGAATGTGTATCCAAGAACTTTGCCTATCTTGAACGACGCCCTTCGAAAGACAGCATGGGCCGCTGCATGGTTGACAAATGCGACGTCGGACCAGGTTCGACACGCCCTAGGTGCTAGGAAGCAGAGGGAATCAATTCCTCTAACTCCTACTGCGAGTAGGCCCCAGGAGTTCGGTATGTAGTGCCTGATGAGTTTCTGAGTCCACTATGTGTTCGCTCGAGAACGAGGATGCTCGAGCAGTCAAAGTCGCGTCAACGGAGTAGGCATCCAGTAACGAGAACATTCGACTATTCAAGCTAATATTGTCCTGTAAAAACTAATCGAGATACAAAAGTTCGTCAGCATCATGATCTGGAAGCAAGGTTGAGGCAAGAGAAACAGGTGATGACATGGGGTAGAAGACGCAATGAGAGGCATGCCGCAACGCGTGGAGAAAATAACATCCTGTCCAAAATCCACTAGGAAAACGCCTCCCCAGAAATACCACCGCCTACAAAGAAACACGACATACCTCTGCACAACCAACCCCGTTCCTCCGATTTCGACTTCAATCCACGCTAACCCAAGGATCTCGTCTACTGCCTTCCAACAACCTCGAATCCTCCGCTTCGAACTATCGAGCTGCCCGACCTCAGACACAGGAAAATCTGCAGCTGTACAGTCCATTGGTCTTGGTTTGAGTTTGGATTTGTGCGAACAGTGATTTGTGCGCATCCAAGGTACTAAACTTGCATTTGCGTTTGGTCATCTTCGCCTCGTCACTTCGGTCCATGTCCTCCTTCCCATTCACTTCCATCCAAGCTAAGGAAAGGTCCCGCTCTTGACGACGCGCCAGCCTCCAATCCACTGGGATTACACCGAACGTACGCCGCCCGATTACAGATCAATGATATCCACGAGGGTTCTTGAACGTTGTTAGCTTTGTGCAGATGTTGCCGGCGCGGAAATTGATGTGCAGTGGTCTAGAGGCATTGATTAGCAAGGAAAGAGGGAAATAAGGCGGAAAAGTACGACGTACCTGACACGACAGTTTCTTTGAGAATTATCGACGCTAGCACTAGTTTTCCACATCATCCCACCTCTCCTTTCCGCTCATACATCCGCCTCCTTTCCCCGTGTTGCCCAACATTGTCCTCATTCTCCTACAAGAACACATCTAACATGGAACTTGTCTGAAGCGGAACACGAGGAAGCCTTCACCGGAGAGAGCTGGTACCCGAGCAAGTTACAACAAGCTCTAAAGAGGTAGTCAGTATTCACTCGCAAGCAGCACGAAAGAATGATGCCTCGTACATTGGGCATCTCGTCCACTTCGATGGAAGCTGGTGGATGGCGTTGGCGTTAGGCGTCAAATTCGAACATTGAGCATCTGGAGTCGACAGCCGAGTAGCGAGAAACGATTTGAGACAGCTTCTAGACCTCGTTCTCGGTCAATTTGAGCTTCTGAGTCTTCAGTGAAACACTGAAAGTTGAGCGGTGGGGCGATGGGTATGCAATTGTTAGAGACGCGTTCCGGTTGATTATTCCAGGCGATAGTGACACGAGATTTGAACTTGATTATGGTCATTCGACGCTTAGCACCTACTTAGAGTGCCGCTCAATTCTTAACGGGTCAGGTCAGGTCAGATCAGAGCGCGGTCAAAACGGTTGTCTCCCAAAAGCGGTCGTGTAAATTTCATACTCCGACATCTGGCACTGTGAACGTCTTTCGGAAACGTACTTGGTCGTTGTTTTCTACACTCCCTCCAACTGGTTATGATTATTACTGAGAAAATTCAGACACTTGCCGATACCGCACGTAGGCAATACGGTAACGAATTGGATAGTACACAACAATCATTTCAAGAAGACGAACTCAACTACGAGATACTCCGGAGACTCTCCTCTACAGCTGTGGCCATTGCTGGGTTATTTGAAAGAACAGTGTAAACACAATCGGAAGCAAGGCCAGTCCCCTGCATCCCAATGAGCTACTTAAGGCTGGATGTAATCCATAGTCGCATACGAAAACGAGAAGCTGGTTCCCTTCGAGATTCTGGTAGGTGGTGAAGAGGTGAGAAGTCATAGGACCAGGTGGTGCAACCGGCGGAACCAAACAGTGCACCACACCGTGCCTATTTGTTACAGCGGGCCGGTCACCACCCATGTGCACTCGGCACTGCCAATGCGTGTAACCTGTTCCTTGGTCTTTTCTTGAGAACCATCAACTCGAGCTTGCCCACCTTCCTTCCCCCGGTTCTTGTTTATGTCAAATGCAGCCTCCGCTACCACCATCCATCCACTCCATGATTCACGGAAAGAATTACATTTCAGGCGGATATTTCACGGAGAACTACCACAATTATGGATCCACTACTGGCCAAGGTGAGCCGTTTGTTCAATAAAATCTGAAAGCTTTGAGCTGATGCTTGGTTGATCTCTGTTAGCAGGATTCAAGATCTTGACAGAGGCCACAATACCAAGTGCCTTCTACGACTATCATGATCATGAATTTGATGTATCTCGATGCCACGAGAATACCCGAGTGTCAGTCCTGGAGAAAGTTGGCGACTGGGTCAACCTCGTTATCGACGTCACTGCCTTTGTAATGTGGTTGTATGGGGCTGCTGGCGCTGGAAAATCTGCCATCGCTCGAACTATGGCCGAGATCCTCCATAGTCGACAGCAACTCCTCGCTACATTCTTCTTTTCTCGCCAGGATTCCTCCCGAAACCACATAAAATCTGTCATCGCAACCCTCGCCTACAACATCGCTCTCTCTGTTCCAGAATCTCGACCTCTAATCGTTGCTACAATTGAAAACGATCCCCATATCTTGAGCCGCCCATTTGCTCATCAATTAGAGCAGCTCATCTTCGGGCCTCTTCAACGACTCTCTCAGCAAGGTATGGTATATCCTACGGTCATTGTCATAGATGGCCTGGACGAGTGCTTGAAACACGAAGAACGGACCACCCTCCTGCATGCAATCTCGACAGCTGCTTGGCAGGATTCCGCACCGCTCAAATTTCTCATCACTAGTCGACCCGAAGTCCCAATTGCAAGAGTCTTCAACGCCACCCCTGTTGTTGAGGTGTCCGCCCGGCACTCGCTGGACGACGAACCCGAATCGATAGAGGACGTGGAGTATTTCCTTTCTGCCAAATTCGACGAAATCAAGCGGACCCATCCTTCGAGACGCCACATCCCTCAGGACTGGCCCTCATCAGAAGCAAAAGCAGATCTCCTGCAGAAGTCGTCGGGACAATTCATCTATCCCGCCACAATTATCAGGTACATCTCGTCACCGCGACATAGCCCGACGCTCCGCCTAGACATGATCCTTAAACTCCGAGCTCTGTCGGGAGAATCTCCTTTTGCACAGCTTGATGCGCTGTACAGGTATATATTACTCTCTTGCGAGGATATAGAGCTGGCTCTGCGCATCATCGGGATGTGCTTACTGTCGACACAAAACATAGAGCCTCCATGGGGTGGTACTTATAAATTTCCCTCTGGAATGATGGCACCAGAATGCATGGAGAGAGTCCTCCGTCTAGATCCTGGGGACGTACAGCGTGGTCTAGAAGATTTGGGCTCCCTTATCGAATACAAGGGTGACGACAAGGGGCTTCGTGTCCTTCATGCCTCTCTCTTTGATTTCCTATCAGACCCCATTCGGTTCTCGGGCCTTCCATTCAGCCTTGCAACTATCCACACTGATCTGGCCATTTGGTTCAGTTATCTTAACGCTCATCATGGCAATGTTCAAATTGGGGGCCTTGAGTGTGAGTCTGATATCTTATACCACCTATTTCTCAGCTGGGAGAGAGCTTTTTGAAACTATACTAATATTACACATCTGAGACAGATATCATGCTTGTGTTATTCTATTCTTCAATAGTACAAGCAAATCCTACGGATGAGCTGGAGGAGAGGTTCCAACAGATGACCTTGCCCGAACCAGCCTTGCCTGACGATAGCAATGTAAATTCTGGCGATATTTTGTACCGTTACCCGTATATCATCGATTATCTTCAAAACTCGGTGCGTTCAGCCCAGTATGAACAGTACCTCTGATGTAGCTGACATTGAATCAAGGCATTCAAAAGCAGAAATGCACTCTACAGTCGCCACCTAGGGCTCTATGAGCAATATGTCCCACCACTGCTACAGCTCCATGAGCGGCATTGCCCAGGTTTTTGTGCTCGTCTCGCTCTCGACTGCAAGGGACAGTGTTTGCCTCGCTCGTGTACAGTGATTTTCTCGAGAAACCCTTTGATTTTCTCCCCGATAGTCCATCCACAACAATGGGATCCGGATGATCCTGAGTTGACCGGGATCTACGTGCCAGTATCAGCAGTCCATCCACTTCTGGCATTCATCTTGGCGCCACGGGTTCCCCAAATACACCTAGAAACAGTGTTATCCTGTCTACGTTATCTCCAGTCCGGCGGCCACTCTGTTAAGAGTCGAAAGTCACTGAAACCCCTTCTCAAGTCAAAATATTTCACGAGATTGAAGAAGCGACCATCTCTTTCACGTTTTCGAAAAAGACAGCACCACGATTCAAGTGGGCGCTGCTTATTGGATGAACAGGATCTTCATTCTGTGTGGTGGGGCGATCACCCAGAGCGTCCCATCAAATACACCTTTCGCAAGGTCAACTGTGACATGCACGGCATCCTAGTTCCCATCTGCTTCTTCAGCTACCGGTCAGAGTACGTATCTAACTATGACCTATGGTACACATATCGATCCGCCCTGCAACTTCTCCCCATTTTCCTTGCGAACTCGCCTCCTAATGCCCACCTCGCATCCATTGCCACCAACTGCATATTCAACACTTTCTGCACCGCATACCCACGCGAAACAAGGAAAGCAAAGAAATCTATCACACGGTACCTCTCTCGATGTCGACCTATTAGAGCTATAAGGGAAAGGGTTGTTGTGGACTTTATGAGTGGAATGAATGTAGACTAGAGTTGGATAGTCACCTAGTATCTATCGACGCACAAGTCAGTGAACGTTATTTTCGGTACTCTCTCTTACTTCTGATACAATCGTCACAATCTGAATTTGACATGCGAGTCGAGGATAGATGTACCCCACTCAATACGCTACTAGTCGGGCTTACTCAAAGCGTCATCTGATTTATCTCGAGCGCAATTACTCTAAATATACACAACTCCTCGCGACGTTCTTCGCGACGCAATAACGCAACTCTCTTCCACATACCTCATATTCAAAGCACAGGGTATCCATGCCTCCTCATTCATCCACCCAACCATCTCCCTAGTCCTATCCTTCTTCTCAGTGGCCCCGTCCCCATCTACCATTGCTAAATAAGCCCTCAAACACCCCACGGCCCTCGCTTGTACATCCACCAACGCACGCACGAGTTGGCATTTCGTCCGTGCATTCGGTAGGGGCGGTTTCTTCCTCCTACTCGTTGTTAGTGTTAGCGTTGATGTTGGACGGGGCCTTAGCTTGGTCCGCGTATCCGGGTGTGCAGAAGCGAAGTCAATACACCACCAATTGGGTTCCATGTGAATACCAGCTGAACCAATTTCCTGGTGTGATGCAGATCAATCAGCTTCCCCACGGCTGCCGTATACCTGCCGCCCAGCTTTTTTGCAGTCAGCTCAGGTCCGGGTTTTGAACATGTATGCGCCAGGTTGTGCTTCCAGCTGATGCAGCTATATGTCTAAATTTAGATAACATAAGCCTTGCTCAATGAGGAGGTCATTTTAGCATTAGAATAGAGCTTAATACTCCTCAGAATACGTATTTCCATTTTTATGAAGTGTTCAAAGTCGTTCTGAGCTCAAAAATGTGCACGGTCCGTGCGCACCTCTTTCTGAAATCACCAAGTCCGTTCAAACTCAGATAAACTCCGAAAACCAACCATAATCGTTTCGTCAGCGCATCATCACTCATTCTTTCCTTCTTCCTTCATCTTCCCTCCTCAGCCGACGCTGGCTTCTTCCTCCTCAAGATCGTTTACATCCTAGCGTTGCATCTGCCCCTCTAGTGTCTTGTATCTGTCTGGGTTGGTCAGACCCAAATTTCTGCTTGACTCGGTTGTCATATCACTCTTGGGCTGGTCTCTGGTCTCGTCTGTGTCTCTAGCTCTGTTACTGGCTGCCTCAGTTATCCACACCCTTAGCGCTACACTACTGTCCATAGCTAGAAGGGTTTGAGCTGTTGTCCAAGGGATGGAATACAGGAGGGCGGATGGATGTCGGTTGGGTTGAGCGTGTGCGTGTAGGCCGTTTCTATCGTAGCCCCCGTCTAGAATGTATTGTATTGCCTGCTGTACCTAGATAGTTTTTGCGAATGCTACCTGCCCCCAGCTGGAGCTGGAAACAGTACCCTTAAACCCCGAAATTGAGCTGTCGCCAGCTGGTGTTAATCCAGTGTGAATGCAAGGTTTCAGCAGAGTGACAATCCCACCTGCTGAACACCTGTGGCCCCTTTGGCAGTGTAATCTATGGAATCATGCTGCAGGGGTTATGCGGAGGACCTGGCTTTCAGCTTTCAACCCATCTCACGTCCATGGTACCTGGCAACAGTCTTCTATTAGGCCGATTTCACCCTGCTGCCAGCTTCAGTCCACCTGGGGCCAGCTGGGAACATACTGTGACCAGTTGTCGCAGTCCAGGTTCTGACCACGTGTTGCCCAAATGGTGGTGTAGACGAAGGATGAGCTTGAGTTAGAAGATGTAGGGATGAAGGGACGAAGGAGGCTAGACCTGCAAAGTTGCCTTGGTATTCATGATAAACCGATTTCGGACAGCACACAAGGACTGGTGTAGGGTGCTGCGTCGGGGTTTGCTCCTAGAGTGACTCGAGGATCGGTTGGCG
>Ga0247742_10002929_pt1 | contig 11019 bp, 10 predicted proteins | sample UWRJL208509C2_FD_180944 | JGI IMG/M metagenome (GOLD analysis project Ga0247742, IMG submission 180944) | Plant litter microbial communities from Arlington Agricultural Research Station in Wisconsin, United States - UWRJ-L208-509C-2 | ecosystem: Environmental > Terrestrial > Plant litter >... | reverse complement strand
AACTCCGATCACGGAAGGAACGAAGGCAACCAAGCTGGAGGTGGAAAGCCCGAAGAGCCCTCTGGTGCCAGACCTCATGTCAGTTTCGTCCACAAATCGGCACTTTGGACCGAGTTGGATCCGGGAGGGAGGACGGCCGCACCATTTCTCGGTTCTCGGTGGAGGCACCTTCGTATGTAGAGATCAGCACGAGCGCTCAAGCTCATCCTCAACAACCTAGAGTCTCTGCGAGGAAAAGAAAAGTCAAGGCTATTACATCCGACAAGTTAGGATTTATCCTCTTCACGACAGACGTTACTTGCGGGAGATTGGACTCGGATGATGGGAAGGTTCTCGAGGGACTCACCAATGCTTCGCTTGGTCTGAAAGAAGCCTTGGTCGGCGATGCTGAAGAAGAGGAGTTCAGGAAGATCGCGCAGCTCTAGGTTTGTGTGTGCAGCTGTCTTCGAGGTTTTTCTTTATTCAATCTAACCCGCTACGCAGGAGATCGTACTGATACAAGAGGACGGAGTTGAACGATACAGCAAGCTTCAAGCTTCTAGGATGGCCCATCGATGACCATTTCCACTGCACATTTGGATTTTGGTCAGCGAGGAGGATGTTCGAAGAGCACACCATTGAGTGGTTCGCCAATGAAATGGTGTCCACTACTCAGGTGCGTGGCCGTTCCCTTTCGTGTTTGGTTTGGAACCCTCGCCGCCTTCAAGTTCTGCCTATGTCCTTCTCTCTTATCTGTAATATGTACCTCTCTCGCTTTCATTCTCGTCAGTTGATAATTGCATGTTGTCTTCTCTCCTCATTTATCTAACGACTACGCGATGAACGATTTCTGATATTTTATTGTACAGACCTCCAAATACCCAAACACGACAAATCTTGAGGCGCCATCGACTTGTGCCTTTACAGCTGTCTTAGATAGTAGGTCGTTGCTTCCGCTCTTTACTCTGGCATCCAACTTGAATATGACCTCTATTCCCGCACCCGTGCCACTTGGCTTTTAAGCTTCAATCGTCGAGAGATCTGACCTGCTATGTTCTATAGACCACTTGCATACTTGAATAAACGGGATGTTCAACTTTGACGCATTTATGCGCCCCGACACATGACTTAGACCTACTGCAAGTCCCTCAACGGCTCACGCGTCTCCAACACTAGTACTAGGGAATAGACGTAATATTAGAAACCTCGTAGATTACGATGGAGCACATGCTTTGCCTTCCCTGACCAGTGATCGTGGATTCTCGTAGACGCTGAGAATGGATGGATGAAGGTTCAGTGCGGCTCCGTGGAAGCCTGCTTGGCGGGGGCAGGAAACACTGGGCGAGTCACGCAACAAGCTGATAGGACCGAGCTCTATTGGGGGCGACGGGACGAGGACGTGGTACAAGGACAAGATCTAAAACTACCGAACTAGAAGGCGAATGCCCGTATATGTACGATGTGACCTATGTGACGACGTGATAAGGCGGGCAGCCTTACACTCCGGGCCGATTGGTAACAAACACTCTTACATACAGTGGCGCAGCTTGCTCACTGCCAGCTGGTTCTTCCTTGAGCACAATACTAGTGCATGTTTTTTGCTAGCGAATCTCATGACCAATACCGACTCTACACCCGGCAGGAATACCCTCACGTTCACCAAGAAATCACCCACACATCAGTTCATCGAAACCCTAGACGTCGTGCTTGAGCTTTGCAAACATTTATGCCATTCGCACTGGAAGAAGAGCCTTTTGGCATTTGGCTCTACCTGCAGAGCCCTTTTTGAACCCGCGATGGATGTTCTATGGTGTTCCTTAGAGGAGATTATCAACTTATTAAAAGTCATTCCAAACTTTGTTGAAGATGGTGACCACTTTGTATGTTATTCAACGTCTGGAATGGTTTTCAAGTCCGTATATCTAATCATCGAGTCTAGACTATCAAGGGACCGCTGTCGGATAGCATCTTGTCCAGATTTGACATGTATGCTAGGCGAGTCCGAATTCTGTCTGGGGATTGTCTTCTCCCAGAGGTTCACCCGAGCCCCTTTGCGTGCACATATCTCTCAAGTTTCCGGCGCCCATTGGTCCCTGGTTTGCGAGAAATTTGCCTCTCTGACCTTTACGAACACGAATGGACAACCCTCCTGCTACTCTGCTCAACGACGATAAAGATCGTAAGCTTGAGCGACGAAGAAGGGGATGAAGATGGACGTTTGATTGGGGGTTTCCTCCATTCCCTAGGATGCAACGAATCTCATGGCTTGGAAAGGCTGCATATTCTTACAGCGCGCCACAACCACTTGGATTGCATGACCAAGTTCCACATGTTACAAGATATTGAGCTCTCGTTTAGTGGAGAAACAACTGGAGCACTGCTTATTGAAGGCTTCTCGAAGCTCTCAGCACTCAATCGCTTGTCTAGACTCCTTGTCAAGTGGGAAATTGAGTATGAACATCACCCACTTGTATCCCCACTACCCCCTCCCCACTCAGTGAACTTTTGTTCCCTTCGTTCAATTGACATCACGGCACCAAGCTACACGGCTTTGCTCCTCGTCCAGTGCTTAAGGGTTGATACCTTGAGGCGCATACGAATCCGCTGCCTTCCATCTCGTCTACATCAACCTACCACCTTCAGACAAGTAGTTCGCGAATGTGGATCAGTAGCTCCAAGCTTGGAAGAGGTCGACTTGGATTTCTACGTCAGGCAACCAATTGGTCAAGAAACATTCGATGGAGTACTCGATCTAACACGGCGCTTCCGCCTACAGAAACTTAAATTTGCATGGAACGGATTTGAAATCGACAATGCCTACATACACACGGCCTGTTTATCTTGTTGCTTTAGCCATCTGGAAGTTCTTGACCTCGTGTCACTTGGCGCAAGTTACTCTCCAACACTCCAAGTCTTACGTTCTTTGGCCATCCACTGCCCAGTCCTCAAAGGACTCCACATGAAATTCACCGTCGAAAAAGAGCATCTGCCGTTGCTTGTAAAGGAAATGGAGAACGAGGACCCATTATCACATGGCTTGAAATGTCTCACCATACGCCTCAGGAATCAACCAGAAACTGCAGAGATCTTCGCCAATAAGTCCATTCTCATTATATCACAGTATCTCGACTCCCTTTTCCCCTCCCTGGATCTTCTTCATACGTTTGGACGCTTTCAAAACTTCACATTTGTAGAGGGCATCCGCCAAACCCTCAAAGTACTCCAACACAGGCCTGCAATGGACTCTAGGAGGTTGGTTGGGTCTCAGGCTCCAAACCTTTAGTTGTAGGGATACCGTTCACTCGTAGGAAGGTTGTAGCAGAGTGTGGTGATTCAAAGATGCGTGATGTAGCTCTCGCTGTTTATTCACGATACTCGCTGGCAATGAAAGGTGTTTACGCCGAGTCGAGTTAGCTGACTAACATATACATATATTGATATACGCAGAAATGTATTACAGCAGGAAAGTAGATTGAGGAGATGATCTGAGCTGTCCACGTTGCCACCGTTTGGGGCTAATGATTCCACCAAAAGTCATAAAGTCATGAAGACAAGGGACAACAAGTATATCTGAAAAGTTATCTGCATGCAGCGCATCTACATCGTCTGCATCCATATCAGCGTCATTCTTATCGAAGAATGATATTCAGTGTCGGATCATTAGAAAAAAGGAAGTTGGACAAACTATTAGCACCACCGTCACGATCAAACCTGTTTATTCGATCAGCCTAGACTGGAGCTGTCGCCGTTCATTACCAGAGGTATCTGCTCAACAGCACCCTCTGCAATCACGTAGATTTCCAGGTTGGCCTTTCCTCCGATATCTGCGTTTGGTGTTGAACCGTCGGAAATAAAGCTATGGCAACGCTGGCAGAAGCGTTTTTCCTAGTCGCCTTCGTCCATGTTTAACTGCTGGCGCCTAGTCATGGTCCATGAGCGAAGTACACTGCGTCTCTGCATGTAGCTGCGTCGCAGAAGAGTTTGCACCATTCTCAGCGGCCGCTTCTCCCCTACCATCCGCTCGCGCCTGTAGTAGTTGTAGTAAGACCAGTTTCTGCAGCGACCATGATAGTGAAGAGCCCGACGACTATATGAGGGGTTTCCCAAAGTTGAGGTTCAGATTGATATTGAAAGGACGTGGCACAAGTGTGCAACTCAGCTGGAGGGTAATGGACTCGGTTGTGACTGGAAGGAAGGACCAGGACTCGAATAGAAGTGAAAGATAGGTGGAAAATCGGAGATGAATGGCGATGCTGGCGCTGGTGACGCTATCGATGGATGTGGACGAGGAATAATTCAGGCGTGTCGATGGGAGGGAGTGCACTTTCAGATTCACTCTGAAGAGATGTCCGACACGGGGTGTTGTGCTCGGCCTGCTTCACGTATTGGCTTGTTGATCGTTGATTGCGCGTTTTCGAGTTGGGTTGGGCAGTCGACGCGACTCGAAAGGGGACCTGACTGTGGTGCCATGAAGGGAAGGGGGGTATAGGCGTTTGGCCTTTTCATAGCTCCTGAGCCTGAGCCTAAGCTGGGCTGGAGCAAGGAGGTCAGATGCAAAGACCATATTTGAGTTTGAGGGGCCAAGTCGCAAAAATTTGATGGCAAAGGCCAAACGTCCGTGTTCGGGTTTAGAGTAACGGTTTGCAACTCGTCAAGAGATCGAGTCGACGCCGGCGGTGGTGGAGGGTTGAGTGGGAGCTTGAGACTCATGTCGGATCAGAGGAATGTTGCACAGGTAGCAGCAGTGGACGGGTCGCTAGGGAGAGAGAACCTAAGTTTCAGTGGCGTAGGACTTGAAGGTGGTGGGCTTAGGCACGGGCGGGAGAGAGAGCACGAGTCGTGAAAACTTATAATTGGGTTGGGTGAAAAAAGGCATGCCTCCGAAGAGAATCTCGGAAGAGAAAATAGTCGTGATTGCGCCTTAGTACCTAGTACTTGGACTGCAAGTGGAAGAGCATCATTAGTACACGTCGGGATATAAAAGGGGGACCTCTTACCTCTCCAGCGTGTCTTCCTTGACACTGGAGCTCGCTCTATACCACTTCGGCTTCGCGATCTACAGCTTCTGTATCCAATATCCATTCCTTCCTTGCGACTGTCCATCTTGCTTCGATCGCTTTTGACAACGTCGAAGTCAGAATCTAAGGCTCAAAGAGGTCCAGCAGGAGCCCTGGCCTCAGGTCTTGTGTTTCTCAATTGGCTGGTATGATCATCGACTGAAGCAATTTTTCAAATATCAAGTTCGAACATGGTTCACCTCTCCCGTTTTAGTGACAGTTAAGACGAAAGGCAAGTCTAAATGACTCTTCTTTGTACACAGACACCATCGCAAGCCCATATGCAGTTCGAAGTGTTGATCCAACTAGTTTTTGGTCTGAGCATTTGTGGAATAAAGATGCCCTAGGAAACTTGTAGTGGATGATGATGCAAGGCCCGGGATGCATGTTTGCCTGACGCGGGAGAAGGCGTTGGGGAATCAGATAAGAACGAAATTTGGGTGGGTCCTCAAAAAGAATGTGTAGGTCTCCATTTATGATGTTAGCCGCGGAGAGTCCTTTCTTGGTAAGGTTCTAGTGGACGTTCAGCGTGAGGTTGGGGATCAAGTTTTCGAGAGCACGTACTGTCCTGATCTGCACCTCTTGAAGGGTTGTTCTATTAAACACAACTACATGTGTTGCCTTTGAACGCCCTGTCGAGTCAGTATAAAGGGCACCAACAAGATGCGAGTCCAAGAAAACGGCCCAATGATCCCTTGCGCGAGAGAGGCCAATTTCTGAAGTGATTCGCAGAGAGACAGGGCCGTCAGCTCTGTGCGATATGCATGCGACGACCAGCATAGTATTTGCACTGTAATTTCATATCAGGCATCTTCGCGCTGAGATTATCCAGATACCCACCTGTCTACTGGGTCCGAAGTCAGGAATGCCATGGAGAATTCGCCAGGTGAATCATCGGCAGGAGAAAGATCTTCAACTACTTTCTTGAAAGGTACCTGTGTCACCAGTCTTTTTAGAGAAGTGTCCCAGACCTCCAGTGCTCCTCTTGACGTCGAATGAAGCAGGTATAAACTTTTTGCTGGTATGTGGAATAAGACATCCACGTTCGGCCCAGATGCGCTAAAGTCAACCAATTCGAAATTGCTGTCTTTGACATGAAGCATTGGCATGGACCAATGTTTCTTAATCTTGAGCGTGTGCTTCGCGATTCCTCGTAGACTACGCGTGTCATGTCGACTCAAGTCATCATGACTCACGCGGGCAATGGGGTGAATAAGCCGTTCGTTTTCCAGTGCTCTTTGCCAAAATGAGCGGCTACTGAAGAGCTTGTGCGCCGCTCTGCATGTCTGATGAAGAGGAATAGTTAGGACTAATGGCTACATTCTTTGGCAAAATAACCCACCAATGCTAGTGAAATGCTCTCCTCAAGGCCTAGAAACCGGAGTATCCGTTGAAGACGTCCGCAGAAAGTCTGGCCAGGCTCATTGGGAACGTTGACCGTGACGTTTATGAGCAGGCGCCAGAGAGTAGCACAGCCACCCAACATGGTCTTTCTTCCGCTACGCCTTCGACACACCGGACACACTAACGCCCGTCAAGCGCTACGCTTCATGGCTGCTTCAGCTCCCTTCTGAACACTACAGCTGTAGACCAGGACCAATTCTTCGCACATCTACCACAGCCAGTCTGAGCAACCACCCCACTTGGTTGTACTCGGGCTACTCAGGTGTCCAAACGACACAACCTGCTCAGGTCTCATTATCTCAGTATTGAACAACAGGTGCTTTGGGTACGCCTCTTGTCTTACACTCATAACAAACCAATCATTCATGTATTATCAGTAAAACCCCGGCGCTTTTTGACCATGTCTAAACCCAAGTTCAGTTTGAGATCTCGGATTGTGAGCGACGCAGCCCCTCATCGGAGCCATCCAAGCACCCTCTCCCTCAATGCGCTTGTCCCGCTCCCATCATACCGTTTCCCCTAGGCCAGACGCACTTTCCTCTACTTCCTCATCCCCGTATCCTCCCCATCCTCCCTCACTCCCAAATCCTCCCATCCGACGCGTCTACACCTACTACAAAAAATGCCACCTCGTATCCGTGCCCTGTCGCACATGCGAGCCAACGCCTGCCGTCCTTCCCAATTCAATCCCGGAGCTTCACTACCCAGCACCCTCAACGTGCCTTCTTCCTCGTTCAAAGGCATGTTCAACTCGTGCATACGAATACTCGAGTACCACCAACACTCAACGAGACCACCCTCTGTGCTCCCGGCATATTCGCCTCCCATCCAAGTCATCCTCATGATCAACTACGCTGCGAGATAACTTGCCAATGATCATCCTTGTTCTCTGCCATCTTCCGAGCGTTAACCCAACTACTCTGAATACCACCAGGCCACGATCGACGTTCCAACTCACCACTGAGGACTAGGACAAGGACGCAAATACTGGGCATCCACACTATCTTGCTATGGCTAGCTCTCCGGTACTCTCAACTTGATGTTGGTGTCCAACTCGCTCAGCCCGACCATGCAAGTCTCAGATTGCAGTGTCCTCCAAGCACTCTGCGACTTCTTGAACATGACTGCGTAATCTGCCCGGTCATGTGCATACAGGTGCGTCTTGCCTTAACTTCACTCTGCTCAAACTCTTATGGATTTGTGTGATTTCTTATCTAGTACGACCTTTGGGTTGTCGTTCTCAAATCATAGCCAATCAATCTGAGCTTAGCAACGCGCAATTTAAGGTCGAAGACGTGTAATGCCATTGGCCAAGCTGGCCTTCGCGCTGCCAACTTGTTCTCTGGGCATCGCTATGAACGCAGCCATGTCAATTTCTCCTCAAGTAATGCTCTTCCACCCGCTTGGACGTGGTGAATTTGTTTGCCCTACCCTCCATGCCATCCAAATCAACCTCTCCTTCGTCTCCCGACGCGTCCGCACCATCTCATACGCAGACACTCCCATCCGACCCCAGTTTAGTCTTTTCTCGTCATCATACGGTTTTCTCGGTCATCATCGTCTCTCGCCAATCTTCCTTCCAAGTTCCTTCCCTGGTCCTTCCGTCAACGCAACGCGACGCGAACATATCTGCGGGCCCAACCTACTGGCACTGAACGCCTAACATCGACGCCAACTCTGTCCTCAATCGCACCTGCATCCGGACCGAACTAGAACGCAAATCATGAACTCAAAGGCGAAATTTCTATCCTCAGGAAGGTGTCGTCGAGCAATAGCAGGCCCTATGGGTAGGTCTTTTCTTATATTCACTCTACCTTGATGCTTGCGAACTCATTATTGGTATCTCACTTAGTACGAACTCCGCGTGTTCATATCATGCTCATCGAAGGCCGAGATCTAGGACGTGAACACGTCTCTCCTCCCTTCTTCGTTCAAACCCAAGCCCTCTCTTCTGAAGCCTCCACATCCCGGTAAACTGGTTCCTTGCTCAAGTTACTCCTCTGCTGTTGCCCCCTCGTCCTTTGGGCCTAGTCATAAAAGCGAATGTTGCTGCACTACTCTGAATGCAACCTAATGCAATTACAACCTTCATCGCGCCAGGAAGAGTTGTTCGACATGGAGATCGGTCTTAAATTGACGAGGTCCCAGAGAAGCCACCAACGCTCGACGCAGGGATGAATTCCATTCGCACCCGCTCCATTTTCCAACACGAGTCGAACCTACGCAGTGCTTCCAGGATGTTGTGGATCAGGCCACAACGAGATGCAGACGCGACACCCATTTGCACTACCATCGCATTCGCCACCAGTAACACTGCATATACCATCATCACATCTTCCTCGTCCTACGTCACGTCGAGATCTGATTTCCAACTACGACACCAGCGGAACGCGGAGACCAAAACGTGTTTGAACGATGATCCCAGTGAAGAGAACCAATTTGTCGAGGGACCTTGGAATCAACGACCTTCCTGTTTTCGTTGCAGAAGATGTCGCGGGTGTGAACAACCAGGTTTCAACGAACGTCTCCATTGCCTGATGTGTCCTTTGGAATGAACCGTCGCTGAGGGGTGGCGAGTGGTGTTTCACTTTGGAGGGCTCGGTGGCGAGTAGTCCGGAGTCGAAGCTCTGGGCACCAAGCTGCGTGTTTTAGAGCATAAGGACACTCAGATTGGAAGCGACAGCGGGTGACGAGGGCTCAGGCAAGGGCACGGTGCCGAAGTCCTCGAGGACCTGTGGGTTTTGCGTCCTTCCGGTCGGTAGATACGATGAATGATGAGCCATTAGATATTCCCATAGTAGAGCAAGTAAATAATAAAATGAATGACGTGACAGACATGCATTGGCGCTTGAAAGCCTAATGGCTTTGAAGAAAGAATAAGAAACATGAATACTCACAGCACTCGAGCATAACGATTCGCTTGCAAACGCCTCGTGAACATCCTTCCGTCATAAATTGATGAGACCTGTCGGTGTAGAAGGAGGTTTGACGATTGAAGCCCGAAGGCCAAGCAGCTCGGGCTCCAGTGCGGGAATGGCATTATACGAGTTGGTTTCCAGAGCAGAAAGCGGAAACGATGCTGACGCCGACTATCCAGCAGCATGTCAAGGCATAATTGTGCCGATGGGGCTCAAGACTCGTCGGGTTTGGGTAATTTGAGATCTGTGCAATAAATGATCAATAGTCAGTCATTAGAACATGTTCATAGTGTAGTCGTTAAGTGGGGACATGGATTCGTAAGGTGATGAACGAGAACAAAAGCAAGGAGCGAGAAAGGTGCAGATCAGGTATAGGAGAGAAAGATTCAGGTAGAACTTGAAGGCGGCGAAGAATCAAAACAAGGGAACAATCACCTACCTGAGCCGCGACCACCATTCCATCGTCTCCTCTTCGAAAGTCCCTCCTTCTCGCTATCCAAAATCCAAACACATGTGAAGAGGAGATGTTTATCAATATGCTTGAAGTGCTTGAGGTATCGTCCAAGTTCGAATTCATCCTGTAAGATCTAGTTAGTAGATTGAACAAAAACAAAACCTCGAAGACGGTTGCACACACCTGGGCCAGGGCACCGACCCCACACTGCCAGCTGCCACGTCTACTTGAACTCCTCTTCTTCTTTAGCCCTTGCAACCTAGCTCTGTTTCACGGTGGCAGAATGTTGGCGAGTTGACCGAGAGCCCTTCCGCTTTTCACTTTAACATCATCCAAGTGCAATCTCTTTCACGTAGCCTCCGCATCCGCCGTTGACGAGGATAAATCCGACTTGTCATGAGCGTGTCAGACTCATAAGTGTAGTCATCTTGACTTTTTCCTGTTGTTGGGAATGAGGAGCTTGCATGCTCGTGCTGGCCTGTGTATACGAGCATGTCTTCGACAGGCACCTCATCTCAGCGCTGAGCGCTGCCTTCACCAAGCCTAGCCGGACACCACGTGGTCTCTTGCGGCCGTCGACCACTGAAATCGAAGCTTAGTTGAATAGTTCGAACCGGATACTTCCCGTGCTTCGTACTGCCTCTTGCCTCTTGCTCTTGTCGACATGGCTGACGGGGAATCCTCAGCTCCTAAAGAGTCCTCTACGGGATTTTTCAAGAACTTAGGGAACAGACTCAAGAAGCCTGTTAGCAGGTTCCGTAGCCGATCAAGTTCCCCTCAACCTCCCACCACTCTACAAGACAATCCTACCAGGGAGCCGTCTCCTTCACATCGTGCTGTTCTCCCTCCTGTCGGTCGATTGATAGGATCCACCGCTGGCACTTCAGCCACGACACTTCAGCAAGGTGATTTTATGGACTATCATCTCTTGCATGGCATGCTTAGCCTGGTGCAGATGTTCACCCACCGACCCAGTTCTCAAGGTCTCAGCTATCGTTGTCGAGTTCTGGACCATCCAAGCTTACAGCAGTTCAGAGTGAGTAATTTTCCATCATACACAACTTTAATCATCGGATTGACAGGCGTTTGTAGATCAGCATCATGTTCTGGCTCAGGATGATGCCAATCCAGTTAGTACACCTCTTGAACCCCATGGTACGATCCTGCAATTTTTATTGCTCTATCTAATAGTGTACTAACGGCCTAC
>Ga0247742_10002926_pt1 | contig 11023 bp, 13 predicted proteins | sample UWRJL208509C2_FD_180944 | JGI IMG/M metagenome (GOLD analysis project Ga0247742, IMG submission 180944) | Plant litter microbial communities from Arlington Agricultural Research Station in Wisconsin, United States - UWRJ-L208-509C-2 | ecosystem: Environmental > Terrestrial > Plant litter >... | reverse complement strand
CGCACCAGCTCGGTGGAAGCGGTGCGCAGCATGGTCGCCAATGGCAGCGGCGTGGCGATCCTGTCGGACCTGGTGCATCGGCCCTGGTCACTGGAAGGCAAGCGCATCGAAACCCTCACCGTGACCGACCCGGTCACGCCCATGAGTGTCGGGCTGGCCTGGCACCGCGAGCGTGCGTTTACCCCGGCGATGCAGGCCGTGCGCGATTATTTCCATGACGCCTTCCTGGCGCCGCAGCAGTTGTCGGCTCGCCGTTAGAGTCGGGCTTGCAGCGTCGCGGCCAGCCAGTCCATGAACACCCGCACACGCTGCGGCAAATGCCGTTGCCCGGCGTAGAGCAGCGACACATCGAGCGCCGGCGCCGGGTAGTCGGGCAGCACGGCAACCAGCTCGCCACTGGCGAGCAGATCGCGGATGCCCAGGACCGGCACCTGAGTGATGCCGAAGCCGCCCAGGCAGGCGGATTTGTACGCGTCGGTGCTGTTGACCGTGACCCTCCCGGCCATCGGCACGCGGTGCACTTTATCGCCCTGCTGGTATTCGAACCCCGTCGAACGTGACCCCAAGGGGCGCACGTAGTGCACCAGTTGATGGTGCGCCAGGTCCTCGAGGGTCTCGGGTACGCCATGGCGCTGGCGGTAGCCGGCACTGACACAGTTGATCATCGGCATGCTGCACAACCACCGCGCGACCACCGTCTGGTCGGGCTGTGCGCCGACCCGCAGCACACAGTCGAACCCTTCGGCCAGCAGGTCGACCTGGCGGTCGGTGGTGCTGATTTCCAGCTCGATCAATGGGTGGGCGTCCATGAACTCGGGCAGGCGTGGCAGGATCAGGTCCCGCGCCATCACGTTGGGCAAGTCCACGCGGATACGCCCGCTGAGTTGCGCCTCATCCTGGCGAAACAGGCCTTCGAGTTCGTCCATGTGGGCCAGCAGATCCTTGCTGCGCTCATACAGCACACGCCCGTCCTGGGTCGCCTGCACCTTGCGCGTGGTGCGCTGCAGCAGGCGTGTGCCGAGCAGCTCTTCCAGCGCCTGGACATGCTCGGACACGCTGGAGCGCGGCAGGCCCAGGCTCTCGCCGGCGCCGGTGAAACTCGACAGTTCGGTGACGCGCACAAAGGTGCGCAGCAGTTCCAGCTTATTCATGGGATTGTTCGCCTTATCCGGCCAGTGATTCCGATATACCCCTGTTTATCACGTTACAGCCGGACAAATACACTCAGTCCCACTGACCACCTGAGAGGACTGCACCATGACCCGTAAAATCGCATTGATCACCGGCGCCAGCCGCGGCCTGGGCAAAAGCACCGCGCTGCACCTGGCGGCACAGGGCGTCGACATCATCGGCACCTACCACAGCGCCGCCGACGAAGCCCAGGCGGTGGTTGCACAGGTAGAGGCCCTGGGTGGCCGCGCCGCCATGCTGCAACTGGATGTGAGCCAGAGCGCGTCCTTCAACGACTTCGTGAGCCAGGTCGGCGGTGTGCTCAAGGAGGTTTTCGCCCAGCAGCAGTTCAATTTCCTGATCAACAACGCCGGCATTGGCGTCAACGCCGCGTTTGCCGAAACCACTGAAGAGCAGTTCGACCGCCTGGTGGCAATCCACTTCAAGGCGCCGTTTTTCCTCACGCAAAAACTGCTGCCGCTGATCAGCGATGGCGGGCGCATCATTAACATCTCCAGCGGCCTGGCGCGGTTCAGCCTGCCGGGGTACTCGGCGTATGCGTCGATGAAAGGTGCGGTGGAAGTGTTGTCGCGTTATCAGGCCAAGGAGCTGGGCCCGCGCGGTATCAGTGTGAACACCCTGGCTCCCGGCGCGATAGCCACCGACTTCAGCGGCGGCGCGGTGCGCGATAACCCCAAAGTGAACGCGATGGTCGCCAACAATACCGCCCTCGGCCGAGCCGGGTTGCCGGAAGATATCGGCGGGGCGATCTCGACGCTGCTGGCCGACGGCAGCCACTGGATCACCGGGCAGCGCATCGAGGCCTCGGGCGGCATGTTTCTGTAGACGTTCTGCGCTAGCATCAATGCCTTCAGATCACTGACAGGCAATCACCAATGAGTTTTGATCCAGGCTTGGCCGGCGGCATGGGCGTATTGGCGGCCGTGGTCGACAGCGGCAGTTTTGCCCGCGCTGCCGTCAGCCTGGAGATGACGCCTTCGGGCGTCAGCCGGGCGATTTCACGCCTGGAAAAACGCTTGGGGATTCGCCTGTTCGACCGCACCACGCGCTCGGTGCAACTGACCGACGAGGGTCGGCGTTTCTATCAGGAAATTGCCCCATTGCTGGCCGGTCTCGAAGAGGCAGCCAACTCGGCGGCCGACAGCGCTCACACCGTACGCGGGCGCCTGCGAGTGAATATCGACCCGTACTTCTCGCGGCTGGTCCTCGGCCCGGTACTGGGCGATTTCATGCGCCGCTACCCGCAATTGCAGTTGGACCTGCACACCCGCGACCAACTGGGCGACCTGGTCGCCGATGGCTTCGACCTGGCGATCCGCTTTGGCATCCCGCAATCCTCTTCACTGATCGCGCGCAAGTTGATGCAAGTGCGCGTGCTCACCCTGGCCTCCCCCGCCTACCTGGAACGCCATGGCCGACCGGCCACCCCGCAGGATCTGGAAAACGGGCACATGTGCCTGGATTTCCGCGACTCGCAAACCGGTCGTCCGTTTGCCTGGGAATTTCACCGCCCTGGTGAGCAATTGATCGTGCGCACCGACGGCCGCCTGGTGGTCAACGATGCCAGCACCCTGTACAGCGTGTGCGAGCACGGCCATGCGGTGGCGCAGATGCTCGACCTGGGCCTGGCGCCAGCGCTCAAGGCCGGCAGCCTGGTGGAGTTGTTCCCGGACTGGCCGGACGAGCGTTTTCCGCTGTACGCCTACTACCCCTCGCGGCATTTGCCGGCGGCCAAGGTGCGGGCGTTCCTGGATTTTGTCGCGACGCTCAAGCCCGACTAGGCACGCGCTGGCGTACGAATCTTTCCCGCAATACGTCATACCCCCAGTGATACACATAGGTGTACGGCAGGAAAAACAGCAGCACGCCAATGTCCAGCCAAAACGCCTGCACCAGGCTGATCTTCAGCCACGCGGCAATCAGCGGGACCGCCACGATAATCAGCCCTCCCTCGAACAGCACGGCATGCAGCATGCGCGTCCACACGCCACCGGCGAGTTGCAGGCGCACCTTGAGGCGGTCGAACAGGCTGTTGAAAATGATGTTCCAGGTCAGCGCCAGCACGCTGAGGCCCAGGGTTACCGCGCCCATCTCCAGGGCCGGCCGGCCAGTGATCCAGACCAGCAACGGGGTACAGATCAATAAGGCCAGGCCTTCAAAACCCAGGGCTTGGCAAACGCGTTCAGTAATCGACTTGGTAGGGTGCATGACCCGGCTCCGTGAGTGACGATGGTTGCTATCATTACCCTTCAAGTCGATACTTCATAACTAATAACCATCGACCAAGGCGATAGTCATGGCCTCTCATGAAGTGCTGCAGGCGTTTGTCCAGGCCGCCACCCAGGGTTCGTTTTCGGCGGCGGCACGCAAGCTGGGCAAGAGCCAGTCCACCGTCAGCGCAGCGGTGGCCAGCCTGGAGATTGATCTCGACGTGGTGCTGTTCGATCGCAGCAGCCGCAAGCCGACGCTCACACCGGCCGGCCATGTGTTGCTGCAACGCGCCGAGCAGGTGCTGGAGGCCAGCAGCCGCCTGGAGCTGGCGGCGAGCCAGTTGGCCCAGGGCCTGGAGCCGAAAGTGACCATCGCCATGTCCGACACCTACCAGTCAGAGCGCTTCGAACTGGCGCTCAAGGCTTTCGAGCAACGTTACCCGGACCTGGAACTGGAATGGTTGATCGCCGAGTGCGAAGACCTGATCGCCCTGGTGCAAAGCGGCCGGGCGCAGATTGCGTTTGTCGAGGCCCAGGCGGTGTATCCGCCCGACCTGAGTCGCGCCCCGGTGGAGGAACGCACGGAAATCGCGCTGTTCGTCGCCCCGGATCATCCCTTGGCGAGCCTGGACACCATCGACCTGCAAGCCCTGCAGCAACACCGTGAACTGCGCCTGGCGAGCATCATCAACCCGAATGAAACACGCCCCACGGGCCGCGTGTGGTCGGCGCCGAGTTTTCTGATGCTGATGGAAATGGCCCAGCTCGGTTTCGGCTGGGCCGAGCTGCCTCGCTGGCTGGTGGAACGCTTCGGCAATGCCGGGCTGGTCGAACTCAAGGTACGCAGTTGGCCGCGCTCGGTGGCCGTGGATGCGCTGTGGTCGCGGCAGTACCCGCCAGGGCCGGCGGGGAGTTGGATGCTGGGGCTGATGGTCGATTGACGCCTAGCGTTGCGGCGGTCGGTTGTTCTGGAAATATTCGTGCAGGGCGCGCAGCGCGGGTGACTCCAACGCTTGCGCGGCGAAGCACAGCCCGACCCGCCGCGTCGGCGCCGGCAGGTGCCATTCACGGCTCACCACCCCGGCGCGCTCGGCCGCCAGCGACTGCGGCAACATCGCCACGCCTACACCGGCGGCCACCATATGCAGGGCTTGGGTCAATGAACCGGCATGCCCGGCTACCGCCTGCGGCGAGCGCCCATACAAGGCCATCAGGCGCTGATGGGAATCGTGTTGCGGGCAGGTGATCCAGTCCTCGATTGGCGCCCAGGCCTGCTCTTTGCCAGCCTGCGCCATGGGATGTGCGGCCGGTAACGCCATCACGTAGGACTCTTCCCAAATCGGCAGGAACAGTTCGTCCTCGCAGCACATTTCCTCCACCGCCAGGCGCGCTTCCCCTTCACAGCCTTCCTGCAGGGTCAGCAGCAAACCGGGCAGACCCTGGTGTGCCATGCGCAGGAAGGTTTCGATCTGGCCGTCGGCAATATCGCCCTCGACCCCCAACTCCAGCGCAACGCGATTCTCGCGGCCGCGGAACAACCGGCTCAGCGCCTCCGCTTCGGCCACCATGCGCCGCGCCTGGGGATACAGCACCCGAGCTTCGGCACTGACCTCGACCCCGCGAGGCTGACGCACGAACAGTGCCACGCCCAGCTCATCTTCCAACTGCTTGATGGTCACCGACAACGTCGGCTGACTGATGAATAAACGCTGCGCTGCAGCGGTGATATTGCGTTCTTCAAACACCGCGAGAAACGCCTTGAGGTGACGTACATCCATAGTCAGATCCGATGACAGACAGAGAAATAAGGCATTTTTCAGCCTTTAACCGGGTAAATATACTTCGCCTACGTTTCAGTTATCGATTTTTCTTATTCCAGGAGTGCACACATGAGCCAGCCACTGATCATCATCACCGGCGCCAGTTCGGGTATCGGCGAAGCTACCGCCCGCCGATTGTCCGCCGCCGGTCACCCGCTGTTGCTGCTGGCACGCCGTATTGATCGCCTCAACGACCTCAACCTGCCGAACACCCTGAACCGTGGAGTCGACATCACCGACCGCGCCGCCCTCGTCGCTGCCGTGAAGGAAGCTGAAGCGCAATTCGGCCCGGCCGATGCGTTGATCAACAATGCCGGGGTGATGCTGCTGGGCGCAGTCAGCGAGCAAGACCCGGCGCAGTGGGAGCAGATGCTCGACGTCAACGTGAAAGGCCTGCTCAATGGCATTCACGCGGTGGCCGCGAGCATGGTCGCGCGCAAGCGCGGCACGATCATCAACGTCAGCTCGGTGGCCGGGCGCAAGACCTTCCCGAACCACGTGGCGTACGTCGGCACCAAGTTTGCCGTGCATGGGATTTCAGAGAACCTGCGCGAGGAATTGTCGCCGAGCAATGTACGCGTGATCACCATTGCTCCGGGCGCAGTGGAAACCGAGTTGCTCAGCCACACCACTGATGAGGCGATCAAGAGCGGCTACCAGGCCTGGAAACAGGACATGGGCGGCACCGTGCTGAGTGCCGACGATGTGGCCTCGGCAATTGCCTATGCCTACCAGCAACCGCAGCATGTGTGCATCCGCGAGATCGTGTTGGCCGCGACTCGCCAGCAGCCCTGAGCGGCCCCTTTCAGGAGCCAGCTCCTAGTGCTTGAGTTCGGCCAGGCGCTGCTCGAGGAAGCGCTTTTCAGGCGCTTGCTGGGTCAGCGACAGGGCTTTTTCATAAGCTGTACGAGCTGCTTCTACCCGCCCCAATTGCCGGCAGAACTCCCCGCGCGCCGAATACGCCAAGTGGTAATCGAGCAAATCGCCTCGTTGCAAAATGCCTTCCACCAGATCCAGGCCCGCCAGCGGGCCTTGCCACATGGCCACCGCCACGGCGCGGTTCAGCTCGATCACCGGCGATGGCACCTGCCTGAGCAATACATCGTAGAGCCCGACGATCTGCAGCCAGTCGGTTTGCCCCGCGCCCGGTGCTTCGGCATGCACCGCGGCTATCGCCGCCTGCAGGCAATAGGGCCCGTAGCCGCGCAAGGCCAATGCGCGTTCCACCAAGGCGCAGCCTTCGGCCATCAAGGACGCATCCCACAGCGCACGGTCCTGTTCATTCAACAGCACCAGTTCGCCACTGGCCGAGGTCCGTGCTGCACGGCGGGATTCGTGCAACAGCATCAGCGCCAGCAAGCCCATCACTTCCGGCTCCGGCAGCAATTCCAGCAACAGGCGACCGAGACGAATGGCTTCGCGGGTCAGTTCCTCCCGGGTGAGGTCGGCGCCCATGGAGGCCGAATAGCCTTCGTTGAACACCAGGTAAACCACGCGCAGCACGCTGTCGAGGCGCTCGGGCAGCTCGGCCAGCGACGGCACCTGATAAGGGATTTTCGCTTCGCGGATCTTGCCCTTGGCGCGCACGATGCGCTGGGCAATGGTGGTCGGCGTGGCCAGGAAGGCGCGGGCGATTTCCTCGGTGGTGAGGTCACAGATCTCACGCAGGGTCAGCGCCGCCTGTGCGTCAGGTGCCAGTGCCGGGTGACAGCAGGTAAAAATCAGGCGCAGGCGGTCATCTTCCACGTCTTCCTCGCTCCAGTCCTGCGCTTGCAGCGCGTCGGCCTGAGCCTGCAGCAACGGGGTGAACCGCGCCTGGCGGCGCAAGCGGTCGATGGCTTTGAAGCGACCGGTGGAGACCAGCCACGCCCTGGGATTTTGTGGCACACCGTCCTGCGGCCAGCGCTCGACCGCGACGAAGAACGCCTCGTGCAAGGCTTCTTCGGCGAGGTCGAAATCCCCCAACAGGCGGATCAGGGTAGCGAGGACGCGCCGCGATTCGCTGCGGTAGATCGCCTCGATCGCCGGCGTCAATCGGGCATGCCCTGGGTCACCAATGTCACCAGCCGGTCCAGGCTCTGGCCCCAGCCGTCGTGAAAGCCCATGGCTTCGTGGGCCTGTTTGTCTTCAACGCTCCAATGCATGGCGCGGGCGGTGTAGCGGGTCTTGCCGTCGACATCTTCGAAGGTCACTTCGGCGCTCATGAACGGTTTTCCCGAGGGGATCCAACCCGGCTTGAAGGCGTCGGTAAACACCAGGCGACTGGGCGCCTCAATCTCCAGGAACACGCCCTGGGTCGGGTACTCGCTGCCATCCGGCGCACGCATCAGGGTGCGAAACAGGCCACCGACCCACAGGTCCATTTCGCACTCGGGGGTGGTCATGCCGTGGGGGCCCCACCATTGTTGCAACAGGGCGGGCGTGGTCCAGGCGCGAAAGACTTTGCTGCGCGGCGCGTCGATCAAGCGGCTGATGGACAGTTCGAATTCGGCGGATTGGGTTGTCATGGGTAAACCTCCTCAAGTCTTGTGATTGTTGTGTTCAGAGATTCAACTCGCGCACGGGGCGCACTTCCACACTGCCGACCCGGGCGGCCGGAATGCCACCGGCCACCTGGATCGCCTCATTCAAGTCGCGGGCCTCGATCAGGTAAAACCCGGCGAGCTGCTCCTTGGTTTCGGCAAACGGCCCGTCGGTGATCGACAGCTTGCCGTTGCGCATGCGCACGGTGGTGGCGGTGCTTACCGATTCCAGCGGTTCGGCAGCGAGCATGCGGCCGCTGGCCTCGATGGACTGCGCATAGGCAAGACACTCCGGGTCTGCGGGACTGTCGGGCGAGGTGTGCAGGACCTGTTCGTTGCTGTAGATCAAGCAGAGGTATTTCATGTGCGTCTCCGTTTTCGGACTACTGACTATAGTTCGCGGCGCTCAAGGTTTCAGGTCGAACAGTGCGGTGCCGCTGTCCATGTCGAACGGCGCCGACCAGTGCTCATGCACCACGCGCCATTGGCCATTGATCTGTTGATAGCCGGCAGTCACGCGCATCCAGCAGGCCTTGACCTCGCCGTCCGGCCCGGCGCCGCCGCAATGGGCCAGCCAGTGGGCAAATGCGCTGTCCTGGGACTCGACGATGCGCAGTTCGTGGAACTCGAAAATCCCCGGGCCGGGGCAGTGCTTCATGCATTCCTCCCAGTGCGCGCGATAGGCGGCCTTGCCCTTGAATTGCAACGCGGTCACGGCGTCGAACGCGACGATATCGTCGGCGTAAAAGCTGACAATCTTGTCGATATCCCGGGCGATGACGGCGTGTTTCCAGGCATCGATGAGGCGATTGATGGTGGTGCTCATGGCGATACTCCTGCGGGGTGTAATTCACGGAAGACCCCCTTAGTCGAACGCGCCGACGCCGAATCGACAGCCGCTTGAAAAATAATTTCACCCCCGGCAAACCCGCTAGAATCCACGGCTCTTTGTAGGAATTCGGATGCGTCCCTGATGGAAACCCGCCTCGTCCCCTATGAGACGCTGAGCCTTGTGCAGAAACAGCAGCTCAACACCCTGCAAGTGCATCCCGAGCAACTGGCGTATTCCGGCGATATCGATTGCGCGCTGAACAGCCTGCTGGTCAATCCCAACCCCGCTGCGATCAAGGGCTTCGCCCTGCTTGCCGACGAGCATCCCGTGGCTTTCCTGTTGCTCAAACGCCCACCCTGCCTGCCCCACTGGGCCGACGAGCACAGCGCGACGCTGCACGCGCTGCAGGTGGATCGCCAGCAGCAAGGGCGAGGGTTCGGCAAGGCGTGTCTACAGGCGCTGCCCGCAGCGGCACTGCAGGCGTGGCCGCAGATCAGGGGCCTGGAGTTGTCCGTGGACGCGGACAATGTGGCGGCGATGACGATGTACCTGAGCGCCGGCTGGGTGGACAGCGGGGAGGCCTACAGGGGCCGCATTGGGTATGAGCGCCGGTTGAGCTGGGTACTTGACCGGCCCCTCTGAACGGTCGTGTCTACTGTCAGATTTCACAGCTATACAGCGGTCGCCCTATGCTTTGTACTGGAATGCCCGAAGTTGTCGCTCAAGGTTTGGAACGAGCAGGCGTGGAAACTCTCAACGTCCCATCCGGAGAACACTCATGAGTATTCCGTCGAATCACACTACGGCAAACACCGCCGGCAGCCCGGACCTGTCCTTCGGGAACCAATCCCCAAAGGACGGCACGGTCATCGCCTCATCCTCCGCAGGCCTGTCACGCGTGCTCAGTGACGGTTCCACCCTGACGGTGGGATTGACGAGAGAAGGCGGCATAAATCGATTAGCCGTCACCAAACATACGCCTGCGGGTGAGCCTGACACCCAATTCGGGACCGGGTACACGCGCCTTGAAGAATCCGCCGTCCTCATGGACCTGATCATTCAACCTGATGGAAAGCCCGTTTTGCTGGCGGCACTGGGAAACGAGCATCGCGCATTTATTACTCGATTCAATGCGGAGGATGGCAACGCGGACCTGCCGTTTGGCGAAAACGGCATAAGGGAACTGGATAAAGCGGTCTTTCCCGTGAGTACCAAAGGCGGTTTAGCCGTGCAGGCCGACAACAAGATTGTCGCCGTATTCAGTGACGGCACTGACACCTTTATCTACCAACTCGGTGTCAACGGCGAGGTCCTCAACTTCGGAAACGACAGACCGAATACGTTGGTTAATTCCCAACTCGACAGTGTGTTGATCACTCAAAAAGGTTTCGTAGTTGCCGGCACGACCAAGCTGGGCGACAAACGCGAGGCCTACATCGTCGGCCTGACGGATAATGGTGAACTTGACGGCAGCTTCGGTACAAATGGCTTCGCCGTATTGCCCTTCGACAATAAGCAAAACAGACAGGTCACTGCACTGGCCAAGGGTCCGGAAGGCAGAATAGCGATTGTCGGAAGTAGCTATACCACCCCGGGGGACAAGAACTTCGTGGCCATCCTGCTGGCCAACGGCCAACCCGATCCCGCCTTTAATGCCGGCAAGCCGCTGGAAAAAAACGCCGACGGTTTCCGTTTTACCAGCGTGGTGGTCCAGCCTGATCAGAAAATCGTGGCACTGGCCCGCAATGGCAATGGCAGCGTCATCCAGTTGCTCCGGTTCAACCCGGACAGTCAACCGGACGCCACCTTTGGTGTGGACGGCATCGCCAATGCATGGCGAGACCCCAACGGACGTCCCGAGCACGGCCAAATCAGCCTGGTGGAGTGGGTAACGTTCAACAGCACACTGCAAAGCAGCGGCATTCACGCGGGTCGCGAGTCCTTCATCGGGCGCCTGCTCAGCGAGTGACGGTATCGATTGAGCTGCCCAGGCAGCTCAATCGCGTTGCTTCAGGCCTTGGCTTGAACCGGCAGCCAGATCTCCACCGTCCCGATGCCCTTGCGCGCATCAAAATCCGCGCTGTAACGCTCGAAATCCGCGCCCATCACTTTGTAGCCCGAGTGCGGCAACCATTCGAACATGATGCGTTCGTAGGTCTGTTCCAGCGCCTGCACCGGGCCGTAGTGCGGGAACACGGCGTAGTTGAGCGGTGGAATTTCGATGGACTCGAAGTTGCTCGGTACGTCGCCCTTGGTGGGGACTTCAACCCCGGCCATGTAGTCGAATTCGTCATGTTTGGGGTTGTGGCACACCCCATAGGTCACGCCGCCAACGCGCTTCTTGATGTCCTTGACGCAGGTGTCGAACAACTCCCACAGCTTGGGGATATCGCCCACGGTGGCCTTCGAATAACGCCCTTGCACCCCGGCGATCACCAGGGCTTTACC
>Ga0247742_10002925_pt1 | contig 11025 bp, 13 predicted proteins | sample UWRJL208509C2_FD_180944 | JGI IMG/M metagenome (GOLD analysis project Ga0247742, IMG submission 180944) | Plant litter microbial communities from Arlington Agricultural Research Station in Wisconsin, United States - UWRJ-L208-509C-2 | ecosystem: Environmental > Terrestrial > Plant litter >... | reverse complement strand
AGCGGTGCCAAGGGGCTGCTATTCAAAGAAACGGACGTGCTGGAAGCTCAATGGGGAACGTTCAACGATGTCAGTGTCACGGCGGCCGGAGGTTCATGTCTTGTTGCAGAACAACTATGGTGAGTCATCATCAAGTAGTTTGCTGGTCGTTCACTTAACCTTCAACCCAAGTTCTTTGACCAACAAACTTATGGTGCGAGTCACGAACTATTTCGACACGCAAGTGAGGGTTCCAACAGGAGGAAGCACAGCAGAATACCTTCAGCATCTCAAAGGCGATCCAGATGCATACACAAACAACCTTACACCGATAACCCACGATCCAACTGCTCGTAAAATGACGGACGAACAAGTCATCAGTTGGTATAGCAAGATATTGGAAAGTGTCCGGTTACGATACAGGAAGCTTCAGCGTTTTGCGAGGTATGTCCCAATCCGATATTGTGGACAGCAGCTCACACAGATATTTTTAGGGTCCTCACCCAGCGCTTTAGTAACTCTGCCGAGTATAGCCTTGACGATGTTCCTCTGGATGAGTTCATCGCGCTATTGGTTGCCTCGGATCATTTCTTGGTGTATACCCATGCGCTCGAAGAGGACGGCGTCTACGTTGTTGCGTCTCAGTCGCTCTTTGAGCAACCAGAACTTATACGTCGGATTCTCGACGAGGCTTTTCAAGTTGATGAAATTGTCAGCGAAGATGGCGGCCACCTCCTCTCCAATCCCGATATCAATGGCCAAGACTCAGGAGAAGTCGGTTATCTCCTTATTCTCTCTCCTCAAACTCATTTCCTGTGGAATGGTCGCGTCATGGTCCTGAGCATGCCTAAGATCCCTCTAGATGCCAAAGATAACCGTGTACGCTTGGTTGCGGATGGTCCTCAACGACGTCTCAACCTCGCCAAACAACGCTTTACAGAGGCATTGGAAAGCGTTGATGACGAGGAGGAACTCGGGCTAAATTTGCCTTGCATTTCTGAAACTCAAGCTCATCTGCCGGGTGTCAATCGGGAACTCAGGAAGATTGCTCGCGCCACGAACCGTCTTGCGGAATCCATAGTCGACTCCGTACACCACGTCCGTAACTCCCTGCGACAGACGAATGGAGGGCAAGAAGTACTCGCAAACTGGTATCTGTATGCCTCGGAACATGGCCAGCATGCCCATCGATATATGGATCGTCAAGCGTTACTCAAGTTCAATCGACTCTTAGTCAAGCTAGCGATCTCATGGGTGTCGTTTATTTGCGATGACTGTGATCCAACCGACCGGAAGACTTTCAAATGGGCCGTTAATGCTCTCGAGTATACACTGCATCGAACGAAACGAAACATCTTGAATCTACCTGATGAGCAGTTCGAGATGCTTCGGCAGAAGGTTGCGAGCTGTATGACTCTCCTCATCAGTCACTTCGATATTCTTGGAGCGAGATCGAGCTTTGAAGCTAGAAAAGAGAAGGAGAAGCACGAGGAGATGATACAATCCCAGATTGATGTCCATGTCGTCGAGGACGACTTTCCGATCCTCAAACCTCAAGACGATGCTTCTCTTTCCGACCCCAACGCTCGTGTCTTCTGGGAACGAGTTTCAACACAATTACGGGAGATTGAAGAGGCGAGAAAGACGACTGGACTCAAACATCGTATACTTGGGAAAGTTCTCAACGAGGAGATACCAGAGGATCGGTCTTTGTCATTCCTCGCATCCTCAAGCTCGAACATCTCCATTCGGTGGCAACAAGGAAAATTCATCGGCGCAGGAGCATTTGGGTCGGTATACCTTGCTCTTAATCTGGACAACGGCTCCCTCATGGCGGTCAAAGAAATCAAGTTCCAGGAGCTTTCGGGCCTCCCCAACCTATTTTCTCAGATCAAGGAAGAGCTGAGCGTCATGGAAATGTTGCATCATCCTAACGTGGTTGAGTATTATGGTATCGAGGTCCATCGTGACAAGGTCTACATCTTTGAGGAATATTGTCAAGGTGGTAGTTTGGCAGCCCTCCTGGAGCACGGGCGGATCGAAGACGAGGGTATTATTCAAGTGTACACCATGCAGATGCTTGAGGGACTGACCTATCTACACTCCCGAGGCATCGTGCACAGAGATATCAAACCGGACAGTAAGTGCTTGATCTTCTTAAAATTAACGTCCTCTCGCTGATGAAAATTTCAAGACATTCTACTCGACCACATGGGCGTCATTAAATTCGTAGATTTCGGTGCTGCGAAGATCCTCGCGAAAAATCAACGGACGATGCAGCGATCGCGTCGTGTGCCCGACATGGGCAATATCCACGGAGTCGCCATGAGCACTGGGTTAACAGGAACGCCGATGTACATGTCGCCGGAGAGTATCCAAGATAACCGACGCGGCCGACACGGAGCAATGGACATTTGGTCGCTGGGGTGTGTGGTACTAGAGTTTGCGACAGGAAAAAAACCTTGGAGCAATCTCGACAACAATTGGTGAGTCCCACTCTTTTGTAGCGAGTCTATTCGTTCTTAACGTTGCATAGGGCAATCATGTTCCACATTGGTGTAGCCACCCAACACCCTCCTTTACCTGAACCGGGTCAGATCAGCGACCTCGGAATCAACTTCATAAAGCAATGCTTGACAATCGACCCTGTCCGAAGACCTTCAGCTACGGAGCTGATGAACCATCCTTGGATGCTTGAATTCCGGGAGACGTTGCTGCAGTACGAGGCTGCGGAGCTCGCCGTAGAAAACACAACAACCTCCTTGAACGACACGGAGTATGAAGGCGCATCAGTGGCTCGACAGGCGGCCATTATTCAAGAGCACGAAATTCAACAGATAAAAAGCTCTCCCCCAACCTCTCCAGAATCCGCTTCCCTAGAGTCAGAATGAGAACAAGAGAACAAATGGACTCTCGTGTTCAGGGTTATGCACTATACTACTAATACAACACTACAAACACGGAAAAGTGAGCGAATTGACAAAAAGGACTGGATGTGCTAAGTGAGCGCAAGTTGGATCACTCAATGATCCAACGTTGTTTGGACGGACTGCCGTGCGAATGGCCGCTGTCAGAACGCGAATGATATGATTTGCTGCCTTGTGTGGTGTAAGTGCTCTTCGAAGCCCCACTGTCACTGCGGTGAACCTGCAAGTCGCTCGAATTGTGGGTAACAGCGGGAGCGGGATAAGGAAGGCCGGGAGCAGTCTCGAAAGGTACAGCAGAGGGATTGGAGAAGCGCGGACCCATCGTCGAGCCTGAGTACATGGAGGGGGTGAATGCACGGTCGTAGGTCATATACGTCGGTAGTGGTTTCTCCGAAGATGGGAACGCAACCTTCTCAATGTCGTTGCCACCATACGTAGCTGGGAAACCGCTCTCTGGGACTTCTTCGTGGGTGTTGACTATTACGATAAGGTTAGTTGGAATGGGCACCTGTCGAACACAGAACTTACGGTAACGAGAAAGACCTTTCCCAAAGTTGAAGCGGCAGATAACTCCCAAGATTATGCACATGCAGGTCAGAAAGACGGATGCTGAGGCCATGATCGAGAAGAATCTCCATGTGACGAAAGTCCATCGGAATGTTGTCGAGAAGAACATGACACCCCATCCACCGAGATAAAGGATGGACAGCAACAAGAAGACAAACATGGGCATGCGGAGTTCCCGGCGCACACCAAACCATCCCTATGTCAAGTCAGTGAAGGGTACACAACACGAAATTGTCAACGCACAGTCATCAACCAGGGCACCAACAGCTATTCACAGAAGTCAGCTTCGAATATTCTAGAAATCTGCATTTTACTTACAGCTAGAGTAATGAACGAGGTGATTTTGTACAGCTTCAGGAAATCAACGAGGTCGCCGATGACGCTGTTCATCAATTGGTCGATCCAGAGGGACACAGTGACGACCATGAAAAATAGCGACAATTGGATCGTGATTGACAAGGTCAGAACAACTTTGTAGACCCTGTTGATGGTCAACGACGCGCCGACACGTTTGAAAGTTTGCCATCCGAACAGCTGCGACGGCCATTAGTATATGAGGAATTGTAAGCGTGCTGTGATTTACCTTGATAAGCTTCCAGGTCAGGAAAACAGAGACGAACAGCGCGACGACGTTCAGAACAAGGCTGGGAATTTCAGCTGCACTTCGAGCGGCCCAGTAGTTAGGAAGGAGGGGAATATCCTTGCAAGCTCCATTGGTGATGACCCGCCTGAAATCGGTACGGAAGTTGGCCGTGTGGACGATCTGGAAAGTAGCCCATCCCGTTGCCAACACATGAGTGAGGAGAGAGGCAATGATGTGGGGAATGGACTCGTTGAGGAGAGCCACAATAGACATTCCCAAAACCCAAAATTGGAACGCAATGAACACAATATCCTCGCGCTTTGTGTTGCTCAGGCTGAACAATGTTCACTAATTAGATTTCAAGGCTTTAAGGCTGAAGAAGAACACTTGCATGGACAAGGGCCAGTTGAGAGTGTTGAGGCAAGAGTTGCTGAGGAACGCTTCCTTGTTGCCGTCAAGACCGAACAAAGTGACAGTAACGGGTCCATCTGTGTTAGAGGGGACAATCTTGAGGTCACGGCCGATGAGGCTCCTCTAGAGCAAGACATGAGTAAAAGAAAGGCAAACTCAACACAATGCATACCTTGCGGTCATCTCTTTCATCTTCATCTTCATCATCGTCATCATCACCTTTCTTCGGCGATGGTGTGGGCCTTGCGATGAAGATAGTGATGGTCTGGGGCGTAGTCGACTTGGAAGTAGAACGAATGGAGGAAGTGGAAGATGTCGATGTCTTTGAAGCGCTCGAGCTCGTCGAAACGAATTCAACCAGGGTCGAAGAACTGGGAGAGGCAGAAAGGGAAGTGACCGTAGAGGAAAGGATCGAAGAAGAATCGTAAGTAAGGCTTCCAGCGTTGTTCGAGAGAGGGGCACTGCGAGCAGTTCCATTCGGGTTGGAACTCCAAACAACTGGGCAAGAAGTTGTGTCCAACTTCAGACTCGAAGGTACCCAGCTGCACATCCGTAGGTTGTCGCCTTGAAGGATGGGAAGGCTCTTGGTGGCTATGTCGGCTTCATTGACGATGCGCGAAAGGAGTGAGACAGCCTCCGAGTTAATGGTGAATGCCCGGATTTGCAGAGAAAGTTGGATGATGAAATGGGAGACGGAAAACAAGAAATAGATCAAAGTAAGTCGAGAAAAGGAAATCCTGTTCCACTGCGACATAGATTTAGTATTGTTCACCCATAGAAAGATGAATATAAGTACCACGAGTTGAAAGGACCCAGCGAGAGGAATGGCCTCCAAGGAGCGCTTGAACTGCATACTGCATGCCCAATCTCGATCAGTATACTGTCATATCGTCCCTGCCGGGAAACCAACCGACCTTGAAAGGCACTAAGATAGGTCGGGAGCAGCGAGGGCCAAGTCTCACAGAACCGCAACAAAAAAGCCTATCGAAGGGGCAGCCTCGGTCCAGCCGTCGCGAAATATGAGGTGGAGGAAGAGAACAAGAAAGAGGCACTTTAGCCGGGCGGCTTGTTGGGAACATGATCTGCCCGCCTCAATTGTCGTTGCTACGCTCTCCCACGGCCGGAACAGCCTCATCACCCACAGACTCCAGAGGTTGCCAAGGCGCCATTCATCACATCTCCTACTAGAAAAGCCTCCTTTGTGTTATGGTTCTCGACTCAACTGTATTCAAACATAATGTACCCTACATGACACTGATAGGTACAGATAATCTATGACTGATACCAATGTCTGTCGCCGTTGAACCAATACACCCGCTTCTCCTCATCATCGTCGTATGGAGGAAAGACGCTAGAACCAGATCTCATCCTTAGGTACCCCTCTTCGTGCAAATGCTGAATGATCTCGTCAACTTCCTGTCTGTCATATGCTAAGCGAAGGCGCCATCGAATTTCGCTCTAGTGACACCAAAGTGTGAATGGTACATTTATGCACCCAGTTCTTTGGTACTCACTTGGGGGATGCCAGGCCTGAATAAAACAATGCCTATTACTGCTCGCAGAGCCGCTTGCCAGAAGTCGACGACAGTGTGACCGCTGATATCCAACCACCGTCGAGGCAGAGCGTAGACCAGTGGGTTTTGACCTACAATCACGCCCCACTTTGCGATATATGGAGCAGAGACCAGAACAAGGGAGTCGTACCCTGTCCAGAACACCTGAGGGATATCTGCCGCCACCATTCGATTGAGAATTGCAGGCAACATAATTTCCGCTGGAGTCGAGAACGGCCCCTGGGAAACAAGCAATAAGTCGGATGGTTACAATAACGTCTATGACGACGTACGGTCAAATCGGCCTTCGAAATGCCCCCTTCCTCTCCTTGACGAACTAAGGTTAGGATATTTTCTGCCACTGCGCGCTCGTTTTTGTCCAACGAGTTGCAGAGCGCAGTCCAGGCCTCCTCCAGGCAGGCAGAACAGTCCACTCTCCCCTTCGCTGAGCTCTGTCGACAGCACGCGGCCAAGCAGTTGATGGTGAATCCGTGATCTGTTTGCATGCCGACGCCGCCTCCTTCTAGCGAATGTAGCACCGCTTCTTCTGTCCCTTGATCGTCCATGTCCAGGTCTCGATCGTCAGAAGACAGGCGGTATCGAACTCTTATCGTGGTCTCAATTTGTTCGTCGACTGCAGTAACCCCCTTTCAGCCAAGTGTTAAGAGGTTGTAATTGATACGTACCAGCTTTTTTGCTGTTCCAGTCAAGTGGAGTTCGGGCTGCCTGAGGAATGGTTGTATCGACGTTGAAATCGACCTGAAAGGTATTGGATCAGCGGTCGTATTACCCTCCTGTCCATGAGTGGATCCACCTTGTCGTCAGAAATTAACTGAATGAGCGCTGCGCAGTCTCCATCTGTAGCTATGAGTGGCCAGTCATGCCAGGTGGAATCGTTGAGATCCATTTCCTCCAGAAGTTGAGCGGCATCTTGGAAAGTATCACGGGGGATGATGCCTCCCATAGCAGTTTGGGTGCTGCGATGTAAGAGTAAATCAATGCACTGAGGAAACTATTATCGCACATACGGTTCGGAGATTTTCATTTGACGTCCCGGCGTGCTTTTCTTTGGGTCTCGTTGCAGCTTAGCTAGTACACCTTTAGAAAGAAGGCATCTTGTCGCAGTACTAACGTGTTCGTTCCCTCTACTGTTGAGTAGGGACGAGGCTCGTTCCGGGTCGTAGAGCTCAGATGGCGTTCCCATAACCATCTTGAAAGGTGTTGGATGTTATTTATTAGCTTTGAAGACAAAGTACTCACTTTGACAGCCGCTTCAGCAATATAACAGTCCGGTAGCTCAGGGAGCTGACGAATAGGGAATTCTTCAGGACAGCGGGAGAACACCTGGCGTTTTAGTCTCTTTTCACGGCCCTCATCGACCAATGTATTCCACATGAAATCCCATTCCGGTACAGTCTGTTCTTGTTGAATGACTTCGAACCTTGCTTCGAGTTGACTTACGTCCGAAGGAATCAGAGTCTTTGGCGTTTCCGTCGAGTGAGCGATACCAAGCCGTCTAGCAAGCATCAGCCTCGAACTGCACGATATCTGAGAAAAAACCTCACAAAGCTTGCTTATCGAGATGTTTTCGGAGGAACTCGATGTGCGTGACCAAGTCAAAATCCGATGGACTGCTAGGATTGTCGTCCGGCAGTGATGGGGACCCTCGATTCTTAACCCATAGTTCATACCAGGCATCCTCGAGACGACGAAGGTAGGCATCGTTCCCGGGGACATCTTTGAGATGAGCTAGCCTCTGTCGTACTGTATTACGCGGGACTGCAGGGAATGCTTGCTCAAATGCAGCCCAATCTAGCCGCGCTATATTTCGACAGCGGGCACGAATTACAACGGATGCATCCCGAGCGAGCTCGTCAAAGTCTGGGTTCCATTGGAAGCGATGCCGGCGAGGCGCCTTCTTCTTCTCAATGTCTGTATAATTCACCCTCAGTAAAATTGTATGAAGATCTAAATGTCAATCCGACCTTCACCTACGTCCTTCCGTTTACGCTTCCGTATCGGAGGGTCGCGTTCCAGGGGCGGACCTTGAGACTCGATCAAATCGTATATCGATGAAGAACCACCAAACGCGCTTTTTGAAGCAGTTTTCGGGGGTCTGACAAAGACACGCCTGCTTGGAAGCTTCAGGCCACTAGCGACTGCAAGTCCTGACTCGTGGAGAGCATCCTGGATTTCCTTCTGCCACTTCTCGGCATTCTTGACGGATCCAGCCTGAACGAATCGACTTTTTATTCGTTCCAGTCGCAGGGTGGCAGTTGACGGGATTTCTTCCGGAAGCATTTTTGACAGTATTGCAACCCATTCTCGCTCCCTCAGCAATTTCGCCTCCTCCGCTTTCCTGGCGAGGGAGATCTTTGCATCCTCCGTGTGTTGACGATTCTTTCGTCCTTTATCCCTAAGCCTCTCGATGTCGCGAGCGATCTTGTCACCGTTGATCAAGTAAAACTTTTCCACCACTTCTTGAGGAGCGCTAATGACCCAGCTGATTTTTTGCAGCTGAGCAGAGCGTTCTTCTGCGGTGGGCGCCTGCAGGGGTGTTGATCCAGATGAATCAACGAATTTCTTGAGATATTGTGCTTGCCACCAAGAGATAGTGTAATCCTGATTCCAGGCAACTGGCCGACGAAAAGATCGAGCCATCTTGCGAGTTGCTGCGGATGCTTCAAGCACTTGCGCTCCTTGCAGGTTGACACCGAGGTCTTCATCAAGAAATGCCTTCTGGAGTTCTTTCCAGTAGACATCGCTATCTTCGTAAGTAATTAACGGCAGAGTCTTCCAAAACGGTGGCTGCGTTGTCGAAGACGCCCAGTGGAAGATGTGCGCTTGGTCACGGAATAACCAGTACACTGGTGCAACCGTTGGTGTGCTGATAGACCATCCGTCTAACGGCGCCACGTCAAACTCGGTTGGGTGATCAGCGTTGGGGGAACAGGTGAGGAAAGGATCCGCGGAAGTCGCAGGTCCAAGGGGTATAACCAGGTCCAGCGTCCTAAGAGTTTCTAGTATCTCTAAAACACGAGAACGAGCTCTGGATCTGCCAGTGTGCAGAGAGATTTGCATGTCTTCAGGCAAGTCACGAATCGGGATCTTGCGGTGTTCAGGATCATCGTAGAAGGAAATGAGTTGTTCGTCATAGGCAAGCGGGGAAATCAGAGAAAGGTAAAGCTCCAATGAGATGTCTTTCCAGAAACATGATATGTCAAGCACCCTGTTTTCCCGCGAAACAATTCCGGGGAACGGATGACTTGACTCGAGGAACTGCAGGACGGAAAGATGCAGACGTCGACATCGCATGGCTTTCCCAATGATAAAGCCCATCAGTTGACTATGTGTCGCTCTCTCAGTGACGAGGGTACTCCGAATAGTGGTATCATCGAAAGAGAGCAGTTGGTTTGCTTTAGCGATATTTTTACTCCACTCGTCCTGATCATCTTCGCCAGCCTCGTCATGATGTCTGAGTTGGAGAGAGCGGGGTCCTGGAGCTGGCCTCAAGACTAAAGGACGGGTGCTGTATTCGACGGGTTTGTCGATCTTCACGAAGGCAGCTACCTGAGAAGCAAAGGACGGCAGGGAGCGACCAAGCTCATGTAGATAATGATTGATCTGTGCTTGGTCGACATGGGGAAGATATGCAAGGCCCGCAGGCCTGTTGAAGCCGGTTTGCGACGTGAATGAGGTCTTCAGCTGCTTGATGCGTCCTTTCGATTCGAGATTATTGAGGGTGAAGACTAATGTTCTTTTGTCGATCTTGGCTCCTAAAGGTGCGCTTGTAGGGTCCCCGGCTTTTAACAGTGATTCGAGTACTTGTTGGTGGGCTTCATAAAATTCCTTGGAGTGAGCGCTGACTATACCGCCAGCGTTTTCGATGACCCGGATGAACTCATTCTCCCGCCGAAGGTGTGAAACATTGATTCGATTATTGGGAACCGCCCTGGACTTTCTTGAGGGTGGACTTTTCGATAGTTGGCCAGTAGCTCCGTTGTCTACCCGGGGTTGTGGAACCTCTACGACGTTGACTATTGGTAGTGTCTGGTCCTAATAAACACCATCAATCAAACTGGGCTTCGTTTGAAGAAGCAATCTCACCGGTTTCGCAACTTCCGAGGAAGGGGGGAGACGTGTCAGGCCAAGAGCTGATGCATTGGGTTCTACCTGAAGCGCGACCGCATCATCAGAATTGAAGACAACAGAGGTTGCGTCCGCCCCAGCAGCCAACAGTCCCATGTCAGTTACGTCGACTACAGCTTCACGGGACATTGGGTTCAAATCTGCAATGTTCAATGTGCCATTGAAGCCAGGTTCCAGCAACACCATCTCATGGTTGGTTTCCTCCATATTGGGGTTATTTCGGAATGGATCCTCAGATAAAGAAATAGGATTAGAAGTGGGCCCGGGGGCATTTGCATTGGATGCGTTTGGGGCTACTGAAGGCTCGCTCTGGGCCAAGGGGCGACGTCGCCGCTTGGGTAAAACCACTTCGACTATCTGAGTAAACTTCCTCGGGGAGGGTGTCAGTGTCAGTGTCGTCATTGGCTTTGGTTTTGGAGGCCGACCTCGACCACGCTTGACAGCTAAGCACAGTATTGTCAATTACTCCAATTACATGGAGGAAATGCACTTACGTGTGGGTTCAACCTTTTGTCGTTTATTTTTAACTGGAGCGCCGGCATTTTCACGAGTGTTCGACGTTTGCTCGTTGTCTTCGCCTCCAGATTCTTCTCTTTTTCTCTTCTTGAGTGCAGGATCGATGGTGCCATCTGCGTCCACATCCTCTGGGCGAACTCTTAGGGGCCTACCTCGCTTCACTTTTCCGTTTGCCAAGATTGGGTTTTTGTACACTTTCCCTTTCCCCCTTCCTCTTCCCCTTCTAGAGGGCACCGGCACCTCGCAGTGGTAAGCAGCCACGAATTGTGACAGCTCTTTCTCGGTCTTATAAAAGGCGTCAACCCCTCGCTCGTAGAAGCCCCCTACATGTTGGAGATCC
>Ga0247742_10002923_pt1 | contig 11030 bp, 11 predicted proteins | sample UWRJL208509C2_FD_180944 | JGI IMG/M metagenome (GOLD analysis project Ga0247742, IMG submission 180944) | Plant litter microbial communities from Arlington Agricultural Research Station in Wisconsin, United States - UWRJ-L208-509C-2 | ecosystem: Environmental > Terrestrial > Plant litter >... | reverse complement strand
TACACTTTAGCGCCTCAGTTTCTGGTCCAGGTGGCCGCAAACGCCGGAAAGTTTCAATTCGTCCAGCCCATTCAAGTTCGGGATATGTAAGCAACCGCAATCTGCCTACCATCCGCCAGTCTGCTAAGTCTGTATCCCAATCTGTAAACGGAAGGGGGAATGAGTGTTCGGGAAACAACTCACGTCGTTGGACTGTGTAAACGGGACATGCCCCGAATGGATCAACTTTCTGGTGGATTTCAACGAATTCTGTGGCATTACGTGAGGGAGATTTGAGGCGCTGCTCCTTGAAATATGTGTTCCTGTATGAATCATGTTATCAGGAATTCATGGGCGCCAATCTCGATGGCGATCAGTGAGGCGTCCTCACCTCCCCCCAATGATATCCTTTCATCACGGCCATCCTTGTTCATTTTGAATGAAGGTAATAGGTTGTACTGATGGATTTTGTGAGATCGGTGTGTAGTGGCAGGGACAAAGCTGTCAATGCATCGACGCCCAATCGATGTGTTGTGGGGATCGGAGGTTGAATCTGGCTAAAGCCGGGCCGCAGCAGTCAAATACTACGGATTCAAACCTCGACGCCTGGTTCTCTCCCACCAACACAGACTAGGTTTTTGAACCATCTATTATTCTGGGCGCTACAGCTGTGATGTATCAGGACGGAAGTGACGAGAAATCTACGTTGGCCAGAGGTGAGTCAGTAGTTGCAATCGAGATAAGCGCCCATTGATGCAATAACACCTTAGCAAGCCATGAATCAGTGACCCCAAAGGGCCTACCACCACTGATGTCCCTAATGCTACTCGATTCCGAAAAGACTCAGCTGCTGTCGGAAATAGTGCCACTTGCTCGTTCATACGATGTTAGCACTCCCAATCTAGCCCTGTCCTCATCTCCGCTGACACACCGACCATAGGAAGCGGTCTTGAGTGCTCTTGCAGCATTTCCTCAAATTATTCCAGCTGAGACATTGAGATCTTCTATAATCTTGAAGTATCCCTGCAAAGTTCTCGACGGACCAGTGTACTGGGCTGGTATTCGTGCAACGATGGAATTGCCGGAGTTGTGGATGTCGCTGTTTGAAAAATGCGGCCATATCCCTACAATTGGAGTGACTGTTGAAGAACAAGAGGCAAAAGACCTTCTCCCACAAGAACCATCTATCTCGGGAGTAATGGGACAACAGTTATGGATTCAATGTTTCCTTGGTCATGGTGGGGCATGGGTTGGTGGAGATGCACCGCCAACTACGCCATTACCGCTTACATATGAGGTGTGTACCAAGATTTTAGGTATGGTTGGCAGCTCACGAGGACTTATATAGGAATGTATGAGTTATCTCCTGCAGCATGTCTACATCCCAAACCGTCCGGCTCTTCGAGGACCTGAGTTGAAGCAACAGCTAGCGCTCCGAATCTTTGACGGTTCTAGATATCTCCCTTTGAGTTCCGCCGACTACACGACCTTCACTCAGAAACATGCATGCACGCCGGTGGGTGGGAAAAGGACAGTCTATATCACTGTGGGGCAGAAGTAGTGACCTACTACAAAGTCAATCACTCAAGGTGTTCGAGACTACTCTATATAGAGGTTTCTAAACCAATATACACTACTCTTTGGTTGTTTCGACGGAACCGAAATATTTAGAGCGAGCGGGGACGTAATTCGAACTTAGGAGAGTTGAGACGAGAACATTTATGGGCGATAACAAATTATAAAATAAGGGCCAAATGGCTTCTCGAATGCTTGAAGCATCAAGAAATGAAATTAAATATGAAAACGAATGGGAAGATGGTATCTTCCCCGGTCGAGATTCCATGAGGTAAATTTGAACTTTTCAACGGCAAACCGAACGGCGTCAAACGCCATGACCGATTCGGAATATGTCCCTCGTTCTGATCGATGTCTCTTTTTGATAACTTGCGGTGGGGATGAATACGACTAGAGGATAGAAAGAAAGCGTAAGTAGGGAACGGATGTGTGAGTAGGAAATTGACACTAACGTGGTGACAGAATGGAACCTGTGTCGGGAAAGTAGGTTCAGGAGAGTCTGGGAGAGCCTCATCTCGTTCCGACTTACATGCCCACTCGCTGGCTCTACGCCAGCTCTTCCACCTCAGCTCCTTCCGCTTTCTTTCAGTGTCTTCATTATGCAACACAGATGCTGGTAGATACTTTACATCTGGCCGATCATATCAAACACATTTCCACCCCGATCCATCCGCCGGAGGTTCTATCGAACTGTTGCGGTTAGACTGGTTGGATACTGGAGATCTACCAGATTATATAACGAGGCCCCGCGGCGAGGCATGGCTCTCTCTTTCTCTCATCTTTTACAACCACGTATTTTGTGTGTCTCTTTCTTATCACTTACTCACCACCCATTGTTCTTTAATCCTCATTCTGCTCCATTAATACTCGCACCGAGTTCCTAGCGCTAGTAAACACCCTATTTTCTCATCGTTCGCTTTTTCACCAGATAATCTACTCTTTCGATTGTACAACACTTCTTCACCATAGAAACTGCATCCCCTATGAGCCTATGAGCACAAGTCTGCATGCCCGATCTTGACCGATGTCCTCTATTCAGTGTTTACCTCGACCTAAATGCACATCCTAGCGTCCAGGTATACCCCATCTCTAACATAAAAGTTCATGTATGTCCACCACATTCCCTGTGGCGAGCTATATACTCAATTCTTCTCCTTCTCCTTCTGCAGTTCACGGTTACCTGAACTTCCAAGACCGATTTCATATACCGAAGCGCGTGTATGCCGGTTGGTTCACCAACAGAAATCATTGGATCGGGTATATTTAAGAGTCGGAATGACGATACACTACATCCCTCCAGTGAATTGCCCTGAATATATGTACACCGAGGTTAACTGATGTCGATCCTCAAAATTGCGTAATCGCCGGATTCACGAAGCAAGAATATTGCTTTGCACTCCCCCAATAAGTGGAAAGCGTAATAGACAGATTTTCATCAGATCCCGATTTACGAGTTTCGGACTGCGTGGAACGGGTATACACCACCCGATATGCTCGAGACATTAAATGCTCGGGAAATAACTCATGTCTGTGAAAACTGAACAAGTTCCTAATGGGTGGAATACTTTGCGACAGGAGTGAGAAGACTCGGTGAGGAAGGTTGGAGGCAGTGTTTTGAGACATCTGTGTTTCTGTATGACTCTCACTGGCAGTTGCGTGACTTGTGTTGGCAGGATTCAACCGATTTCTCATCACTGACACTCCCCTTACTTTCTGATCGTACACTTCATCAATCCCGGGGAGCCGTCTTTCCCATTGTCTGATGTACACTTCAAATGTATCTCCGCCATTTGTAATATATGTATATGCTCATTGTGTTTCAGTCCTGGATTTAAGTAACCATTTATGGGGTTCTGGATGGGTATTGAAGTGAGGGACGTTCGTTGTGGGTGAGAAATTAGCACTCACTGCGGTTCACATGGATCTGGGCGTCATGTTGCTTAGAATTAGTGTTGCCGCGAGCTGAGCGAGCTCAAGCCCGAGCTAGCTTGAGCTGTAGTCTAACCAAATCGGGTGAGCTTGAGCCGACTTGAGTTCAGGGAACTTGAGCGCGAACTTGAGCGTCACAACCAAATGAAGTGAGTTGATAATCAAACTTCTCACTGTCCCATCCTTTCATCAAGACCATCATCTCGTCGTCTCGTCTTGCTCTTCCGTCGTCGTGGATCCACCAACATTCAGTCTTCAACCACATCTCTGTGCAGCTGGAAGTCAGCTTCTTGGCGTGCTCCTGGGCGTGTTCGGGTCCTGGAGAGTCCCTGTCGTTGAGCTCAGTTCTTGCAAATTTTATTCGCGTTAAATTTCTGATTATCATCGTGCCAGTCGCACTAATTATTCATAGGAACTGGGTATATACATTTTATTTGTGGTTCGATACTTTGGAATCATAAAGACGAGCAAATGTTCTCTACTTGACCCCATTGTCGTCATGAACGGATCCTCCTATCACCTCCCACATACGACGCGATCTGTCCATGACCAGCAGCTCCAGGCTGGCCCGTACTACTCATTCCAGCTTCCAGGCTATCAGCATGTTTACTCGAGCAACTCATATGCAACGCCGAACCATATGGGTACTCCTGTTCCAGCTGGGGCGTTCTATACCCCTCTAACTGCTATGCCACTTGCCTCAAATCATCCACAGATGTATTCTATTACAACCCCAGATACACCCACTCCAGTACCTGCCTCTAGATCTAGGAAACGGGCACACGATTTGGATCGGCAGCAACAACAACAAAACAAGCGACCTCGGAAAGAAAATGTTCCACCGCCATCTCAAACACTGAGCTCAGTCCCACCTATGAGCCCCTCGCACTGTGACACCCCTCGCCCACCATCTCAGCCGGCGAACAACGCTTCGCAAAATCTCCCACCCACACCACCCACACTACACACGCCAGGTTTTGGTCCAATCCCTCAGCGATCAGCTCCAGCAGCGCCGCTGATACACAACTCGCTCGTTATCAAGCCAGTGCATTCCACTGCGGCTGCGTCTGATGCCTGGTTTTTTACTATGGCTTATCTTGGGGAATCGAAGGAGAAGCCTGCGGTCATTCCTCGACCTGAGTCTCGAGGAAAGCTTTACAAGACTCGACCAAAGGACTGCCCTTTTGTTGCCTGCCGACTATGCCTGTAAGATTCCCAAGATTCATTCCGCCCTTAATTTGTTTATTAACTCCACTCTCAGAGACAGAGATGAATGGACAGCCTGGAAGTGCTGTGAAGGCCAGACAACCAATATTCGCACCCATCTGCGGGAGAATCACTGGAAAGTATATCGGGAGGTGGTCGTTAAAGAGAAGCTTAAATACTGGGACGAGATTGCGCAGATGACTGGACCAACAGCGTTAAGTGCTCCAAAGGAATGTGAACCGTTTACACTTGAAGGATTCTTTGAGCGCTTAGTGAAGTGGGTGGTTGTTGATGACCAGGTGAGTTTCACTTTCTTCTTTCTATACTGCCTCAAGCTCACTGCTCTTCAACATGGCTACGTAGGCAATGAATGTTGTGGAATCCCCAGAACTCCGAGATCTACTTTTATTCATTGGGACTGATCTAACCGAACATGATATTCCCCACCGCACCAAATTGTCTGAGTTGATCGTTTTGCGATACAAAGCAGAGTATGCAAAGTTAATGGTTGAGGTTCAGGTATAATTTTCTTCTCTTTTTCCGACCTGAGTTCCGATATCTTCTCTATTTCAGGCCTCTACTGGCCGTATTTCGTTTACCAGCGATGTTTGGTCTCGCCAGAATATGGATTCGCATGCAGCTATAACTGCACATTACTCGATCAAGCTGGAGGACGGTAACGAAGTCATCAAGAATCGTTTGATCTCATTCCGTGTCCTCCATGGGAGCCATACGGGGGAGCACCTTGCGGAGAAGTTTCTAGAGGTCATTGACGAGCTGGGCATTGCTGACCGAGTATGTAATCACTTTTGCTTTGTGTTCTAAGCTGACAGGCCTCTAGATTGGCCATATTACTCTTGATAATGCTTCAAATAATGACACCATGATGGAAGGACTTGAGAGGAGGCTTACGGAACGTGGAATTCTATTCAAGCGCGATGGAAATAGAATCCGGTAATGGGCGTTTCAATGTCATGTTTTGGTTCAAGAAACTGACGTACTTTGTCAGATGCTTTCCTCACATCATCAACATCGCCGTTAAGACTGGCTTGAAGTATGCAACAACGATACCGATAGATGACGCAGAGGTCATGCCGGAAGATATCTCAGAAATATTTGAAGGTACTTCCTGTCACGATGACTGGCAATACCGGGAAGCTCTTCAAGGCGATGTAATTGGAGCGCTGCGCAAGCTTGTCAATGCTGTCCGTGCATCTGGTCAGCGACGCGATGACCTTGAAGATGCAATCAAATCGGGTAACACCGCAGGGAGCTTCACACTCAATGTGCTGGTTCTTCTCCGCGATGTGGATACCCGATGGTCCTCAATCTTCAATATGGTAGATCGAGGATTTTACCTTTATCCGGTAAGTTATCTCTTATGTTGACCCGCCTCACCACTCTGATCAATTATGCATAGGCTCTAAGGCTCATGTTCAAGGATGATAAATATGCTAACCTACGGGAACTCCTATTGACCGAGGTTCAGCTTCGGGTCCTCAAGGATGTAAGGGAATTTCTGAATGTCTTCCACACAATACAACAGGTTGTCTCCGCAGACAAAACCCCCACTCTCTCGACGGTAATCCCCCTGTATGAACAGCTCATCGGGTTCCTTGAAACTCTCAAGCGGCAGAAACCTGGGATAAGCCACATGATTCAGGCTTCAATCGACAAGCTCAAGGAATATCGAGAAAAATCTAAGAGGTCAAACAGCTATACTCTCGCAATGTGTAAGTGAATCTAAATTTCGTTTCTATAGTTGTTTTTCAATCACTCACGATCTATACTACGATATAGATATCAACCCTACCACAAAATTGAAGTGGGTCAAGGATAATTGGACAACCTCCGAGGCAGAGGCAGCTCAGATATGTGTGCGTAGTGTGGTAAGTATATAGTCCAATGTGTCAACTGCCTTCTGACGAATCCACTAGATGCTTGAGCACCAGCGGGCCATGCGACAGCGCCAAAGACATCTACAAATGGCTTCACGACGCGTCATAAACATTCCCTCAAAATCGGCAGCGGGCATTTCAGATAAGTTATCGAAGTTGCATGCCTTAGCTCAAACTCTTTCTTCGGATAGTATTGTATCCACATTGGAACAGGAAACGGCCAGCTCTGAGGATGATGACCACAACACAGAAGCTCTAGATGTTGCAGCTGTCGACGACGAGATGAAACGCTGGGACAGTCTTGGTGTTATCACACATCCTCAACAACTTGAAGAGTTTGATTTGGTCAGTTTCTGGCGGGTAAGTGGTGTACCTATATTGAGGTTCAGACTTGGCTAATCTCATTTCTCGAATCTAGAATCAAAAATTCAATTTTCCAATCATTTACCGACTTGCGGTTGATGTCATGCCAGTTCAAGCATCGGCCGTCCCATGCGAACGTGCTTTCTCCTCGAGTAAGGAGACTGACAGCAATCGTCGCACCAATACATCCTCCAGTATGATAGAGATGCTGCAAATCTTGAAGCACCTCACTCAATCTGAGCGCCTTGATTTCATGGACGGACATCTTGCCACTGAGGAGGAGTGTACAGTGCTTGATATTGACGCAGCAATCTTGCGTGAAATGGTTGAGCGAGGTCAGACGAGGGAGCTCCATGACTTGATTGAAGGATCATATAACTTTTAGATACACGAATAATACGAATATCTCTTGCATAGGCATCTACAATGCAGACTTCTGACCTGGAGAGAGAACCATTTGACGACAGGCACACTGACTTGAGATGCTTTCCGTTTTAAGTTGTCGTGCCTGATGAGCTCAAGTTCGCTCAAGTTCGCTTGAGCGCTGATAGCCGAGCACTCAAGCGCGGCTCAACTCAGCTCGCGGCAACACTACTTAGAATTGCAACTTGGTTTCGTATCCCCATTAAACTTCATCAAAAGGGCATCATGATTTGGCGTCACAAATTTTGGACGTAGACCCCTGGTATTGTTTTCGAAGGAAGAGAGCGAGAAGGTTGTCATTTTCAAGCTGACAAGGAGATTAACTAATCAACCACCCGCAACAATTAAGCCCAGAGAACTTGTCCTTGCCAACGTTACTGAACCAAGTTCATGTGTGTGGGGAGCCGTTATTGTTTCCAAGGAAACGGACACACTTGCTCCTCGTCCAACGAAATCGCCACCCTGTATTATAAATTCAAATCATCAATTCGGAGACAGGACCCGACTGGCTGCACTCCTGGCGCCACTCAAGTTGTAAGGGCCCTGACGCAACGAACATTGCTACATATAATGGCGCCTGTGAGGAATTATACCTATTCAGTACGTAGGGGTCATTCGTGACTGACCAAATGCCTCCCCTCGTAGACGATCTTGCTCAGCACTCACTGAAATTTGGTGCGCCGTCCATGCCAGGTTACCATCCCGACTTTCCACCATACCTAAGAGTGACATTTGCAAGTTTATTTGGTGCGAAGTTGATTGCAACCATCGTCAACCTCTTGTGAGCGATCTACTCGTTCAGAAATTAACTCATATAAAGACCTGGACCCTTATACTTAGAATTTCAGTGTCTATGGTATCTCGCTCGTAAGCGACTCTTGCTTCAAGGTTTGTCTCTCCGCTGAGTTTGTGGTGGGGACCATAGTATATGGTCCTTGACTAATTTCACCAACACTCGAGAAGAGACCCTATGCTGCTGAAAATAACGGTTTGCGTCCTCTGGTGAGATCTTCTATACAGAAACTGATGACATGCATTACTTACTGATATTTACCCAAAGTCTTTTGGGAACATTAGAGACTGTATTCATCTGCCACCAAACCTATGATACGTTTGTCAGTAGACTTGGAAAGATGGACCTATTAGACGAAATAGTTTTGTAAGACGACATTACTCCCATTACCAGTTGATTACTGACTGCGTAAGCATTGCAGTTCAGTGGTTGTTCGTAGGCTTATTTCTGTTCCTGTCGGCTGGCTAACCTACCCTACCTGATTAATAGGGAAAATATCTCTGCACTGTGAGTTTTAAAAATGATATTTTGAGACGCCCGTTGATTCTGTGATCAGTACTTCACTGCGTTAGTTGTTCAAGTGTTAGTTTACTACCTTGTTTTGAAGCTCTACTGCTTACTATTTCACCATAGATTTTTCTGCAGCCGAATCTGGACAGGTTGTGACGTTCAAAACTATCTGTTAATCCTATTTTCGCTAATAAACGATGATCGGTAGTCGGCAAAAACCTAAGGACCCACCTCCGTTACCTGGCATTACTTGCTGTAAGTGTCCATTTTAGACTATTCGCTACAAGTTGCTCACATGTCGCGAGTTATAGCTTGGCTTAGCATTAACACAGCTAGGTAAAGACTTAAAGTCTCGTTCTTGAGCACGTCTCTCTGTCATCCAATGAACCGACAACTCACCACGACCACAGGTGCTGGCTTAGGTGAACTTCGCTTGACGATGCCTGTAATTTGAGTACCAAGTCGCTTACTTTGTGTCAAACTCTACCAAGCTCAAACGGCTCTTATGTATGTTGCCGTCTGGCTGCTCGTCCTGGCGTCCATTACTAAACAAGGGTTATATCTCGTTGCCAGGGGGATGATCCAATACTTCTCGAAGATCACATTGCGGACCAGCTTCCTTATCGTGTGTCCATTGTGACCTTTTATTAAGTTCTACACTAACAATGAGTAAATAACCTTACTTTCAATAGAGGTCGACAACAATCCAAGGAGTCGCTGCAGCTGGCTGCGACGCGGTTATCTCAGTGGCCCTATGTCTCATTCTCGATGCCCATCGATCCGGTTTAAAGCGGCAAGTGGATTTCATGAAAATATATTTCATGATGACATAACTGGATAATATCTCTGGAATCTAGGACCCAATCAATGGTTAACCAATTAATCAGATATGCGATTCATCGTGCCATAGCTACGAGGTAGGATGGTCTCATCCGAGTACTACTTCATTATTTTGACATGCTGTTAGCCTCTGCGCAATTCTCAGCGTTCTCTTGGTGTGTTATTACAGTTGTCCAACGGCGTCTGAGTTCACCACGAGGCTATTTATTTCCGCAGTTCACATACGCCAATGGAACTCTTTACTTGTAAGCCATGGAAACATTTCATCCTTTCGTGACGTTACACTAAGATTTCGTCAAAGCATCATTCCCGTAACTGCGAATACCCACAGTAAGCCCACTATATCCCGCCGGCGCAATTGCTAAACGGTGCCACATTAAATAGTATATGTTATATGTGTTGTGAGCGTGTGCGTGCTTGAAGTCCTAAACCCGAATCATCAGCTTACCTTGTTTCTGTATCAGACTAATATCTCGAGAAGGACATCGAGAGCAGGCCAACGCAGAGGATAGCTTCCATCTACCCGATTTAGAGCTGAGCTCAACGGGTTCGCATGCGAACATTAGCCATTCGGTCCATGGGCCGAGAGACTCGGAGCAGAACGACAACTCAACGGGTTCCAACCTTAACGCCCGGTTATCTCCCGCCACAAACCGAGTCGTTGATCAATAAATTACCCTGGGTCCTAAATCTTTGATGTAACAGAATGAAGTGACGAGAAATACATGTTGGCCGGAAGTGAGTTAGTCGCTGCAACCGAGATAGGTGCCCATGGATGCGATAACACTTCTGCGGGCCTTGAATCAGTAAACCCAAAGAGCCTGCCAAGTATAGAACGGTATAACAAAGCCCGTAAATATGCTAAGTATAGAGCAATATAAAAGCTTGTGTTGAAAGCGAGTTTGTGGCGTACCGCTGCGGACGCAACAACGAGAAATGGAACAATAAAATAAATAAATAATTTAAGTGGAACGGGTGAGCTCGAAACCGCGTTAACACGCGCATGGAGTCTCAGGTACCATGGTGGATACAAAGTTCGATTCTGACGAGTGACGATAAGCCACCTCCCCATCGAGGTGGAGGGACGCAACGATAGAGTTCGTTGTGGTGGCAACAACGTTAACGTATCCATTGGCTGTGCCTCCGGGCAGCGCACGAGCTGCTTCCTGTCGGCCACCCCCGTATCTCTCAGTCTGCAAACCCAGGGCAGTGACTTCTTGGGAAATAACTCACGTCGTAAGTAGCAATCCAGAAAACTTAGTGACATTGCCCGAGAGAGGTTGGAGGCATCCTGACAAACCAATTATAGGAGATTGTTCTATTGATAGGGACAAATATCTAGGGGGACCGGAGGTCGAATTGACTTGAGAGACCAGACGCCAAGCACCCTACACCGCCAATTGGGGCAGATGTCCCACGGACATCGAACTAGGGTCCTCAATTGGCCGTTGGCCCTACTGCCAGAGGGCCTGGCTTGGACGTCCAGTGGAACTGTTGTCGCAACTGGGAATGAC
>Ga0247742_10002922_pt1 | contig 11031 bp, 20 predicted proteins | sample UWRJL208509C2_FD_180944 | JGI IMG/M metagenome (GOLD analysis project Ga0247742, IMG submission 180944) | Plant litter microbial communities from Arlington Agricultural Research Station in Wisconsin, United States - UWRJ-L208-509C-2 | ecosystem: Environmental > Terrestrial > Plant litter >... | reverse complement strand
GCGCTTCGCGGTTACTCTCGCGCTGCGCAAGCGATGGCCGGGTGGCAGAGTGGTCATGCAGCGGACTGCAAATCCGCGTACGCCGGTTCGATTCCGACCTCGGCCTCCATCGCATTTTGAAGGCGCAACCGTTTCCGCGGCTGCGCCTTTTTTCTTTCCGCCCGGATGGCGAAATCGGTAGACGCAAGGGACTTAAAAGCTGCAAAAAACGCATCTTGTGTCATTCTAACTTGTTGTTTTGTAAGGATCGGTCAAGCAGGTCGACAATCGGGCAAACGCCGGGCAAACATTGGAAATGAAACTGGATGCAAATTTGTTTGCCCGAATGCTCATCGTAGTATCGGAACCGCCGCCCGGATGGCGAAACAGGTAGACGCAGCGAACTTAAAATTCGCCACCCGAAAGGGTATGCCGGTTCGAGTCCGGCTCCGGGCACCACTTATCGAGCGCGCTTAGAATCTAATGAAGCATTTTCCACGCGTGGAAAATCTTCGCCGCGGCGCCCGCTGCGGTAACGATGGCGGCAACAAGCCAGTGCTCGCGTAGAAATTCTGCAGCTGCTTTCACTGACTTGCCGTTCTGCTCCCACCAGCTCGACTGGGTCCGGAGCGAATTGAACTGCGCCTTCCCCGCGAAGTTAGCAAGCACATCCACCTTCCGCAGCGTTGACTGATGCAGTCGGATGAACTCTCGACGATCAAAGGCGTCAGCCTCTTCCTGACCATTTAGAAAGTCCCTGGCTACCACTTTGTTCAACTGCATCAGTTTTTCAATACGGGGGTGCCCGATATACCCGTGCCCATATATGTCGATCAGTAGGCGAGACAGGTCCACACGATGATCTTCCGGAACTGGCGCCGGGATTCCTCCTAGGGCGCGCATCCTGTTGTCCAAGGCCTCGAATCCGAAGTTCGCATCGCGCATATTCCAGTGAACCCACCTGCAGTGCTGCTTCTCTCGAACCGCTTGGTAGAACTCATCGAGCATTTCGCGTTCCAGTCGGTCGAAATGATCCTCGATACTGTCGAGAAGCCCATGGCGTTCGGCAAGAAGGTGTATCGAGAACGATCGAGTTTGGCCTGAGGCGAGATTTCGTATCGCGATAGACGTGACTCGCGGAGAGCGTGGATTATTTTCCCTTCCGTAAAAGCTCTCGCAGGAGTAATGGATGACTACGCTGTGGTCTGCCGGATTGAAGATTGCGCCAAGTGTGAGGCGAGCTTCCTTCCATCGTTTATATAGTTCGCGTTGCTTTCCCATGGGCAGTCTCGAACCTAGCGGCTACGCAGCCAATACTCGACGCAGCATGCGTTCGGCATCCACGTCGTTTGTGCATCGATATATCTCTCGCGCCATTTGGCGCATAGAAACTCCCGGCGCGACCTCGGCGTTGCCGTCGGCTAGGTCAACGCTTGCCAAGCTGGCGTCCGTAGGTTCGCCGTCAGGAAGCGGAACGATCACCCAAACATCTTCCACGTTGAACGTGTCGCCGCCTTTGGTTCGCACGTGCTTATACTCTTCAAGCATTCGCGCGGCACCAGCCCCATACATGAGGGCGGAGTTAATCTGCGCCGATATCCTTACACCCATTAGCGGGGGGCGATCTGTCCTAAAAGTGACGTCGCACATGCCTTCGAACTGCGACAGCTTTTGAATCGTTTCCATGTTGTGCCTGAGCGCCCCGCGGGCTTCTTCGTTCATGTCAGCTCCGTTCGGACTAGAATGTATCAGCAAGGTGGTGAGCGCCGATCCTAAAGGTTTGCGCGGTAGGCGGTGCCCGCTAGAGGGGCGCCACCTTCCCCTGAACGTAGATTCGGCGGGCGAGAGTGCCTCGCCCGCCGGTCATGCGTCAGGCGAACAGGATGTATTGGTGTGGGCGAGATCGCAGGTGCTCACATACGGACTCCCAACGACCGAAGCGGAAGCGAATGTAAGCGCGTACGAAGACGACACGATCGGTGAATGGCGCAACAGTCATGATGTAACCCTCGTGCAGACGTTTCAGGGCAATTTGCCTGCAACCGATCCGCGGACTACACTATTGCAGTCCGTATGGACCTGGTTGGAGCGGCCTGCAAGCCGCCTTTGCCCAGTAGAGAAGGTAGATTTGAGCGAAAGCTCTCCAGGCGAGTCGAGATCTGAACATCTCGACCCGCTTTTTTATTGCCTGCACGGAGAGCACGCTCGCTCGGCGTTTGGCGGTGCAGGCATCGGCTAGCGAAGTTCGTTTACTCGGCATCCTCCTCCGCGGCTGAGTTCTCAGAAGCCTTAAACTTCTTCCAGCGTTCGACGTAAATGTTGAACATGGTCTTGAACATGTCCCAGTCGTCAGAGTCGAGCGATTTAGGGATCAGGACCTCGACGCTCGGTTTGCCGGGAATAGGAAGTTGGAACCGATGCACGTCCGGATTCTCGCCGTCGTGCGGATTGACACGTGATTGCCCCTGCGGCGGGGTGCCCCCGGGTGGGATCGGAGGGGGCTGCAGCTTTTCCTTGCGCGTTCGGCTGCCCGCAGCCTTTGTCGTCTGTGGAGGCTTGACGTGTTGCGAGATCTTTATTCCCGCCTCGCTCGCCGCAGCGAGAAAAAACGTCATGGCGCGCGTCAGGGTGCTACCGCTTATGGACTGTGCGCGAAAAAGCTCAGTGACCTGTTGGCTACTTGCGCGGGCCAGGTCGACATTGGGCGCGTCGAAAACGAATGCATACGGTGTCCGCAGCACTTCGTTCAAAACCTGCTTGCGCTCCTCGTCGCTGGCCATGGCGAGTCGCTCGAAATCCCCGCGGGGCCGACCGTCGCTTTCGATCAACCCCAAAAAGCGAAGCCCGGCCATCAATTCTGCTTTCGCGGATCCGGAAAATTTGGCCATCATGTTCCGGTCAATGTGCTGAGGGACCCCTCCGCCGTCTCGCATGTCATTAAGGAACGTGACCAGGGTCCTGAACGAGCCGTATGCCGGGCTGCTGGTTTTATCGGACGGTGCGGACATGCTGATTCCTCCCTAATGTTGGCGACATGATAGGGCTGGAGGGGTAGCTGTGCAACTAGAGGGCCTGACAAGCCGCGTCGTCCTTCTCTGTATGTAATACAGAATCCATAACCAACTGATTACATTGATATACATCGATGCCTTCGGCTTTAAGGGACGATGTGCGATTGGCAAGTCGAGGCGGTTGCTTGTCGCGATAGGTCGGATTCTGGACTGCATGGACATCGTCCTATGCACGCGAGGCGGCAGTCCCAAGGGCTCGTATGTCGACAATTCAAAGAGCGGCTCGACCGATGCTGGCGATGTAGTCGATTTGGCCTCGACTGCACTTGTTCCGCCTTCGCGATCTCGTTTACGATCCGCCCCAAGGTGTGCGGTGACGGCGCGCAATCGACCTTAACTGGTATCTGTCGTCGCCTGGCCTCGCGCTTCCGGCACATCCTGTATGGGTCACGGAAGCAGTCAGAAGGGGGGTCTCTATGAGCCTTTTTTGTCTTGAAGCCAGTTGGTCGGATCGCAGGTCGAACCCGCGTCGTATTCGACTCGAGCTCGGCTTGGGCTTTCTAGCGTTTTTGCGCATGTTTGCCTGATTCAACCGGAAAGGGCCCTGCGGGGCCCTTTTTTTTTGCGAGAAACAGAGGCGGCTATTTGGCTGGTGGGCAGCTGGGCGAATGTATCCGCCGCGGATCTCTCCAGGCTGGAGAGGGTGCTCGCTTACGTTGTCCAAACCGTCGGCCTCCGTCTGCTAAGTCTAGAGTCGGACCGTATGTCTGTGCGCCGTAAGCATATCAATCTTCCATTTGATCGAGCCGGCTTGATCGAGAGAGCTGGTACGACGAGGCCCACGTTGCCGTGGGCCTTCGGATGCATGTTGAGGAGCGTCACTGCCTCATTCCGTGCCCGCTTTATACGCTAAGCGCGGGTCGTTGTAGTCCATTGCATTGGACAGTAACAGCGATCGATGCCTCGGCCCGCTGGCCTTGGCTGCCACCCTTATGGGTCTCACCAAGGACTCGTAAGTCCAATTTATTGGACCGCGCGATCATATAGGGCAACTAATCTGCGCTCAACAGAAGTGATGCCGAGTCTCATGCGCTTGCGAGCTATGCCGGTTGTAAGTGATTGTTTGCCCGACTCGGACGATTTGTGAGTAACTTTGTGATTAGCATCGGGCTAACACGGGGCAAACAAGTTTGACTAAAAGGGGCTTCCAAACCTCGTTTTTTGTAGGCGAGGGAGGGGAAAATAGCAGTGATATCAGCAATCTATAGCTTTCGCTATTAGAGGGCAGAGTCTTAAAATCCCTCATCCGCAAGGGTATGTCGGTTCGAGTCCGACTCCGGGCACCATGTCTCTCAACGGTTCTAGCGAGTCGCAACGACCGCAGTCGTCGGCAACCGTAAAACGCACCGTAAAATTCAGTTCTTTTCTGACGTCCCGACCACTGGGACGTCGAAGTCATATGCGTCGAGCATTTGCTGCGATTTGTGGCCGCTGCCCAGGCTGGAGGAAGCTCGCCACGTACCTTGGCGATCCTCCGCGTCGCAGTCTTGCGACCTTCAAGCACCGCGCGCACCATGGGCGCCGAAAAGAGAATCGGAAGTTCACGCATGGTGATTTACCTCTTTCCGCACCCGTCCAGCCCTGAAAGCTATGCTCTAGGGCAGAACATCAATCTTGCATTTGGCATCGTAGTGGTGACCCTTTTGCTGCTCGGCGCGATCGCCTGCTCCATAGATCGGTGGCGAACAAGACATGCGCGCGGTAAGCATGCCGCCCTGCATCGGGTTCGAGAGCGAGCGAAAGGAAGAGGGGATAGCTGACTTGCTCGGCGTCGCGCGTCCACGCACCATGGCGCCATTCATCAGGATGGGGAGTTCACGCATGGTCGCGATCCTTCGAAAGTGGCTGCTGTGGATATCGGATCACCCGCACACGTTGGCGAGTTTTGCCGTGGGCCTGCTTGTCGGTTCCATAGCGACGCTCCCGTTCGGATGGGAATTGCCCAATGCCGCCGCATCGTTTCTCGGTGCGGCGGTGGGTGTAGCCGGTGCCGTCAGCGCTGGTCTCTGGGCCGCGAACGAGAAGCAACGCAAAGAAGAGCTCCGGAGTTCCGAGGCTAGAGGGGACATTGCTGCGCTGATCGCAAGTGCGATCACCCCGGAGATCGCGAACGCTCGAAAGGTGCTCGCATTCATCGCCGACAAGCTTGACGAGGAGATAAAAATGGCCGACCTCGGCGATGTCTCCTTTGTAGCTTCGACCCTGGAGACACTCACGATCGACACGACGATGTGCGAGCGCTTCGTTTCCAGGCTGGAAGCCTTCGGCACGCAAGCGGCTGAGCTGGTGGAAGCGATAGGCGCGCTTTTCGATATCAACTCGGCCTATCCACGCCTCGGTAAAATTGTGCGTTCTGGGGACTGGGTGAAGACGGGACCCATAGTCAAGAATCGTGCTTACCTGGCGCGCTTTTATGCGTCCAACTTGGTCGCCGCTCTCGACGTTCTCAAGCAGCACCACCACCGAGGGAACAACGCCGTGCTCTGGGCGGCCTGGACGAGTGAGTAGAGTCACGCTCTCGCTCCGTCATTGGTATCGCCGCAGCCGGCGCCCATGGCGCCCGAGTCGCTGGGCTTGGTGAAGCTCTGCCCAGGGCACCCAGCCGCGCAGGCAATGAAAACCCCAGTCACGAAGCCTTGGGCCGGTGATGAAAAGGGTGATGCAGGTCTTGCCCGGGATCTCGTCGATCAGCGGCCCATAGCGAACTGCTGTGAGGTCACCCACCCGCAGCGGTTCCTCGCGAGCATTGCGGGCGATGGCACGCAGGCAGGCGCGGGTGAGGGCCCCCTCGAAGTCTTCCGGGCTGATGGTGTCGGCGATCGTGCGGCCCCACCGATGCTATCGTTCCGAACCACCTGAATCCGGACATGTTCATCATGGCGTACAAAATCAGCGGTAACACTTGCAAGCCAATCCCGTACAGCGTCGACAACGAACCAAATTGGGTAATCGTTACCCTCAGCCTGCAATCTCCGCTCGTTCGCGGCAGCGATGGCCGGCGCGCCTTGGGCGCGGGTCCATGCGTCGGCGAGGCCGAGGTGCTCGTCGATGGCGAGACCCGGAAGATCGCTGTTCATACCTGAGGTACTCATCACGGTGGTCATGCGGCTACCGCCAATTCTTCGGGAGCCTGATCGAGGTGTGCCCGTGCGCACGCGCAGAGCGGCGGCGAGCTGACCCAGTTGCCGACCATGCGCACGCTCTTGCTGATGCTCATCTTCCGGCCGTCGGCCGCGCGCTCGATGATGTAGCTCTCGGGGAAGTCCTGGGCGCGGAACAGCTCCTCGCGGCGGAGCATGCGCAGGCCGATCCACGATTACGTGAGGGCTGCCCTTCACCCAAACGGTGACTAGAGCGAGGTGGTCAGGCGTCGTCAAGGTGTCGATGGGATGCAGGAGGTCCAGCGCGTCCCCGTTGCCGTAGTAGTTGATCAAGAGCGCGGCAACACGCAGGGTGCCTTCCTCGTGTTCCGGGCTCAGCGTGCACTCGACCGCAGCGTGGTGTTTAGCACCGGCACAGATCGTGCCCATCTGGCCATTCACGGGGCCTCCATCGCAATTGCGGCGAAGGGGCGCGAGGTCGCCGGCCACATGCGGCTCGGTGACCGTGGCCGTGCCGAGCTCGCCGGGTTCTCTTGGAAGACCTATCGCGAGGGCTAGGCATCCGTGTACGACTGGACGTTCCAGCGCTGCACCGACGATCTCCACCAGGCCGAGCGTCAGTTTCAGCACGCGCTGACGTAAGGGGAGGCCTTGATGTTGTCCGGACCGGCCCCAGAACGTTCGAGGTGAACAACAAGGGGAAGGGAATGGAAGGTTACGTCTTACCTGCTACCGCGAAGCTCGTGACACTGGCCGAGATCACATCGCGATTTTTCGTTACGAATCTCGGCGTCCTGTGCCTGCGCTTCGATCTTGGGACCTCGGCGAACGGCGATATTGGGCTAGTCCGGCTCGATGGAAGCTGGCAGTCCGAGGCAATTGGGGCGACCCGCGCAAGGCAGCACAACCGCTACATCGAAGTCGAAGGTACGGTTCCGCACGTAAACGCTAAGTCGATGGAATGGAAGATGACGGACCTTGCGGACGTCGGTAGCCTAGTCCTGGATGAGAAGGGAATATGGATCGTCGCGAAGCATTACGATCAGTCGGGGGAGAAGCTGTTGGTGAACGTCATTACCGGGGCAAAAGCATGGCCCGGCACCGACCATGCCTCGGTCATCACGAGTTGGGTCATCGATGCGAGCGTGGGTGACTTGAAGACTTTCGAGATCGGAGCTCATACCGTCCCGCCACAAGCCGCCGCAGACATCTAATAGTGGGTGGGTGATGACCACCCAAAAAATCGAGATCCTTGCGCCTAGTGATAGTCACCTTCGAAACCCGGCCCCGTGCCGGTTTTCCTCGTTTGTGCCCGTTCCGCTCGGGCGCACTCGGTCAGCACGTTGCTCCCCTCAGCGTGCTGGCTACCCGATATCCTGCGTCGATGTCGATCGCGTGGAAATCGCCGAGCATCCCCGGGGCCGCCACCTTCGCCGAGTGGAACGGCGCCACGTTCGCCCTCGTCAGAAACATGCCCGATGGGCGCAAAAAGAAAAGATCCTGCATCGCTGCAAGCCCTTCAAAAACCTGGCGCCCGAACTTGGACTCCAACCAACGACCCCCGATTAACAGTTAAGTGGTGTCGCCAGTGTCCGTAGGAACGGCGTCTCCGAAATCCCCCAGCAATCCGTGAGGTCGGTTCGTACGCCCGCTTTTGCGGGTTGTGGCCATATCGAGTGGAGCGGATGCCAACTTGGTGAAAGCGTCGACATAATCGCTCTTTGCATGCGTCACAAGATTTAAATACTTGATGACGTCCGGGCTTAAGAGCTCTGACCGACGAGCCTCGATCTTGTTGATCCGGCCGGATAGTCCGTGGACCAGACTAAGTACCTCGTCGAGCTTGGAACCATCAGATCGAGGGATGATGGGCTCTGGAGACTCGGTGGACGCGAGGATGTGTTCCAGCGAGAGCTCAAAACGGTGCCAATGCGCCGAAATTGAGATATCTAAGATCGCGTCGTCAAGAGGATCAGTTGTGGCCTGGTTTATGGTCTGGATCAGCTGCATGATGCCCGCGCGGTCACATTGGGTAGCGTTGAACTGGCTTAGCGGCATGCCGAGTTCCGAAGGCTTTATGTCGATTAACAGAGGGATCACACGGGATTGCTTGAGGCCTTTTGCAAGCGCACCGGCTTCGAAAAGGATCCAAGGCGCATCCTTATTCTTTGCGGTGATGCACAAGATGCCCACGTTAGTCTCGCTCAGAGCCGCGCTGATCTCGCCCGCCCAGGCGGCGCCTCGCTCTATGTTGGTCGAAACCCACGGCTTCGAGGCTTGGACAACGACCTTGATCCAGTCCTTCAGCAGATCAGCGACCTGCCGTGAGCGATTGCCCGACCAGCTGATGAAAACTTGCATGCCGCCCCCGTTTCGGGCAATTTTGCCCCGTAAAATTGTCATGGGCATACTAGGTTAATCAATGACCTGCAAACAACGAGTCCGTACGATTGCAACATCTAACTGATTGATTTATTTGCAAATTACGAGGGGATGAATCCGTCACCTTTACGGTTATGTGGGTTCGAGTCCCACTCCGGGCACCAAGGGCAGAGAATCGGAATCTCATTTATGGCATCCGCTCTTCTTCATCCCATGCCAGCGACGGGCCCAGGACCTCTGTTCCTCACGGGCTGGGGAGCTCTTGTATCGTTCGTGATCCTGGCGACCATCGCGGTGGGCGGATGGCACTGGCTGCTGCAGCGAAATCGCGGACGCATCGAGGCGGAGAAGAAGCGATTCGGAAAGGGTAGTGCGGAAGGCCGACGTAAGCGCCTCAAGCTGCGTTAGGTCACGCCGATAGCGCGGTAAGACCTATGGAGATCATGAGAATGACGGAGTCGCTTCAGTGCCTCGATAAGTCCGGCCCAGCCAACGCTCAGACAGTCACGTTCGCAAAAGTGCCGAACGTCGATGAGCCAAAGGCGCATGAGATGGCTTGCGACCAAATGCTGCTGCTGCATCACGGAGAGCGTGCAGTCGGAGCCGCACAGTACATCTCGATGGCCGACGTAGTTATCTGCCTGATTGGCGCCGCCGCGCTTACCGGCTGGGCAAGATTCGTTGCGGTCGGAATGGCCGTGATCGGCGGTCTTTACGGCGTGATCAATTTCTTCTCGCAAGTCTCGGCGATGCTCCCTTAGCTACGTCATGCCGCCACGCCGATTCAACTCGCTGGTTCGAGGTGGCGATCGGCTGTGGCGAACAGCGCGGCAGGCTGACGCTCGCGCCTATAGCTGAGTCTGTCCGTCCATCGTGTTCCCCAGTCTGCTAATCGTTGGTGCCCCACAGAGCTACATCGCCGTGGCGACCTTTTTCGCCATCGCCTCGATGATGGCGTCCGGACTGCTCAGGTTGTTTGCCGTCCCTCGGTCGTTGAAGAACGACACCACGGAGCCGTCAGACGTATTCAGGACGCGGATCGCCACCCCCGCCCGCTCGCTCCGGAAGGTGAAAGGGGCCACCCGGTAGTAGTCCTGTACCTCACCGTTGACGACGTAGGCGTAACCCTTTCCCTTGGCGTAAGCGGCCGCGTCGCTGTCCGAGAGGGCATCCTTAGGCCCTACGGGTCTGTCTAGCGGTACGGCCTTCTTCCCGGCCGTCGAGGCCATAACCCTGGCGAATACTGAGCCGGCACTCAGCCCGGACCCGTCGCAATCCTCCTGTCCCTGGATGGTGCAGTCCCTAAACATGACCACCGCCACATCGGAGCCTGCGGGCATCCTGGCCCGCACGGTGACGGGCGCCCCTGCGCACCCGACGAGAACGAGCGACACCAGACCAGCTAGCACTGCCTTGTACATGTTCATCCCCTTAGCGATTCACCCCGAGCGCAGTTTAGGCCGATCCAAGCAGCGAAGTGGGTGAGTAACTATGGGATTAACCGGCAAGTTAACGACTTGCAAGCGCGGCTACGCCTGGCTTCTCGACGCCGAGTCCGGCACCATCGCGCTCTCTCGGCCATCTCGAATCATCGCCCCGTAATGCGCAGACGGTCCTCCATGACGCCCACCAGCGGTGGCCGCTTACTTTCTGCGTCCGCTTTATCTTTACTCCCGCGGCTTGGCTAGCACCTCGCCAAAACCGCTGGTTGATAGTCCACTAGTCGTGCCGATCTCAGCATCTGGAATACACGGAGGTACGATGGACGACATGACCGCATTTCGACTCACCTACGATGGCCCTGCGCTTGCAAACCACGAGATGGATCCGCGCGAGCTGGCTCCTGCGCTGCTCGCTATGGCCGACCTCCTCGAAGCATCTGCGCGGGTGCTATACGGCGACGATGCAAAGGTAAAGGTCAGCGTCAAGGGGTCATTCAAGACTGGTAGCTTCAACGTCGACTTTGTCGCCAGCTTTCATTGGCTGCAATCGGTGAGGGATATCTTTGCCGGGCCCAATGCCACTGCCATGGCAAACGCCATGGCCATCTTGTCGGCGTTGGGAGTCGTTGGCAAAGGAATGATTTCCCTGCTGAAATGGATGAGGAACCGAACACCTGATCGAACCGAGCTGATCGAGCCGGGCCCGGACGGAAAGCCACGCGTCCGCATTTTTGTCGGAGACGAACACTACGACGTAGAGAAGGGTGCACTCGATCTTCTGCGTGACATTGGTGTGCGGAAGGCTTTGGACAAAACACTGGCGCCGCTGGACAAGCCGGGAATCGACACGTTCGCGTTGGGGCACGGCACAGTGGTCAATGTCACCGTCCACGAAGACGAGCGCAGCTACTTCGTCGCACCGGGGGATGCGGAGGAACGCCTGCTGATCGACGATCTGCGAACCATGGTGTTCTCGATAGTCTCTCTTGCATTCAAGAACGACAATAAATGGCGACTTTCCGATGGGTCGTCCACGATCAGCGCCACCATTTCCGA
>Ga0247742_10002921_pt1 | contig 11032 bp, 10 predicted proteins | sample UWRJL208509C2_FD_180944 | JGI IMG/M metagenome (GOLD analysis project Ga0247742, IMG submission 180944) | Plant litter microbial communities from Arlington Agricultural Research Station in Wisconsin, United States - UWRJ-L208-509C-2 | ecosystem: Environmental > Terrestrial > Plant litter >... | reverse complement strand
GCCGCGTTCTGGGCGTGGCCACTGTTCGCCGACCTCTTCTTCGGCAACTGACCCGTGACCGACGAGACTCCGCGGCGCCATAGCGCCTTCATCGACCTGGCGCCCCTGCGCGAGAGCCCCGCGTTCGCGCGCCTGTGGATCGGCACCGCCGTCTCCGCGATCGGCGCACAGCTCACGCTCGTGGCGATCGGGCTGCAGGTCTACGACATCACCCATTCGACCTTCGCGGTCGCGCTCGTCTCCGGCTTCGCGCTCGTGCCGATGATCGTCTTCGGCATCTACGCGGGCCTGCTCAACGACTACTTCAACCGCCGCACCGTGCTCATCGTCTCCTCGACGATCTCGTGGCTCTGCAGCATCGCGCTGGCGATTCTCGCCTGGCTGCACATCGACGTGGTCTGGCCGCTGTTCGTGCTCGCGGTGATCGGCGCGGTGACGGCCAGCACCTCCGCGACCACCCGCTTCTCGATCATCCCGCGACTGCTGCCGCCGCGCCTGCTGCCCGCCGGCTCCGCCCTCAACGGCATCAGCTTCGGCCTCGCGCTCACCGTCGGGCCGGCGCTCGCGGGCGTGCTCGTCGCGGTCGGCGGGTTCGGGCTCACCTACACGGTCGACGTCGTGCTGTTCCTCGCCGGGTTCCTCGGCATCGTCTCGCTGCCCGGCCTGCGCCCCGAGGGCCAGACCACCAAGCCGGGATGGGCGTCGCTCAAGGCGGGGTGGGACTTCCTGCGGGTCGCGCCCAACATCCGCACCTCGTTCCTCGTCGACATCATCGCGATGACGTTCGGGCGGCCCAACGTGCTGTTCCCCGCGGTCGGCGCGCTCGTGATCGGCGGCGGGTCCATCACCGTCGGCGTGCTCGTCGCCACCGGGGCGATCGGCGTGGTGCTCTCGAGCCTGTTCTCCGGCCGCGTCACCCACTACCGCTGGCACGGTCGCGCCATCGGCTGGTCGATCGCTGTCTACGGCCTCTTCGTGGCCGGCATGGGAGCGGTGTTCGGCGTCATGTCCACCGGCTGGTTCGGCACGGTGGGCGACGACATCTCCCAGGCCAACATCCCAGCGCTCGTCGTCGCTGCGCTCATGTCGGTGGGCATGGGAGCGTCAGACAACGTGAGCAGCATCTTCCGGATGACGATGCTCCAGTCGGCCGCGCCCGACGACATGCGCGGCCGCATCCAGGGCGTCTTCACCGTCGTCGTCACCGGCGGACCGAGGCTCGGCGAGCTGTTCATGGGCGGGCTCGCCGCGCTCACCACGCTCTGGTTCCCGCCGCTGCTGGGCGGGGTGGCGATCATCGTGCTGATCGCGGTTGTACTGCGGATCCAGCGCAGCTTCCGCGAGTACGACGCGCTGGACCCGCAGCGCTAGTTCCGGGCGCTCACTACGGCGTCTGGGGCGTGGCCGGCGCCTCGAGCGTCGAGCCGAGGCCCACGAGGGTCTTGCGCGACTCGACGATGGCGCCGAGCAGCGCGGCCTCGTCGGCCTGGGCGCCGATACCGCCACGGCCGGTGATGATGCGCTGGCGGGCGAATGCGAGGCGTGTCGCATCCTGGATGTACTGCTTCATGGCCTTTCGCTTGCCGGAGCGCGCGGCCCACGCCAGCGCCTGGCGGCGGCCGTTGGGCGTCGAGAGCGCGGGGATCTCGTCCTGGGAGAACCAGCCCACCGTCGCGTACTCGGTGAGCCTGTCGTGGGTGAGTTTCGACTCCTGCCTGCGCAGGAACAGCACGAGCAGCACGGCGAACACGAACAGCGGGAACTGCACGATCGCGTAGTAGCCGTAGAAGTCGCTCACGAAGAACAGCGAGCCGTTCCACAGGGCGTGCAGGAACATCGCCGGGATGAGCCCGACGAGGAACAGGCCGATCGCCGCGAGCGGGCTGCGGTAGCGGGCGGCGAAGCCCAGCGCGATACCGGTTGCCGAGGTGAACATGATGTGCGCGAACGGCGACATGATGCCGCGGATGAGGAAGATCTCGCCGACGCTGCCGTCTGCGACGGTGCCCACGTCCAGCAGCTGGCCGCCGAAGTACAGGATGTTCTCGGTGAAGGCGAAGCCGCCCGCGATCCACGCCGCGTAGACGATGCCGTCGACGGGCCCGTCGAAGTACTTGCGGGCCGCGAAGAAGATCACCAGCAGGCCGAGGCCCTTGGCGCTCTCCTCGACGAGCGGCGCCTGGATGGCCGCCCCGATGAACTGGTACGTGAAGTCGTCACCCTGCGCGAGCGCGGCGATCAGGGGGTCGACTCCCGCGCCCACGACGAGCGCGATGATGACGGCGACGGCAGCGCCCCACAGGAATGCGAACACGACGGCGAGGCGGGGCTCCGGCTCCCAGCGGTCGATCCAGCGGACGCCGAAGAACACGATGGCCAGCGGCACGAGCGCCATGATGCCGCCGAGCGCGAAAGCGTCGGGGCCGAGGCCGATGAGCAGGTACCCGACCACGAGGAGGGCGAGCACCGCGAGAATCACGACCCCGATGATTCCCAGCACCACGGCGGTGCTGCGGCGGCGCGGTGGGGCGGTCAGCCCGGGCTGCGCGGTCGCCACGGCGTGCGCCGCGACATCCTCGGGCGCTGCTGCCGGCTGGGGCTTCGGTGCTTGGGCGGAGGCCGTGAGGTCGGGCGTCGCCGACGTGGGGTCTGTCGAAGTCATGCTTCAGACACTATCGGCAGGAGGAGCTCTGTCTACCCTTGTTGCTCGCGAAGGATCTGCAGCGCCCTCGAGACGCGCTCGCCCAGCCCGGCGACCGGCTTCTTCGAGATCTTCTCCGCCTCGGTGAGCAGGTGCACGACCTCGGCGCGGTACTCGACCTGCGTGTCGCGAACTGCATTGAGAAGCACGAGGGATGCCCGCGCCCCCGCAATCGCGAGCACCGTGCTCAGCACCACCGCCACAATGGCTGCCGCGAGGGTCCACCCCCGGCCCGGATTCTCGGCTGCCGCGATACTCACGAACACGAGCAGCAGTACGGCCGCGAGCGGCGGCAGCACGCGCTGCGGCCGGCGGAACACCCAGAGCGTCACCGCGAGGGTCGAGGCGTCGGGCGCGGGAGGCGTGCGGTCGCGGTCGGCGTCGATAGCGGAGAGGCGCGAGCGCATCTCGTCGAGGCGCTCCTGCTGCACGCGGGTGCCCGCGACATCCACGAGCTCGTCGCGCAGGGCGCGGTAGCTGTCGGCGGCGGGACGGGTGGCGGCGACAGTGACGGCAAGCCACGCGGCGACCAGGATCACCAGGGCGCCGAGGGCGACGACAACGGCCGGCAGCGGGTCGCTCTCCTCGAACAGGAGCCGCGACGCCCAGTCGAGGCCGAGGAAGAGGGCGACGATCGCGAGCGCCGCGAGCGGGACGACCCACGCGACCGGGTGCAGGCGCACGACGGTCCGGTTGCCGCGGGCGAGGAGCCGGGCATCGAAGTGCGCGGTACCGAGGTCGGCGAGCTGGAGGGAGAGGGCGACGAACCACACCCCCAGGGCCGCGGCGGGGAGCATCCAGGTGTCGTCCACGCTGTCAGACTAGCTGGACCTGCTTCTTCCGGGTGATCGTCGCGCTCACGACGGCGGCGACCAGGCACAGCCCCGCGGCGCCGAACCAGGCCGCCGTGTACTGACCGGTCTGGTCGCGGACGAAGCCGGCGACGGTCGCGGCGATGGCCGCACCGAACTGGTGCGAGGCGAACACCCAGCCGAACACGATGGGGCCGTCCTTGCCGAAGATCTCGCGGCACAGCGCGACCGTCGGCGGAACCGTGGCCACCCAGTCCAGCCCGTAGATCACCACGAAGATGATGATCGGCGGCTGCACGCTCGCCGAGAGCAGGAACGGCAGCACGAGCAGCCCCAGCCCGCGGAAGGCGTAGTAGCCGGCGAGCAGGATGCGCGGGTTGATCCGGTCCGTGAGCCAGCCGGAGGCGATCGTCCCCACGATGTCGAACACGCCCACGACGGCGAGGAGCCCGGCGGCCGTCGTCTCGGGCATCCCGTGGTCGTGCGCGCTCGGGATGAAGTGCGTGCCGACGAGTCCGTTGGTCGTCGCGCCGCAGATCGCGAATCCCGCGACGAGGGCCCAGAACGTGCGCACCTTCGTCGCGCGGCGCAGGGTGCCGAGCGCCACCTTCACGGCGTTGCCGCGGACGGGCGGCTCGTACACGTAGGTCTCGGGCGCGCCGTAGGGCGTCATTCCGATGTCGACGGGCCGGTTGCGCAGGAAGAGCAGTACAAGCGGAACGACGAGCAGCGCTCCCCCGGCGACGAGCAGCGACGCCTGGCGCCAGCCCTGCCCCTCCACGAGCTGGGCGATGAAGGGCAGGAACGCGAGCTGCCCGGTCGCGCTGCCTGCAGTGAGGATGCCGACGACCAGTCCTCGGCTCTTGATGAACCACTGGTCTGCGACGGTCGCGGCGAACACGAGCGCCATCGACCCGGTGCCGAGCCCGATGAGCACGCCCCAGGTGAGCACGAGCATCCACGGAGCCGTAGCGAAGATACTCAGGGCGGCGCCCGCCGAGACTAGGAGCAGGGCAACCGAGGTGACTTTGCGCAGCCCGAAGCGGGCCATGAGCGCCGCAGCGAACGGGGCCATGAGGCCGTAGAGGAGCAGGTTGACCGTCACCGCGAGGGAGAGCTCGGTGCGGCTCCAGCCGAACTCCTCCTCGAGCGGGAGCATGAGCACGCTCGGGGCGGCCCGGAATCCGGCGGCGCCGACGAGTGCGAGGAACGCCACGATCGCGACGATCCAGGCGGGGTGGATCCTTCGGGTGCGCACCGCCGTCGTCGTCATGGTTCGAGTATGGTGGCTGGAGCAGTGGCCGGGAATGGCGATAACGCAACAATCCCGCCAAATACCGAGAGAAGGCTGCCATGCCGCATTCGATAGTCGCGATTGCACTGCCGGGCGCGCACGCCATGGACCTCGGGATGCCCGCGCAGGTGTTCGAGGGACTCCTCGACGAGCACGGCGCAGAGCGCTACCGCGTGCGCGTGTGCTCCCCCGGCGGTGCCCCCGTCGAGACGACCGCCGGCTTCACGGCCCTGCTCGAGCACGACCTCTCGATCGTCGCCGAGGCGGACACCGTCATCGTGCTGCCCGGCACGGGAGCCCGCTCGGCCAGGGCGGCCACGCTCGACCCGGAGCTGCGCGAGGTGCTGCACGCGGCACGCGCCCGCGGCACTCGGATCGTGTCGATCTGCACCGGCGCCTTCGTGCTGGCCGCGGCCGGGCTGCTCGACGGCCGCCGTGCGACCACCTACTGGCGGCGCAGCGAGGAGTTCCGCGCGGCGTTCCCCGCGGTGCGGCTCGAGCCCGACGTGCTGTACGTCGACGACGGGGTGCTGACCTCGGCGGGGGTCGCGGCAGGTCTCGACCTGTGCCTGCACCTCATCTCGGTCGACTTCGGCGTCGCGCTCGGTAACGAGGCCGCCCGGCGGCTCGTGATGGCGCCGCGGCGGGCAGGCGGGCAGGCGCAGTTCATCGAGCGGTGGCGGCCCGCGGACGACGGCGACCGGCTCACGGGCGTGCTCGCGTGGGCGAGCGAGCACCTCGGCGAGGCGCTCAGCGTGGACGTGCTCGCCCGCCGCGCCGCGATGAGCGAGCGGACATTCACGCGCCGCTTCCGCGAGCAGACCGGCACGAGCCCGACCGCCTGGATCACCGCCGAGCGCCTCGCCCGCGCCCGCGAGCTGCTCGAGGGCACCGACCTCTACATCGACGAGATCGCCCGCGCGAGCGGACTCGGCAGCGGCACCCACCTGCGCGCCCAGTTCCAGCGCCGGTTCGGGCAGTCGCCCACGGAGTACCGCCGCGTCTTCCGCCCCGCGATCGCCTGACACTCCGCTGCATTCTGCGGGCAGGTTGGCAAGCTCCGTGCAAATGTGCGCGCATCCTGCCAACCTGCCCGCAGAGTGGAGAAGTGGGTCAGCGGGTGAGGAGGCCCGCGTCGACGACGTGCTGGCTGCCGGTCACGTAGCGCGCCCGGTCGGAGGCGAGGTAGAGCACGAGCTCGGCGACATCCCGAGTCTCGATCCACGGGACGCCGGGCTGCAGGTTGCCCGCGCTGCGCTCTGCGATCTCGGCGGCGGTTGCGCCCTCGAGCGCGGCAAGTCCGTCGTTCATCGGGGTGTCGACGCCGGTCGGGTGGATGCTCACCACGCGGATGCCGTGCGGCGCGAGCTCGATCGCCCACGCCTTCGTCAGCCCGGTCAGCCCGTGCTTCGACGCGACGTAGTGCGACAGCCGGTTGCCGCCCCGCAGGCCCATGACCGACGAGTTGTTGATGATCACACCCGAGCCCTGGGCCTTCATGACCGGGATGACACTGCGCGCGACCAGGAACGGACCCTTGAGGTTCACCCCGATCATCGTGTCCCACTCGAGCTCGGTCATCTCGTCCGCCGCCGCGTACGCGACGATGCCGGCGTTGTTGAACAGCACGTCGATGCGGCCGAACTGCGCGACAGTCTCGTCGATCGCCGACTGGATCGCCGAGGCATCCCGCACATCGCCAGTGAAGACCAGCGCACGCCTGCCGAGCGTCTCGACCTCCTCGCGGAGGGAGTCCAGCTCGGCGGTCGAGCCCTGCGCGTAGGCGGGGTACTCGATCTTGGCCGCCACGTCGAAGCCGACGATGTCGGCGCCCTGGGCGGCGAGCGCGAGGGCTACCGCGCGGCCCTGGCCGTGCGCGGCGCCGGTGACGAAGGCGACGCGCTCATCGAACTCAGCTGGTGCGGTCATCGCCCGGCTTGCGGTAGTCGTACAGCACCTCGTCGAGCGGCACCTTGCCGACCGTGTTGAACAGGTTGGTCGCGACCATCTGCCCGGCGAAGGCGAGCAGCAGCACGCGCAGCTGCGGGTTGAACGCCTTCTCGAGCCGCGCGTAGAACTCGGGCTCGATGCCGCCGGGGTTGCTCGCGATGAGCCGGCCCCAGTCGATGAGCAGCTGCTCGGCCTCGGTCACCTGGGGGTTGTCGGGGTCTTCGCCGTTGTCGATGAGGATGCGCCGGAAGAACACCGAGCACACCAGGCAGTCGTTCTCGTCGGAGATGGCGTACGAGAACAGCGACACCGCCCGCTCGCCGATGAACGGCACGAGCTCGTCGCGCAGCGTGTACCACTCCATGTAGGCGGTGAAGCTCGGCACGTGGCTGAGCAGCGTCGCCTTCATGTTGGTGATGCGCCCGCCGTGCAGCTCGACCTGCCGGTCGCTCGCGGCCCTGCCCTCCGGCCCCAGGTCGTCGTACTGCGTCATGGGCAAGAACGTCATGCGACCTAGGGTAGCGGCACCCTCCGGCTCACGCCGCGAGTGTTACCTCGGCCGGATGCAGCAGCACCGGAGATCGCGAACCCTGACGGGCCTCGTCGGGGGTGCTGAACGAGATGCCGTCGAACGCGCCGGCCCGGATCGCGGCGAACACATCGGCCGCGGCCTGCTGCGCGGTGCCGTGCGCGGTCTTCCACGCGCGGGCGGTGCGGATGTCTGCACCGGTGATCGTGACTTGGGCGAGGTCGTCCACCACGGTGGCGCCCAGGTGGCTCACCCACGCCTTGATGAACGGGGCCAGCGCTGAGGTGTCGCGCACGGCAACGCGGTCGCCGCTGCCGACGGTGTGCACCTGCCGGGCGACGGTACGCGCGAGGAGGGCGCACGGGAACAGGCCTGCCGCGGCATCCAGGCTCACGTCCGCGGGCACGCCGATGAGGTCGCGCTCCGCGACGATGACCCGGCCTGTGGCGGGCTGGGACGCGCCGAACGCGACGCGGTCGCCCCGGGCGAAGCCGATGCTGTCGCGGGCGACGGCGTCAACGGTTCCGGCGAGCTGGGTGCCGAGTGCGCTCAGGGCGACGGTGGCGACCTGGACGCGGACTTCGCCCTCGGCGGGGCGAGGAGCTGTACTGCGAGTCATACCAGACAGAACGATCAGTCTGCCTTTGGTATTCCCGCTAGAAGACCTTCCCGGGGTTCAGGATCGCCTGCGGGTCGAACACGGCCTTGATCTGCTCCTGCAGTGCGAACTGGTCGTCGCCCAGCTCGTCGCGGAGCCAGCGGCGCTTGAGGATGCCGATGCCGTGCTCCCCGGTGAGCGTGCCGCCGAGGCGCAGCGCCGCGAGGAACATCTCGTCCGCGGCCGACCAGATCTCGTCGGGCACCTCGGCGGTGTCGCCGAGGATGAAGTTGGGGTGCAGGTTGCCGTCGCCCGCGTGCGCGACCGTTGGGATCGTGATGCCGTACTTGGCCTCGATCTCCCCGATGGCGGCGAACATGGCGGGCAGGGCGCTGCGCGGCACGCACACGTCCTCGATGAGGACCGTCCCCAGTGCCGCCATGGCCGGGTGGAAGGAGCGCCGGATCGCAAACAGGCGCTCGCCCTCCTCGCGGTCGAGCGAGAGCTCGGCCGTGCCCCCGAGGGAGCGGATGACGGCGACGATGCCGTCGGCCTCGGTCTGGGCGCCGGGGCCGTCCGCCTGGATGATCAGCTGCGACCCGCCCGGGTGGTCGATGCCCAGGTGGGCGGCGATGCCTGCCATGGCGCTCTCGCCGATGAGCTCCATGATGGCCGGGTGGAGTCCGGACGACGTGATGACCGCGGCGGCGCGGGCCGCGTCATCCACGGTGCTGAAATTGGCGCTGATCACAGCGACCGGGCCCGTCACGAGGCGACGCGTCTTGACGGTCGCCTCGACGATCACGCCGAGGGTGCCCTCCGACCCGACCATGAGCGCGGTGAGGTCGAGGCCCGTGACGCCCTTCACGGTGCGGTGGCCGAGCTCGAGCAGCCGTCCGTCGGCAAGCACCACCTTGAGCCCCAGCACCGCGTCGCGCGTCACCCCGTACTTGGCGCACAGCAGCCCGCCGGCGTTGGTCGCGATGTTGCCGCCCACGGTCGAGATCGCGCGGCTGGCCGGATCGGGGGCGAACCACAGCCCGTGCGGCTCGAGCTGCCGGTTCAGCTCGGCGTTGATGATCCCGGGCTGCACGACGGCGAGCTCGTCGTCGATGGAGACCTCGAGCAGCCGGTTCATGGCGAGGGTGGAGAGCACGATCTGGCCGCTCTCCGCGATCGCGCCGCCGGCGAGGCCCGTGCCCGCGCCCCGCGCGACGACCGGGGTGCCGGTCTGCGAGGCGATGCGCATGGCCGCCTGAACGTCGTCAATGGTGCGGGCCGTGACGACGGCGAGCGGGGCCGAGCCCGACACATGGCCGGACTTGTCGGCCCGTGCGCTCTCGAGGTCGCCCGGCTCGGTGGAGACGGCGTCGCCGAGCGCGTCCCTCAGCAGCGCGACGACATCGTCGGGTGCGGGATGCGCGGACGCGTGGCTGGGACTGGTGACGCTCATCCTGCGATTCTATGCAGCGATGCCGTCCGCGCTTCCGGAGCTAGGCAGCGCAGGAGATGCAGTGCTGCGTCGACGGGCGCGCCTCGAGGCGGCCCTTCGCGATCGCCCCGCCGCACGAGCTGCACGTGCCGTAGGTCCCCTGGTCGAGGCGGGCGAGCGCCTCGGAGATCTCGCGGGCGTGCTGCGTGGTCTGCTTGAGCATCGCGCGCGACTGCGCACCCTCGAACGCGGTGTTCGAGCCCTCCGGGTCGTCGATCTCGTCGTTGGACGAGCCGCGGCGCGACTCGATGCCGTCGGCGATCTCGTGGCTCAACTGGGCCTCGAGGTCGTGGGCGTCCTTGAGGTCGGCAACGAGACGCGTACGGATGCGCGTGCTCTGCGCCGCGGTGAGCGGACGGTCGTGGGCGGTGGTCGTGGAGGGCTTCAGTTCTGCGGTCACGCGCCAAGTATTGGGGCGAAGGGTGAACAGGAGGTAGACCTTGCGTTCCGCCCCGTCGATGAGATACGGCGACGGGCAGTGTCCGATTTCCGCTAGAGAGGGTCGGTGGCCCGTGTGAGTCTGGATGCATGGACACGACCTTCGCGGAAAAGTACCGAGCCCTGTCCTCCCGGGACTCGCGGTTCGACGGCCAGTTCATCGCGGGCGTGCACTCCACCGGCATCTACTGCCGGCCCAGCTGCCCGGCGATGACGCCCCGCGAGAAGAACGTGAGCTTCTACCGCACCGCCGCCGCAGCCCACGAGGCCGGCCTGCGCGCGTGCAAGCGGTGCCAGCCCGACGCCGTGCCCGGCTCCCCCGACTGGAACCTCAGCGACGACCTCGCGTCGCGGGCTATGCGGCTCATCACCGACGGGGTCGTGGAGCGAGAGGGCGTCCCGGGACTCGCGTCGCGACTGGGCTACACGCCGCGGCACCTCACGCGCGTGCTCGTCTCCGAGCTCGGTGCCGGCCCGCTCGCCCTCGCGCGCGCTCACCGCGCACAGGGCGCCCGCACACTCCTCGCCTCCACCGAGCTGCCGATCGCCGACGTCGCGTTCGCCGCCGGGTTCTCGAGCATCCGCCAGTTCAACGACACGATCCTCGCGGTCTACGAGACGACGCCGAGCGATCTGCGCCGGCTCGCGCGCCGCGGCGGTCGCGCGGTCGCGTCGGAGGCGCCGTCGACCCTCTCGCTGCGGCTGCCCGCGCGTGCGCCGTTCGACGGCGCCGGCCTCATGCGCTTCTTCGCCGACCACGCCGTGGCCGGGCTCGAGACGGGCGATGACACGGCGTTCGAGCGCCCGATGCGCCTGCCCGGGGGCATCGCGCAGGTGCGGCTGGAGCTGGACGGCAACGGGGTCCGCTGCACTGCCCGGCTCGAGAGCATCGCGGACGTCTCCACCCTCGTCGCGCGGGTCCGGCGGCTGTTCGACCTCGACGCTGACTCCGTGGCCATCGACGGCGCCCTCGCGCGGGACGAGGTGCTCGGGCCCCTCGTGGGCGCGCGCCCTGGCATCCGGCTGCCGGGCGTCGCGGATGCGGACGAGGCCCTGTTCCGCACGCTCGTGGGGCAGCAGATCTCGGTGGCCGCCGCGCGCACCGTGCTCGGCACGCTCACGAGGGAGCTCGGGACGGACGGCCTCTTCCCGACCGCGCAGCAGTTCGTCGAGGGCGGCCGCGAGGTGCTGCGGGGCCCGGCGAGCCGGATCGAGACG
>Ga0247742_10002920_pt1 | contig 11032 bp, 12 predicted proteins | sample UWRJL208509C2_FD_180944 | JGI IMG/M metagenome (GOLD analysis project Ga0247742, IMG submission 180944) | Plant litter microbial communities from Arlington Agricultural Research Station in Wisconsin, United States - UWRJ-L208-509C-2 | ecosystem: Environmental > Terrestrial > Plant litter >... | reverse complement strand
TTTGGTCTTAGTCCGTTAAAAGCCAGAATTGAACAATGAAACGCCGCATCTACGTCTTTTTACCTTTCCATCTGTAATAATTGTGGTTTCTGCACCATCGCAAGCCAACTGATTGATCATATCCAAGCCTGCACAACAACCGCCTCATATTTGTCTTGCACTACTCAAGGCAGGCAAGACCAGGCAACCTCCTTCATGCTTCTCGTCTGCAACCCGATTATCTGTCTTGAAAATGACTCTACTTGGTCCACCAGTCTGGATCCAGCTCTTTTCGCCCCGTTGAAGCTCATGCAACTTATCGATGAAAACAGACGCCAGTTTACCTCGCCCTGACAAATCCTTTTCAGTCGATACGTTGTTATCTAAATCTACCAAGCCAAAGTCCTGACAACGGAGGTAAGGTCAGGCCCAAAGATTCGATATACTCATGTGACAGTGCTTACATAGAGAAACCTTTTAACATCACCAAATTCACCTTCGTCACCGAGATACCTTCCTAAAGTTCTAGTCTCGTTGCGAGACATCTCAGAAATCCTGGGATCATCCTCGTGTATAGAAATATGGGTGAGCCTCTCGATGTTACTCGAAGATTGGGTTCTGTAATATTTCCAACATGAGGTCAGCTTCGGAGATTGTGGAGGACACCTCAATTTCACCTGAATAAGTGGAGAATGGTGCAGGAAATTTCATGCCGAATGCAAGGAATTTCAAATTCTGTTCTTGTTTTCTTGCTCGTCAGGGGCTATGACGTGACAATACCCTAAGAAAGGGAAGGCTGAGAGTAGGGTGTCTAAAGAACGGTACCTTTTTTGTGCGGGCCGAGATAAGAATAATGTCGCTGAGGGTTGTCATCTTTGTCTCTGATTTTAAAGCGGGCTAGATATAATGGGAAAAGAATCAGATATGCTGAGAACTTCCGAAAAAAAAAATTAGACACAGAGCAATAAAGCGGAATAAAAACGAAAACCCGATACAAATGTGGTCTTCAGATAGGAAGGCGTGTGTTCGTCGATCCTGATTAAATCATCTGTCATCCCTCCACGTCAATTATAGAGAGGCGGTTCGTGGTGAAAGGGATACTTTAAATAACTTGAGAGTGTTGATGGAGTAGCGATTCCTTGAAAGGCATCCCACCAGCGAGCAGAAGTGGCGCGGCAGACAGAATCGGTGGATGAGATCCTAACCAGAGTTGAATGCGAGAAAAATCATGGATTAGAGAAGAAGTGCTGGAATGTAGCTTTAAGTGGTCAGTTTATCTGATCAGTCTCTCAGTCTCGTGGTGATCACGCAACTCGAGCATTCATACCTATTCCAAAACAGTGTTCCTGCTCCTCTAACAAAAAATACTATCAGCGTTGCTCAACATGCACTCTTATACAAAAAATTGTGTACTCCTGAGAGTAGAAGCCTTCTTTTTGCAGAGACAACTCTATATATTTGCATTGACGATCCATGCGGGAAAACAAACCGCGGAGGATAGAAGTCTCTAATTGGGAACCATTTGAGTAGGAGGGAGGGCCACCACTTTCTGTGCCCACAAGCAGGTTCTTAGAAGCTTTCTCCGTACATCTTCTGGGGTGAGTTTGGATGGCAATACTAGTGTTAATGACGCGTTAAGTTCCTGTGGGCTATTAGGCGTCTATATGCCAGTGTGCGCCACAAACCTCTGATTTTCTTGAAATCTTCGATGATCGGTGTTGAATCCTTGTTAGGAGCCGTCGAAGAGGATATGCGAGGACACTACGTAGGCATCCAGACTCTAGGTACTCCAGTCCTCATGGTAGATTGATGCAGACTCGAGCCACGCACCCTGCACGAACGCCCACTCACGTGTCACGTGAGGATGTCACTTTTGCTGGATTCAGTGTAGTCTGTTTTCATGATCACGTAGACCACTCGAACCGTAGTACAAAATAGCATCACGTGCAAATCACGCCATCGCCATCACGACGCGTCGAAGGCGACACGGCATTCACTCTCGACGCGATTGTATGCTCTCTTGGGCACCAATCGCCTTGAATTTTTTTTTTACGGGTAATTAAAATGAGGTTGGTTATTATTGTGCAAAAATATTGCTCAATTTTTACTCGGAGGAGGGGGCATTCAAGAAACATAAATTTCTCGTCTTTTATGCTTCGTGAGGCACCCACGGGAGCCAGTGACAGTCCTTCACTAAAAAAAGGCGAGGTTTGGTAATAAGTTTGATTTGAAACTGAATAACCACTTCTGTGTTGTTACCCGACATCGCAATGTCATTTATAACGGGGTAAATCAGTACTCTCAACTCTACAAGCCGTGTCTACGATGCGTAAAGATAAACACACTCTGACACCATCAGTCAGGTTTATAATATACGAAGGCAGAAATTAAAACATTGCGATATATTTGTCTGACGTTGTAGTGCGAAAAATCGAAGACAACACTAGGTAGCTCACAAATGTCGTTGATCTAAGGGTCTGCGTGAATTTAGGCTCTTTTTTAGTACGAACCACTACTCAAAGCTGTAGAACACATATATATAAGTTAATTTACACCTAACATGTATCTAAAATTGCTGAAATTGCATCGCGATGTCCTTTCAATGGCCGGAAGATGTTTTGAGGTACGTTATCTTATCTATACACGTGATGTTTGAAGATAATCAAAATCGCCTTAAAAGGAGATTTCTGGTCGCTAAGTTGTATTACGGTTCGACCTACGCGCGTGAAATCAGACTACAGACGGAGTACCTCACGCCTTGCGTTGTGACATGTCACAAGAGGTCACGGAGTCTCGTATTCTGGCTACGGGAGACTAGATTCAGTGAATGTTGGCTTTCCAGCTACATGCAAAACCGTAGGCATACTTGACTTTCTCACAACTCAGCAGTGGATCTGCTCCATATGCCCACCATTGGGTACGCCAGGGTACGCCAGGGTGTACCTTGGAGCGAATCTCCCAACGACAGGGTTCGCAGCGCAATTGCAGCTGAAGTGGGTGGCAGATTGCGATTTTCTCCCCTTCGCTCTTCCGATTCGAGTCCAATGCCCCACCACACCACCAAATTCAGTCCTATATTTCCAAATTCAGGTTCAAATGAGAAATCTTGGAGTAGGCCTACGGTTTTGCATGCAGCTGTCAACTTTACCAAACGATTGGGGCTTCGCCTCGTCAAGCTTCAAGGCTTGAGCTGACTGCTTGCACAACCCTGTGGTCACAGAAATTCTACAGAATGGACGATGGCGATCGAAGGTGGACTCTTGGCACCGTGCACACCACTGGTGCCTTCTGTTTGTCACTGAAGAACCTAGTTCCCGTCTATTAGTGGATTTGTCTACCCATGGATTACTTACACTGGATGGCGACACAAACCCAAACCATTTCTCTCTCGTGTTTATCGTCAACTGGAGCAAAACGGCTCCTTGACATTTAGGCTCTGCCTTGTCAGAAAGACATGCTCTCTCACTACCTGCACTCAAAACCCGCTTCACTTTCGACATCACTGAGGCAATTGTCAAGATATAGGCCTCTAGATTCCCGCATTAACGGCACCAGAAAGGTGTATCTCCTTTCTGCAAGCTTCGAGATTCTGACACGGCATGTACTTGACCGTCCGTCGTAAATTTATCTAAAGACCGTCTCTAAGTATAACCTCAAGTTCTCCTGCCGAACTTTGGGAAGCGCCTTCCAGCTGGTGGGCCTCGATTTGAGTATAACATTCACCAGGTGTACTCGAATTTCACTCTTAGCAGGGTTCACTCCAGACCTTTCTCGAAAGACTGGCCGACTTATTCTATGTATTTAGGTAGTCAGCTCACGAGGGTCGCAACCAAGCTCGGGAGCTTTGGAGTGCACCTGTGTACAATACGTACGCCACGTCCGTTTCCATGCACCTCCGCCATTCATCCAGTCACAGGTTGCAGCGCTCACCGTGCGGCGTGCGCCACGAGACTGGTCCTTGGCCAGCGGCCAGCGAGTTGGATGCCGAATGGTGTAATGATAGTCATCGCTGAAATCATGGTGATGTTTTGGGCGCTAAAAATTTGACCGGTCTATTCGATTTTCCACTGCTCGGGCACCAACGTGGCAGAGCCTAACGGTGGGAGTTCTTGTCACTTCGGTTATCAACCGTAATGGCACGATTCAATTCCTCTTCACGCGTCATAAACCTTCAAATTTTGCCGGTGAGCATTGCGCATACAGTAACTAGCCAAAGCTTACCAAGCGCCCCATTCTTTGCAGGGTGCTCCCGCGACACCCCTGCGGGATCTCCATTCCTGTTTATTGGACCGTAGATGTCGCGGGGCCGAATTCTATTTCAACCCTGCGCGCTTGTGAACTCAATAGCGAGTCTAAGCAGGCAACCGGATTCCAGAGTCCAGATGGCTAACCCGTCGCGAAATGGAAATGCTCTCAAAGTAGTAAACACAGTACCAACTACTAGCAGCAGTCAAAAAATCACCAATAACGCAATGAATGACATTATCAGGCACTTCAAAGATGTCAAACGGTTATCTCCTGCGGCCACGATCTGACATACCAGCGCTGGGCGAACCCCCTATCCGTGAACAAGTCCAGGATCTCCGTGGAGCCTCAGCAGCGTAAGCACCACTCCCTCGATATCAATTCATTGGTGAAAAAGTAAAACGGCCACTAGTGCAAATTCTATTCAGCAGGCGGCCAAGTCGTCATCACCTGTTCACGAGGGGACCCACAAATCCAGCTAACCCGTTTTCCGGAAACCTTCAGGTCCACTCAATTGAGACCAAATCAAGGCCAATTTTCCAGTGAAATTCTTGTACGATATTATCGGACATTCACTCGAATTTCGAACCTGCAAGTTGCGCTGCTGACGTCGTTTGATCCTGAACTGAGGGTTGAGGAACTCTTCCACCCCGAGTCGAGTTTCTACCTCACCAAGTAGAATTTTTGGAACAAGTGCATATCCTCAAGCTCTTGAAGATTTGTATGGAAGGTATTGAGGTCCACATTGCTCACTTTCTGATTTCACTCTCGGCTATTGCTTGTTCAACTTATCATTCTAACCCTTGATGTACTTAGACGCTACACAAGGATCCACGCAGATCCACGCCCCGGTCCCCGAAAGGTCACGCGAACCTGGGCGTCGTTGGCCTTCGATCGTCCGCCTCGTCCGCCAGCCTTTCTGTCGTATCAAATGTCGAAAGTAGTCTAGGCTTTGGGCGCTTGCTTTTGCCGTTCACAGATACCTTTTGGCTCCGAGCTCGAATTTTTGCCTTCAAAACCACCCCGACGGTATCTGTTTCAAGTGCGGTGAGGGATACACTTTCTGTCCTGCTGCGGATAACCGGCCCATCCCTCCGGTGCTAGAACAACCATGGAATTTGAATGCGAAAGAATAGTTCCTTGCTCCTTTTGAAATCGATATTTCAACGCAGAGCTCCCAGTAACGAGACCCAACGAATAGAACGAACTCATGGGTTTCTAGTGCTTCCTCGAGCAGGTAGATCGGACTCCTGTCCATACGGATCGCGGAAGAAATTGCCGCGATGTTTATTCGCTTGCATGTTGCATTGAACAACCGCGTAACGGTGATGCCATGTACCAGGCGTATGGTCAAAATTGTGTCGAACTTTTCCTCGCATTCAGTCAAGATTCGGTCTACTGAAAATTTCGAATGCCAGTATGCCACACAACCTCTGCACAAATTTCACTACCACCAACCTCCGAAACCTCTCCCGCTCTGTCTTACTATTATGGGACATTCAGAGAACCTGATCTATCACCATTCTTCTCGATGCTGCAATTCTTCCGTTTATCGATGAAGAAATTGGCGCTAATCTGTATCCCAAAGGAGACATATTTATCCCTGAATCCGCCACAGGGCCAAATGGAGGAAAACGTAAGGGACCATAAATTTTTTGAGTTCTACATCCAACCCTCTTCGTCTGTAGTTCCGTATCCCCTACCAGTTTCCGGCAGGGGTTTAGACTAGGTCCCAGTGTGCTTGGGGAACTTATCATGCAGTCGCCATCACTACCAATGGAGAATACGCTCTCCACTACTGATTTCAAGATCCCTGATATATTTCGCGGTTGCGGCACGAGAAGGGGTTCCTACCTTCCTACCTACCGCTCTGCGCGAATCCCATCTCGATAAAGTATTCCCTGCCGCCAATCGAGAACGAGGCACGGAGACTCGCATTTTTGGCCGCCTCGTGCCCTCAAGAACGCTTCCAAGCCGTTGACATACGGTTTGACATAACTGATCCTAGTGAGTCGTATGCTTCAATTATCCTCTTTGAGCGCACTCGATGGGCTTTGCGCGTACAATGTTAGGCCTTGCTTCCTTCCAAGTTCTGTATCTGTCCACAGGAAGAGAAATGTACTTGAGCCTTTTTCTTCCTTCATCGTTCTTCGTAGAGATGCCAGCAGTGGCTTGACGTTATCCACCATCGCGTTTTGCATTTTACTGACGACTTGCTTCACGAAAACAGCCCACGAACTACAACTCGCAGCCCTTGAAACCACAGCCATGACCGCCGACCAGACATATGTCGAACCTAGGTGCGCTTGGTCTTCTTCACCATCGATGAACACGGTTATAGTCTAACTGACCCGGTTTATTGGTGTAGCGCCTCATTTCCGACCGGCCTTCATATTCACCCAGTCAGAAATACCTCGCGTCTCGAATGCGCGATTCCAAGCACATCTGCAGTCACTTTTGATAACCAGTTACCTGCGTCTTCGTCTTCGTCGTCGACTCGATCGTTGATCAACATGTATGAACGGAACGACACCCCACTTATTGTAGACTTCAACGAAAGCAACATCGATCACATTACCTCGCTCGAGCGCTCTTTGGTGAGTTCTAAGATTTATAACCTAATCGTGATCGATCTCATCTCAGTTTCATTAGTACACCGACTTTTTCTGTTGTGGTGTACAACTTTCAGATTTCCATGCTCTCCTGGAGCACTTCGAGGAAGACCATGTTGTCGTTCTCGCACCGAACGGAAAGCGTGTATATCCTCCAGAAGGGTTGCGATCCGTTCCTCTTCATCCTGTATCATCAGCCTCGACAACGCCGGCATCTTCACGGTCTTCCTCTGTTGCACCTTCGTCTCCTCAATCACCGGCGTCTCCTGGGCCATCTTCGTTAGCAAGCTTCTCATGGCCTGCCACTGGTCGGCTTCCGTCCAGGAAGTGTGGCCTCTCTGTCGCACCCGTCTACACGCCTTTTACTCCGAGCCTACCTGTCGATCCTGCATACCCGTACCAAGACACCGAAATCGCGATGACAAACGAGCCTCCATTCGAATATCATATGCAGACAGACTTTTACCCTGTTCCCATGGTTGAGAATGTTGCTGGGTCTCCATGCGCTTCAGCGGACGAGGAGATGTCTGATAGTACTTCACCTTCCTCAAGCATCCTCGAAAATCCAACGAGCCCAATTCCGACTTATGTTTATGGGCCTGACAAATCTCAGCCAATTGCTGAGATACCAAAACATGTACGATTCTCTGGCGCAAGTGCGAAGGGGAAAGCCGCTGTTCAAAATATAAAAGCGATATTGAAAGCACAAAACGCTGCCCGTGTTGCGTCTGCATCATCCTCAAAATCTAGCAAGTCGAGAAGAGCTAGTAGTGGTTCGAACTCTCATTCGAGGGGGAGACGAGAGAAGGCATATCGCTGTCCCGTGAGTTTCCTTCTCTTGTGTATTTCGCTTCTCTCTGACCAAAATCATCCAACCCTCAGACTCCTCGATGCACAAAGGTCTGCATTATTTTCGTTCCCTCTATCGTTCGATTCTGATCCTTTTTGCCCAACAGTCATATCTTAATCCAAATGGGCTCAAGTACCATATCGAGAAAGGAACGTGCAAGCTCGACGGCGAGGACGATCTATCAATGAATGAAGATGCCGATGGTGAATCCGAAGCGACTGCTCAATATGATGATTTACCTTCAATCATCCGCCCACCCTCCCCGGTTCCCCACTCGCGCCTACCGCCATCCGTTGGCACCTATTCCCTAAATCCGCACTCACATCCTTCGAGCATAAATTCGGTATCAGCAACCTCCTGTACCCCAGGCACCAGCTTCCACAATTTGCCTAATGAGCTGCCCAGTCTTGGCACCAGCGGCCCACAGCCCCTACCACAATCGTTACCCCAAGAAATTGCTCGACGACCGCAAGTGCAACAAATGCAATCGCATGCTGTGCCTATCGCTGATAATGATGCATCTCGACCTCCGTCAGCGAATCGCTGTGATGGAATTGCACTCGGTGGTTATATGACCGCCACGCAGCTCGCACAGGAGCGACGTATTCCTTCATCTGGGCAGGCGTCTGCATCCGAGGATGGAGTTGTAAAAGAGACTGACGAAACATCGCGGCCTCAATACGTATATCCCCCCATGGCTGCGCCTACGCCCTCGAGTGCTCATTGCGGAGGGGTTGAAGCATCAGAGGTACTTGCGACACCGCCCATCTGCGTTCCGTCTCAGCAACCTGGAGCAACTGCGGCCGTCACAATGCCTTCGCTGCCTGTTCACCCCCAGCCGCGTCAGGCTCCAACGCAGCCGTTCCAGTACCACTATCCTGTACCAACATACCCCCAAGGCTATACTGCCCACGCACACCACGCACACCGGACATATTACGCTGTGGACAGTGCAAGTGCCCAATACACTCCTCATGCGCCGCCCATGGCTGGCGCTGGCGCTGGTTTAGTTGCATCCGCTCGCTCGCAGTAGCGTTACTGTTGTTCTCGCTTGACGTCCTCGACCATGGGTCTGTTTCCTACCCGTGTAGCTTTGTTCTGCATCGCTCTGCTCGTTTTACTCATTTGTCCCCTTCCCCTCTGTATCCCCCATGTGCCCTGTTGTTTTCCTCTGGCACCGTCCCTGTTTAATGATTCAGATCCAGATTTGCGCCTTATATGCATCGATTATAATCGCTGCTTGTTAAAAAAGTATCCCTTACCCATGTGGTAGCGTCCGTCTATATGGACGACTTTCCCTTGTACCAGAACATAGGCGATCGCAACTGTTACATCGCACTTCACCTCGACCTCGCACTGTCTTCCAAGTCCCATATCTCCAAATCATACCGCTTATCGATAATGTATTCATGTCCGCTTACTTTATACTTACACCACCCATCGCATACTTGCCAACACATATCCCGACTCGACTACCGCTACTCCTGCCGCTCCTTCCTGGTATTCTCTCGCAATCCAGTGTCATAAATCTCCCAGCGGCATGCCCCTATCCAAATTGCATCATAATCTATTCAAAGTACTGTTTGTAGTCGACCATTTGTAATTGTTTCTCTACGCGACTTTACAATACACGAATTTGAATTATTCTCCTTACAAAAGTCAAGCCTCATAATCCAGCTCAAGAATTCTTTACACCCTCATAGTCAATGAATTCAGATTATTCCTCTCTTTCCCCACTGTGGTCATGGGTCTGAACCCATGACTTTATCGATGAAGGTTGGGTGGCATCTGGTTGATCTAAGGGAGTATGATGGGGGCGTACTCCCGCCGACTTTCATCTTCTTGAGCCCAGATATCGATTATCCACGAAAGATTATCTCGAGCACCCCATAGATCCCCAGGATTCGACATGGTTGCGAATGCCCATCGAGCTAGATTCGATTGTAGGCCACACCCTGGTGGAGATCACCGTGAATTTCGTGAAAACTACTTACCTTAGAAGGTAAGTCTGCAGGCTTGCCGGAACATATTATTGAGTGCCATTACAGTCTATGGGCCCATCATGTGCTCTCATACGTTAGAGTACGTACACCTGCAATGCGAACGTGGCAAGTCATTGAATGCCATGTCGTAGTCGAGATTTGACGTTGACATTCGCGGAGCAACATCACATAAGCCTGAGTGTACTCGGGCTGGTATGAGCTGAAAGTACCACAAGTTCCATGGATTCTGAACAAAGCATCCTTCGACAAATTTAAGGATGATCTAGTAGGCTATATGTTTCTATTAGCTATGTTGTGATTATTTCGACGCCAATGACAGCTCTTGTTAAGCTAAATGTGCCAATTTCACTTTGAACATAGATGGTTAGTCGTCTCCTGTAGAGAATCGATTTCTCATCAGATACACATAAAGGATGTCCACATGGTCGGAGGGCTTGTCCTTCTCATCAGAATCTCTTACACCAATAGGCCGCCATCATATACACTATAATGAGAGACCTGCACAGTTTTGAGAAAGGCTTCTCAATGACAGCAATTTTTTGGGGCATCGGATTTGAATTACACCCTGAGGTAGTGAAGCATCCGTAGCAGTCTCGCCTCTCTTACTCGGATTGAGACCCGGACGCGCAATGTTTCCATTCGGCGCCTTGACACCCTCCGCACGAGTGGAAACAATCGTGAATTCAAGTCCGGGCCAAGCAACTGGTGGGCACGTGCGCGCCGATCACTTCCCTTTCACGAGTGTGGCGCATTGAGTTCCAAATTCGACATCCCAGAAAAAGTCCAGATGCTCGGCGGTCTATATGACCAGGACTGCGCTGAAGGGGATAATAAAAATTTGGTGTAATTCTTCCGTGAGCACCAGCCAAGCACAAGTAGGATATGTCTCGGACTGTGGTCCAAGACCTTGGAAATATGATTTACCCACACAAGAATCATTGGATCGTAGGGATCCGCGCTGGTGGATGTGGCTTCTCGGAATTTCGATTATCGGGCAAGATTAGGTCACCGCTGCTTCGCCAGAGCTCCCGGTGCCAGAATGCCAGATCTATTTGCAAGGGGGTAGGAAATTCAGATATCTGCGGTCACAATTTGGTGCTATCCACGGCCAATGCCGACCAAGTCTGGAAGGGCCAAAAAGAGACCGGGACTGGTCTCTCAATAATCTCTCCATCGCGCCCAACCGATAACGAAACGTGCCACATAGGCTTGATAGGACGGTATATTGGAAATGAGCTTTTACAAGCATCTGATTATGATCTCCGAGGCTTCCGTCCCATTCCGATTACCTAGTCAGGAGAAATCCGGGCGTCTAAGTTCACAAGCACAAGCATGTGTTTCCC
>Ga0247742_10002918_pt1 | contig 11034 bp, 13 predicted proteins | sample UWRJL208509C2_FD_180944 | JGI IMG/M metagenome (GOLD analysis project Ga0247742, IMG submission 180944) | Plant litter microbial communities from Arlington Agricultural Research Station in Wisconsin, United States - UWRJ-L208-509C-2 | ecosystem: Environmental > Terrestrial > Plant litter >... | reverse complement strand
GATTTTTCTCGGTTGAGAGAGGAAATTTCTGAAGCGTCCACAAAAGCAGCCAGCACTGTGGCTGCCAAGTGAGTTTCGCGAAGAGCCCGTCCGGGGTAACCAGCGATAGTGACTTCGAGCTCCTGGTAGGTGCCTTCGGCGCTGAGAGCAGGACCATGGGGTACCTTCACCAATTGGCAGCTCTTGTTTCGCCTCAGGATGGTGATCTGAGGGATTCTATTCGACGAGTGAGTGAATTCGCCCAGCAGGTCAGGGATTCCGGGCTCAGCCACGTACTTGAAGTGATCTTCGACCAGAGCGTTGGGGAGTGGGACAGTGCCTCAGCAATGCACGACCTTGTAGACGCGATAACTGGGAGCTTCGGCGGCCGCGTAGTGTTCGGCAATCTGAACTACGACACGCTCCTACTCGCCGCACTGCTGTACTCATGCAAAGACGAGCTTGCCGACCTCGGCCACGGCTGGAAAGCGGTTTCGATCACCCAGGGAACCTCGAAAAGACGTTTTCCGTCACTTCGGGCCAACAGCATGGATTGGCCGGACGATCGGCGAGTGCGACTTCTGCATCTGCACGGCTCCTTGACGTACTGGACGGACGCCGGCCACTCCGTTTACGCGAAGTTGGACGTCGAATATCTGCGGTCCAACAACCAATGGGAGGCGATTCGAGAGAACTCGACTGATCTGCGCCCCGTCATCGTGCTCGCGAATCAGAAGGACAAAACGGCGCACGTGACGGAATTCCCATTCTCATTGGCTTACGAGATGTTCGATATTGGGCTCGATGATGCTCAGCACTGGTTGATCATCGGCTACTCGTTTAAGGACGAACCAGTCAACGCGATGCTCAGGCGCGAGTTTGCTGAACGATCAAACAAGCCGAAAGTGCTCGTAGTCACATACGGGGACGACCCCAGTCAAAAAGACGTGGAGCGCGCGTTTGGTTGGCGGGTAGAAGACGGACCGTCCAACAAGTGGCTGCGTATCAACCGAGACGGAGCGGACGGCATTGAATTAACGTCTGATTGGCAAGATTTCACCGCGACCATGGCTCCAGAAGAAGCGGGCGGCGGTGCTGCATGAATCAGGCTTCGCATCTGGCACCGCTGTGGTCCCACAGGCTCCCCGGATTGACTACAAATACCTTGCTCGGCCTCAGTGGGATATCAGCGATCTTAATCATCGTCTCGGTAATACAAGGCGCCCTGTTGGTTAGAGCGATTTCGCTTGAGGAAGCTTCAGAAAGAACAAGTGTCGAAGTTGTTCTGTGTGTCGTGGCGGCCGTCGTGACCTTTTTCGGCGCCGTGGGCTTCTTTCAATTAAGCGTCAAAGCCCGACGATCGCTGAGGGGACTTCGCGAACATTCTTGGCTGCCACCAATCTCGGGCAAGAACGGCCGTCTATACCTTGAGTCCAGCAGGGGCCAATGTTCCAAATGCGACGGACGCATCAAATTCGTGAACTTGTCGGCCGCTCCCCGACGGCTGGGGGGCGGCCGACAGCACTGGAACGGGAAAGCGATCTGCCAGCGCAACCCTCGGCACACCTGGCCGGTTGACCGCTAGTTCATCGGCTGGACCTGCTCCGGCGGTAACGACCAGGCCGCTTCGATGAAAACACCGACAAGGTCCGGGCGATCGGGTTCCTGCGACCAATTCGGCTGCATGATCAGTTCTCCCCGCACTTGCCTTCGAGACAGGCCAAGGATTCGGCTGATCTCGCCCGTACCCATACCCGCACGCTTGAGAATCTCCACGGCATTGTTGAGCACGGCACCGGCTGCGAAGTGTGCTTCCCGCAAAAGGCGTTCGGATTGACGTAGCGCCGGGCCGATATCGTCAACACCCGCTACTGCAGGCGCCTCAGAGATCCGTTCCACCCAATCCGGCGGAGTCGGAACGTTACGTGGCCACGGCGCCGCGCTCGCCTTGAGTGTTCGTGCATCGCGGAGGCGTGCGGGGCGATTTGATGTGCGGTTCATGCTGGTCCTTTGTCAGTGTGGGTGTTGTTGTGGTGCTGAATGAGCGGATGCCTGCAATTGATTGGGGGAGCGCGGTCCGTGCGCAGCACCGACCCCCGACGGGCCATTCCTCCCGTTAGCGGGCAGCGGAGAGCCTTCGAAAGTGGAGGATTTTGGCGTGGAGCACGGAGGATTGGCCCGTGTAGCGGAAATACGCTCGCCAAATTCGCTAGGTGAATAAGGCCTTGGTTCGGCGGGAGCGAGTTTCGCAATCGACCCACCGATAAAGATTTCTCAGGAAATCACAAACGGCTGGATTTCCGGAAACGGGAATGCAGCCGTTTTTTCGTTTCAGCCTTGACCGGACGGATGGTTCAGATGAACGACGACGAAAGCACGGAGTTACTTCGCATCGCGATATTGGGTAACCCTGACGAAAGATGGGCTCTAGCGGAACGGGAAACTCTTCCGCGGGAAGTTCAACTGGTCCTCGCGCACGACGCTGACGAAGCGGTCCGCGCAATATTCCTGCAAGCGACCGAGGACTGCGACTACTGGTCCATCCGTGTGATGGAGAATCGCGAGCGCAAGCCGGCGATGATCCAATTAGCAGCGGCGCAGCGACATGCGAGTCGGGAGCGAAAACTCCTTATAAGGACGGCGCAATACTTCCAGTTCGAAAAACTAGACCAAATCCTCGAGGAATTGAGCGTGGGCGCCGAAGAGCGTGCAGCCATTCGTGCCGATGTACGTGAAGACAAATTCGTGGACGAAACCTTGGGCGACGCGATCAACAGAGTTAGCCGTTGAGTATGTAACTACGTTTCCGCCTGCGCGACATCGTCAGCCTGCAGTCGCGTATCCGGAGTCAGATGAGTGTCGTCTGTGGAGCTTTCCCAACGCTGCGCTTTCAATTTGGACGTGGGACTTGCTCGAGCCCGCCTTGGCGTCAGTTTGCTTTGGTCCCTTAAAACCGCGACCAAATATGGAAACTGCCCGCGTTGACGCAGCCACATGAGTTTCGCAAACAGCCCACCGATGGGCCGTTAGCGAAGTTGAGTGATCGGTTCGCGAAACTGCCCCAAAATAAACGGCCGTCGGTTTTGCGGCGGCCATTCGTTGTTTCTGGACGCCGCGTCGCGGGGCGCTCGCCACGGCCTTGAAGGCCGGGGACTTTGGTACACCCACCATCGGGTCGTGTGGTTCGCGTCACTGCACTCGCACGACGGTCTTACCCGTTGAGATGCCCTGGCTCTGTTGAATGTGTTCGTCGACGGCGTCTGTCCAGTCGACGACGTGTGGTTGCGGAATCACCAGATCCTGCGTCGCCAAAGCGAGGACGGTTTTCATCAGGCCGAGGGTTTTGTCCGGCCGGCCCCTGGTCAGGTTGATGATGCTGAAGCCGATTACGCCGACGTTCCCTGTCCGCAACTGAGCCGGCGTCGGTAGGCCTGGATCCGTTTGTCCCGCTGCGCCACCGTAGGAGACAACGGACCCGCCCGGTGCAACAGCGCCAAGGGATTCCGCAAGCACATCACCCCCAACGGACTCGAAGATCACGTCGAGCCCGCCTCCGGCAGCCTCCTGCGCCCGGGCGATGAAATCGACACCCCTTTCGACCGGAATTACGTCGTCGGCGAGGCTGCTCGCCTTGCTGGGCGAGCCAATGCCGCCGATGATGGCGCCCGGTTGGTGCCTAGGAAGCAGTTCTGCGAGAGCTTGGCCTACGCCCCCGGCCGAGCTGGTGATGAGAACGTTGTCACCTGCGCCCGGAGCCGCGCGCTGGATGAGTCCGGTGGCGGTTGCCCACGTCAGGGGGATGGTCGAGGCCACCGCACCATCCAGCTCGTCCGGGATGTGGGTCGTAAGACGGGAGTCGGCCACGACGTACGCGGCGAGGCCGCCGCCGTCGACCGTGAAGCTGATGACACGTGCCCCGAGCTTAAAACCTTTGACGTTTGGGCCGAGCTGCGCGATCGTGCCGGACACTTCCATGCCCGGCGTGAATGGCCAGCTAGATGCGTACCCTGGAACGCCCCGACGGGCGAGAGTGTCGGTGAAGTTGAGGCCAGCGAACTCCACCTCAATGAGGACTTGGCCCGGCCCCGCGCTGGGCGTCGGCTTCTCGGCGAAGTGGACCACGTCAGGGCCACCGGGTTCGGTCATCTGGATACTCTTCATGGGGGCAGGCTAGCAGGAGTACGATAGTCGTCGTACAAACGTAATAACGTACCGCCGTACACTAGGAGCAAGGAGACACCATGCGACCGCTTCCACCACCCCCACAGAACCTCGACCTGTTCGCAGTGTTGAGCTGCTTTGCCGATCCGATTCGTCTCTCCATAGTGAGCCAGCTAGCGGCAACCGACGATATCCAGTGCGGCACCTTCGACGTCCCGGTGACCAAGAGCACCCTGACTCATCATTTCCGGGTGCTGCGCGAGTCCGGCGTTATCGGGACGCAACGGTCTGGGACGCGATCCCTCAACAACCTCCGCCGCACTGAGCTCGACGCAACGTTCCCCGGTCTGCTCGACTCTGTGTTGGCAGGCAGCTCCGCCGCTCTCGAAACAGCGCGCCTGGGTTAGGTCATTTTCGTAGATGGCGTCCAGTCCAGAAAGGCCATCGCTGCCACGCGCCTCGCGTGCAAGAATTCGACCGTGACCGATCACCGTCGAATGCTGCTCGACACCGCCGCCATGTATTTTCGCGCCTTCCACGGGGTTCCCGACACCGTACGGTCACCCAACGGAGAGTCCGTCAACGCGGTTCGCGGACTGCTCGACATGATCGCAAGGCTGGTGACGGAGTTTGGGCCGACCGAGTTGGTCGCCTGCTGGGACGACGGGTGGCGCCCGACGTGGCGGGTCGCCCTCATCCCGTCCTACAAAGCCCAGCGGGTCGCTTCGGAGTCGAAGGCGGGCTCGGTCGAGGAAGTGCCCAATCTGCTCACCGCCCAGGTGCCGATCATCCGCGAGGTTCTGGACGCCCTGGGCATTCCGATCGTCGGCGCCGCTGATCACGAGGCGGACGATGTGATCGGAACGCTGACCCACCGCGCCCGGATGCCCGTCGACGTTGTCACCGGTGACCGTGATCTCTTCCAGGTCGTTGACGACTCCCATGGTGTGCGGGTCATTTACACGGGCCGCGGAATGTCCAAACTGGAGATCTTGAACGACGCCGCCCTGAAGGCGAAGTACGGCATCACGCCGCGGCAGTACGCCGACTTCGCGGTGATGCGAGGGGATCCGTCCGACGGGCTCCCCGGTGTCGCGGGCGTTGGAGAGAAGACCGCTGTGTCGCTGCTGAACAGCTGGGGCGACCTCGACGGCATTCTCGCCGCCGCCGCCGATGACTCCTCCGACATGTCCGCCACGATCCGTTCGAAGTTCATTGCTGCGGCCGACTACCTCGCTGTAGCGCCGAAGGTCGTGGAGGTGGTGCGGGACCTCGAGCTCCCGGCGTTCGACGCACACATCCGACGACGCACGGTCGACCAGTCGGAGGTCCTCGACGATCTCTCCAAAAGATGGGGACTTGGGTCGTCTCTCCAGCGAGCGCGAGCCGCGCTCGACCGTTAGGCCTCGCCGACGCCGGCCCAGCCGAACGGTCCGGCTGCAACCTTCAGCTGCTCGTGATGAGCGGCGTCAGTTACCCGCCACCCGTAGTTCTCGACAACCACGTAACTGTCGTCGTTCTGGATTGACCGCACCCGGCTGTCGCCGAGGCCGAGGGTGTGTACTTCCTCGTCGATCCACAGGAGCAGCTGGGAGACCCAGTCGGCAGCGTTGTCGGCTGCTGCGTAAAGCCAGCACAGCGGTTTGCCGGAAGACGGAAGAGAGATCACGAGCCTCGCGCGTTCGCCGGTGCGCTGTTCGATCGCGAAGTCCACTTCGCCCGTGCCCCACACGGCATCCACGATGCGGTAGTCGCGGTCGTTGATGTGGCCCGGGTAGGAGTGCCAGATCGTTTCGTTGGTGGGGAAGGCAGCAACAATCTCGTCGTCGGTGAGCACGGAGTCATTGTGCCATCGATGCGTCGTTGCGGAAGGATGCCGAAATAAAGTTTCGACAGGTGAAACCTCAAAAGATCATCACGAAACTGACGGGGCGGCTCGCGCATCGCGATGCAGATGGGGAATCAGGGCGCCGCCTGATCAGCGGACGAGCAGAACGAATGCCATCAGGGGCGCAACAACGAGCATCGAGTCAGCTCTGTCCAACATCCCGCCAAATCCGGGAAGCCACGATCCCGCGTCCTTCACGCCGGCGCGCCGCTTGAAGGCCGAAGCGAGCAGGTCGCCAGCGGGGGCTCCGAGCGCAACAGCGGCCAGAAGTGGCCATGAGAAGAAACCCGTGCCGAGGAGCGCCAACGCGGCCCCGAAAGCGCCGCCGAGGAGCCCGGCCACTGTCTTGTTTGGCGACACGGCGAAAGGCCGGACTCTCAATAGCGGGAGGCGCCTGAGCGATTTACCGGCCGCCCAGCTCGCGACGTCCGTCAGGCCAACGGCGAAGACGACGACAGCCAACTGCTCGTGAAGTAGGACGAGCTGTGCTGGAGCCCAGGCGAGCCAGAGAACACCGAAAACCAGAAATGTCGCCCTCTGCGCACCGGCGGCTGCCTGAGAGAAAACGATAGGGAGGAGTGCGGCGGCACCCAGCATCCACGCCAGAACTGTCGTCAGAGCCGACGGCCACACCACGGCGGCTGCCACGGTTCCGGCCACAGCCACGGTGAGGAACGCAAGGTCGAGTCGCCGAAAGCCAACCAAACGCCGGTATTCCACAGCACAGAGAATGCCGACTGCAGCAGCAAGCACGGCGGCCCCGACGAGACCAGCGATCTGTGCCAGTCCGGTAATGATGGCGATGACCACCCATGTTGCCCAGCGGGCCTTGATGGTCGCATTGCGCGAGAGGAACACGGGCACCGCGGTGAGCAGCAACAGCGCGGTTGCGTAGGCGCCAGCCAGGAGCGCCGGCGTCCAGCTCATCGGCGGGTGGCGAGCAGCTTGCGGCCGCTCAGCGTTCGCGTCGTTGCGGTGAGGAGCGAACCGACAAGGAGGACCACGGATGTAACTATCAGCACCGCCACGTGGGACGTGACTGCGAGAGCGACCGCACAGGCGAACACGGTGAGGGTTCGCTCGGTCTTTCCGAACGGTCCGCCATTCAGCCGTGGCCCGCCTGCGCCGGCGATTGCAAGGGAAACGAAGGTGGGCAGGCCCGCAGCGGTGATTGCGACAAGCGCGAGTGTGAGCGCGACGGGCGACCCGGATCGCGCTGCCAGAAGAGCCAGTGCTGCCAATGGAAGCAGGTCTGAAAGCCGGTCGCCAATTTCGTTCAGTACAAAACCGAAGGGTCGGCTAACGTGACGAGCTCGCGCGACAGCACCGTCAAGGTTCGCTCCGGCCAGACGCCCGACAAGTCCGAGAAGCACAACCGGCCAGCTGTTCCAGAGGAGACCCGCCGCCGCCAGGAGCGCGAACAGAATCCCCACAATCGTGAACGCGTCGGGCGACCAGCGTCGAGCAACCGCAACATCGACGATGCGACCGAGCTGACGGGTGAACCATGGCTTCGCTGCGTAGAGGCCCTTCACTAGGACCACCAGAGAATTACAACGCCGAGTCCAACGGGAAAGAGCATCAGGCCGAATACCTGGACAAATCCGAGACACGGTTTCAGAACACGTGACAGGAACCCGCCGAGTAGCCAGCCGGATCCGCCCACAATCGCGATCCGAAGCAGCCGCGGGAATATCGCACCCACCACGTCAACGAAGCTCATGTGCGCCAGTCCAGTCGCGTGGGCGTAAACCTTCACGGGGATCCCGTTCCACATCTGGTTCCAGAAGGCATTGTCTGGATCGTGTTGAAGCTGTTGCAGCGCAACTTCATGCATTCTTGGGGTTGTCAGCGGAGTCGGGGTGTCGATGCCGTGACTGACCAGGAACCAGGTGCTGAGGATCCCGGCTGCAGATGCAAATGCCGACACGGCAATAAGCAGTGGGCCACGCCAGGAGCGACCGACAGTCACCACCAATAGCAGCAGCGGCATTTCCGCCAGGAGCGGCCAGAACATTCCCTCGGCGAAAGCCCAGCCGGCAACAACTGCAAGTCCGACCCAGCTGAACGCGATGCGCCGAATACGAGTCCAGCCCGCTCCGGGCGCCGCCACGGCAGGCGCCGCGGTCAGGACACCGATGTCATCGCGAGCACGAGCGACCGCGGCGTCGACCTCTTCGCGACTGTTCACCTCAAACGGAGCGCCCCAGCGAATCTCAATGGGAGCTCTTCGCATCCAATTTGCGTGCGCCGGCAGCGCGTTGTTCGTCCCGACAATTCCGACGGGGAGAATGCGTGCGCCGGTCATTGCGGCCAGCTCGAACGCTCCCCTCTTGAAGGCGCCAAGTTCTCCGTTGCGCGACCTTGTCCCTTCCGGGAACATTACGAGCACCACTCCCGCCCGGACGGTGGGGCCGGCTTTGAGGAGGTCACCCATGCCGCCGACGTACCGGCGAACCGGCCAGATCCCGGCGAATGTTTGCGCCGCCCACAGATACACCTTCGAGAGCACCCAATAGTCGGCGGCAGCGATGAAGAGCAGAGGTCGCAGCCGGCCAATAGTTGCGGCGATTGCAACCGTATCAAGGTGAGAGGAGTGATTCGCCACGATGATCAGCGGACCGGCAGGCAGAGGCGCTCGTCGGCCGAGCGGAACCGCCGGACGTCCCTCGCCCGGCGCTGTGCTGATGCCGTCGCTGAAAAGCGAAAAAACCAGCCCCCAAAACTTCGAGCGCCACCACGAGGCCGTCTTCATGCGATCGAGACGCTTAGCTGTGGGGGCCGGGTGAAGGTTCGCCGGGATAGCGAGCTCCAGGTGCGGTGCGGGTGGGGCAGGCGAAGCCATGGGGATGGGTGATCTCACTGGTTAGATGTGAAATCCCGCGAACACGGTGACGGCGAGCACCGAGATTCCGACAGTAACAACGGTGATCACAACATTGATGATGAGAGCGGCGAGCGACTGCGGCGCGTGAAAGTGCCCACGACGAGCTTTCACGGTTCCGATGATGCTGAGGACCAGGGAGGCGACCATCATCGCTTGGCCGATGTAGCCGAACGGCAGCGATGTGGTGATGAGCGACACAATCGAGAGACCAATCGCGCTGACGATTCCTCCGACCAGCAGCCAGAGCGCTGCGATACCCAGAGTGTCCCGAGGCTCCGTTGAGAATCGGCCTGCGGCACGACGCTCGATACCAACCCACTCGCGCCCGTCCCAGTAGCGGACGGCAGCCTCCGGCGCGGTGTCGACGCGGTACCAGCCGGGGGTTGTCGCTGGCGACACGGGCGATGCGGGAGTCTTGCTGTCCATGATGTGTCCTTTGCTGGCGGTGGCGCAGAGCAGCTGTCTCGTTCAGCACGCATCCGTTACGCGAGGGGAGAATGTGTGAGCGAGTCTCTACTTTGGGCGCGACGGCGATTCTACTTGCTCATATCGAGCTGATTCCGCACCCGCGCGGGAGAGGCTTTCACCGTTGCGTCGGGCGCGGGCTCAGGCGTCAGCCTTCTGATGTGCTGGAGGAGACGGGGGTCGCTTTTGTGATGCCGCGAGTCGCTAGCCTGTAGCGAAACGAGCTTTCACCCGCAGTCCGTTTGGCTGCGCGGGGTGCAAAGCCGAAGATCTCTAATGAGGGGGAGCACCGGTGGTTCCAGTTTCCGGCGAACAATACGAACTCGAGTACGGCGGATACCACGCCACCATCGCGAGTGTTGGCGCATCGTTGCGCGAGCTCACCTTCAATTCCCGCCACCTGGTGGTGCCGTTCGCGGCCGAGGAGGTACGGCCCGCGTTCCGCGGCGTGGTTCTCGCCCCGTGGCCGAACCGCGTGGCGAAAGGTCAGTACACGTTCAACGGTGTCGATGAGCAGCTGGCGCTGACCGAGCCCAAGCGGGGACACGCCCTGCACGGGCTCGCCTGCTGGCTCAACTTCACGGTCGTCTCGCGTGGTCCGGACCGCATCGCGCTGTCCGCCATCATCGAGCCGCAGGTGGGGTATCCGCACCGCATCGAGGTGGTTGTGACGTACCGGCTGGATTCCACAGGACTGTCGTGCACGCTTGACGGTGTGAACATCGGGGGGACGACTGCGCCCTACGCGGCATCCACCCACCCGTACCTTGTTGCAGGCCCAGGCCGTGTCGACGAGTGGACGTTTGAGCTGCCCGCGTCGTCGTTTCTCGCGGTCGACGATGTGCTTATTCCGACGCACGAGGTGCGCGCGGGCGATGGTGAATTCGACGTGTTCGACTTTCGCGAGGCGCGCCCGATCGCCAGCACCGAGATCGACCACGCGTTTTCCGATCTCACCCGTGAGGAGAACGGCGACGCTGTTGTGCGCCTGACGGTCGCCGACGGCAGTGGCGTGGAGCTCTCGTGGGACGACACGTCGCCGTGGGTTCAGGTGCACACGGCTGATCTGCCGGATGAGTCGCGCAGCCGCCTCGGGCTTGCTGTCGAGCCGATGAGCTGTGCGCCGGATGCCTTCAACTCCGGCGTCGACCTGGACGTGCTGGGGCCGGGCGAGAACCTCGAGATCAGCTGGCGGATCGCCGCGATCGTCTAACGCGGCCTGGCCGGTCGGTTACTCGCCGGGCAGCACCACGGAGGGAACGTCGCCGTCCCACGCCAGCGGAAGTTCGTTCATTCCGCGGTAGATGACGTTGTCGTCCCAGGAGTGGAAGAACAGCACGCTGCCTTCTGAGGTGGTCACGACGTCCTGTCCGCCCGGGCCGTAGTAGCGGTCGCCGCTCGATGACGACGAGAGGAACGGCTCGGACCGCTTTTTGTAAGGACCGAGAAGCGAGGTGGATGCCGCGACGCCGATCGCGTACGCGTCGGTGCCGTAGTCGTTCGCCGAATAGAACATCAGGTACGTGCTGCCGTGTTTGATGAGGGTCGGGGCTTCGACAAGGTTGCCCTCCCACGCCTCGGTCTGCTTGAAAAGCTTTGTGGCGGGACCGGCCAGCGTCGCGCCGTCCGTGGACAGCGGCGCGATCTGGATCCA
>Ga0247742_10002917_pt1 | contig 11034 bp, 5 predicted proteins | sample UWRJL208509C2_FD_180944 | JGI IMG/M metagenome (GOLD analysis project Ga0247742, IMG submission 180944) | Plant litter microbial communities from Arlington Agricultural Research Station in Wisconsin, United States - UWRJ-L208-509C-2 | ecosystem: Environmental > Terrestrial > Plant litter >... | reverse complement strand
TCGCCGCGACGATGGCCGCCATGCGTGGCATGGCGGGCGGCATCATGTTCGCGGCGAAGCGGCTTGTTGCCCCATCGGTAAAAAGCTGATTACACGAGCGAAGAAACCTTAACTTCGCCCCGTCACCCGCCCAGCGCCGGATCGGAGACGGACGGCTTTCCGGTCTCCCGATGCCCGGCGAATCGCCGCAAGAATAAGGGATCGGCGTCGGACGTCGCGCTCAGGTCGTACCAGTGATCGCATCCGGCGATATCCCAACGCGCGTCCACGTGCTCGCCGGGCTGCAGCCAATAGCGCTGCGGCGCCTGGTGCAGGTACGCGTTGGCCTGGATGGTGATGGCGCAAGGACGCCCACCGCCATTGCTGAGCACCAGATGCAGTTCACCTGCATGACGGCCTTGCGACATCGTGACCTCAGGCAACGCGAGCCGCCGGTGATCCTCGGCCTTTGCCGGCTGCTTGCCACTGAACTGGCGGAGAAAACCATTCGGCCCCAACACGGTGAGGTCGTAGGCATCACCGCTGTTGGAACTGGTCCAGTAGTCGGCCAAGGACTTGCCGGCCTCGACCGTATACGTCCACGGTCCGTCGGACCGCAGTGACGAGGTGACGGCGAAGCAGGCACCGATCTCACCCGTGTTCCCGAAGTCGAGGACGTATCGCCCCTGCCCCTGATCCACCCTACCTGTCACCTCCAGTGCGTATGCCAGCGCGCGGGCCGGCCGTTGGCCGCGTTCCTGTCGTGGGAGGTGCTGGTCGGTCGGCGGCGTCGGGCTGAAATCGCTATGCGTGCCGCGATCGGGTTCGTACGCATTCGTCGAGGGCAACGCGGGCACCCGCCCGTCATGCCCCTCGAAGTCGAAGGCCCGCGTCAGGTCGCCGCAAACGGCACGCCGCCAGGCCGAGATGTTGGGCTCGCGCACGCCGAAGCGCTGCTCGAGGAAGCGAAGGATCGAGGTGTGATCGTAAGTCTCGGAGCACACCCAGCCGCCCTTGCTCCAGGGTGAGACAACCAGCATCGGAACCCGCACGCCCAGGCCGTACACGCCGGGATTGAAGCCGTTGCCGCCCGGATAGAACTCCCCGTCGATGCTCACCGTGGACAGGCCCCGATCGCGCGACGCCGGCGGATACGCCGGCAACATGTGATCGAAGAAGCCATCGTTCTCGTCGTAGGTGATGAACAGCGCCGTCTTGCTCCAGACCTCCGGGTTGGCGGTCAGCGCATCGAGCACGCGGTCGATATACCAGGCGCCGTAGTTGGCGGGCCAGCTGGGATGCTCGGTGTACGCTTCCGGCGCAGCAATCCACGACACCTGCGGCAAGCGATTGGCCAGGACATCCTTCTGCAGGATATCGAACAGCGACTGGCCGTTGAGCGTGTTCGTGCCGGTGCGCGCCTTGTCGTAGAGGGGATTGCCTGGCTCGGCATTTCTGTACGAGTCGAAGTAAAGCAGCGAGTTGTCGCCGTAGTTACCGATGTAGGGATTGGAACCCCAACCCCAGCCGCCCGCCGCGTCGAGGCCGGCACCCACGTCCTGGTAGATCTTCCACGACACGCCGGCCGCCTCGAGGCGTTCCGGGTAGGTGGTCCAGTCGTACCCGAGCTCCGCGTTGGAGAGCACCGGTCCCCCGCCCTGCCCGTCGTTGCCGACGTAGCCGGTCCACATGTAGTAACGGTTCGGATCCGTCGAGGACAGGATCGAACAGTGATACGCGTCGCACACGGTGAACGCATCGGCCAGCGCGTAGTGGAACGGGATGTCCTGGCGCGTCAGGTAGGCCATGGTGGTCGTGCCTTTCGACGGCACCCATTGGTCGTACTTGCCTGCGTTGAAGGCCGCGTGGGTATCGTTCCAGCCGTGCGGCAGGTCTTCGATGAATTGCAGGCCGAGATTATCCGCCTTGGGACGGAACGGAAGCAGGTAGTCGTCACTGCCGGCGGTTACCGGCTGATGCCACACCGAGCGCCCCGTATCGAGGGTGAGCGTCCGGGGATCGCCGAAGCCGCGCACACCGCGCATGCTGCCGAAGTAATGGTCGAACGAGCGGTTCTCCTGCATGAGGATGACCACGTGTTCGATATCTTTGAGCGTCCCCGTGCGGCGTGCCGCGGGTATCGCGAGCGCCTTCTGGATGGACGGCGGCACGACGGAGGCCGCGAAAGCGGCACCTGCTGCGCCAAGTGAAAACTTCAGGAAGTGCCGCCGATCCTGGATGGTCATGCGTGCCCCGTGCGTTGTCGTGATCCCCTGCGCCGTGGAGTATCGCGGCAGGTTGTGACAGTTTTCGCACACGGGTGGCTGCGTACCCTGTTCGCTGGCTGAAATCGCGTCGGCTATCACACTTCCGTGCGTTATCCTCTGGCGGATGCCCTGGACGGAACCTCGATGGTGAGACGCGGTAAGTGGATAGGACTCGCCCTGCTGGCTCTTGTCATCGCCCTCGGGCTCGGCTGCCTGCACCGTAGCCATCGGGATCGTTCGGTCGACGCAGCCTCGCCGTCGGCGGCCATCCGCGACGCTGGCGTCGTGCATCGTTTCGCACGGGATCCTGCCCATCTTGCACTGCTCGCCGGTGACGGCGTAGCCGGGTTCCGCGACGGCTCCCCCGCGCGCTTCGCCGATCCCTGGGGCATCGCGGTGGCGGCCGACGGGCGTGTCTTCGTCGCGGATGCCGGCGACAACGATCGCATTCGCGTCATCGACCGGACGGGACGCAGCGAGACGTTCTCAGGTTCTGTCTCCGGTCTGGCGGATGGTCCTGCCGGTGTAGCCCGCTTCGACACCCCATCGGGCCTTGCCATCGATAGCGACGGGACCCTCTACGTGGCCGATACGGGCAACGATGCGATACGCCGCGTCGATCCGAAGGGCACGGTGACGACCGTCGCCGGCGGGCATGGACCCGGCGACCGCGACGGTGCCGGTCACGACGCCCGCTTCAACGGGCCCCTCGGCGTGGTGCCGGACGGTCACGGCAACCTCTACGTGGCCGACACCTATAACCATCGCATCCGTCGTATCGACGCCAGCGGTACGGTCACCACGATCGCCGGTGGTGCCCCCGGCTATCAGGACGGCGCGGCAACTCAGGCCCGGTTCGACACACCCTGTTCGCTCGCGATCGGACCGGACGGATCGATCTGGGTCGCGGACACCCGTAATCGCGCCATCCGGCGTATCGCCCCGGATGGCACGGTCAGCACCTTGGCCCAGTCGTCCCGCGAAGACGACGATGCGCCGCTGCGTCGGCCGCTCGGTATCGTCGCGGATACCGATGCGGTGTATGTCACCGAGGCCGTGCACGGCCGCGTGTTGCGCTACGGCTACGACGGCACATTGCGCATCCTGACGGGTGACGACGGCAGCCAGGCGATGCGACAGCCGGCCTCACTTGCCTTCGATGGCAGCCGGCTCGTAGTCACGGACGCCGCGTCGGCACGGATCTATCGCGTCGATGACGCACCGGCGCCTGCACTCCCGGCTCCCATGGGGCCCGCGCCTGATGCACCCCTTCCGGTCACGGAAGGCCGATGGCCGATCGCTCCACAGGATGCCTGGCACGAGATCGTCGGCGTGCTCGGCGAGGTGCGCGGCAACGACAAAGGTGAGAGTCGCGATCACCTGCACGGTGGGCTCGACGTGCGTGCGGACGTCGGCGACGAGGTCCATGCGATCGCCGACGGCAAGGTGAGTGATCCGCTGTCGACCTGGGGATTCGGCAAGCTCAACGAAGGGCTGGCGATCGATCGCATCGACTACATCCACATGCGTGTCGGCCGTAACGCCCGGGGGCAGTCACTGGACCCGAAGCGCTTCGTCATCGTCGCCGGTGACGATGGCAAGCCGGAACGTGTCCAGGTACGCCGCGGCACACGCTTTCACGCAGGCGACGTGTTGGGCACGGTCAACGCCATGGCGCATACGCACCTCTCATTGACCGGGAACGTTGCCAATCGCAATGCCTTCGCACTGGGATTCACCGGTTTCGTCGACCACATTCGCCCGACGATCGACGCGGTGGAACTCCGCGATGCCGCCGGTACGGTCCTGCGCACGAAGGTGGCGAACCGATTGATCGTTCCCCGCGACGCGGGAGGTATCCAGATCGCGGTCGAAGCCTGGGACCAGGTCGACGGCAATCTCGCCCGGCGGCGCCTGGGTCTATACGCCATCGGCTACCAGGTGCTCGCCGCAGACGGTACGCCGTTGCCCATCTTCGGAACGGCGCGGATGAACATCGTCTTCGATGTATTGCCTGGCGACGACGATGCGGCGCGCGTGATCTATGCACCGGAGAGCGGCGAGACCGTACACGGCAGCGCCCGCACGCGATTCATCTACGCCGTGACGCATGTGCTCCGCCATGGCGACGTCGGCGACGGCGCCTGGGACGCGAGCATCTTTCCGCCCGGCGATTACCTGATTCGCATCGTGGCGAGCGACTGGTCGGGCAATCTCGCCGAACGCCATCGCGATGTCGCCATCACCCTGCGCTGAGCGCTATGCGGGCCAGTGCAGCACGATCGCATGGGACGCACCGTGTGCAGCGGCTCGTCGCTGGGTTGCCGCCGTTGCATTGACAAGGAAGGCTTCCCGCGCGCGAGCCAGTATCGGCGCATCGTCGGCGCTGTCGCTATACGCCCATCGCCACGCCTTGCCATAACCCGCTTCGAGAAGCATTCGGCACTTTTCCATACCACGGCAATGCCGTTGGACGATCCAGCCGCTCCCCGACCTCCGCAGTTCCGAGCCGATCACCGGGAGATCGCCGGCAAACGCGGCAAGCAGCCGCCGGGCAAGCCACTGCGGCGCCGCCGTGACGATGACAACGCGGTCACCGCGGTCCAGGTGCTCCCTCAACCGTGCCATCCCATCGTCGATCCAGCGCAGCGAGCGCATGCCTTGCTCGAATCGCACAGCGAAGGCATCGATGCTCTGCTCCAACGCCGCCTCGTCGAGACCGTATGTGGCGATCCACAGCAAAAGGGATGCACCGATGCGCCTCGCCGACGGCATGTGAAGCATCACCAACGCCACCGGAAGTACCGGCAGCGCGGCGAGCAGCTTCAACGGTGATGCCCGCAACAAACCGCGCATCCACTCGACGGTCGAATCCGCCGAGAGCAGGGTCTTGTCGAGGTCGAACACCGCGCAGTCGCGCGTGTTAATGGGCGCCCTCGATCGCCTTGACCGCGTCGAGTGTTTCCTGCACATGCTTCTGCGGCTTCAGGCTCGAGTACACATGGGTGATCTTGCCCGACGGCGCGATCACGTACGACGTGCGGTCCGACCAGCCTGGCCGGATCATCAGGGTCGAATCGTAGGCTTTTGCAATCTTCGCGCCCTCGTCGGCAGCGACGGCGAACTTGCCGCCGCAGTGCTCGTTCTCCGTCGAGAACGCCGCGAGCTCACCCGTATTGCCCGCTGTCACGCCGATCACCGTTGCGTGCAGCGCCTTGAACTTGTCGATCGCCTCCGAAAACATGTGGGCTTCGACGTTGCAGCCATCCGTGTGCGCCGCGGGGAAGAAATACACCACCACGGGGCCCTGCTTCAGGGCGTCGGCGAGCTTGAAGGTGAACGGCTTGCCGGCGAGGTAGGCCGGCAAGGTGAAGTCCGGTGCCTGCGTACCTTCTTTCAGCGCGGCGGACGCCGGTGTCGCCAGGGCGACGGTACCGGCCAGCGCAAGCGCGGCGAGGGTCATCAAGGGCTTCATGACGGGGGCTCCTGTGGTGGGGGAAGAGTGTCAGGATCATATACGTCAAAGGCGACGTGCTGGATGACCTTGCCGTGGAATGTGCCATACGGCGCATTGCGACGGGTGCCACCCATGCTACGGTCCGCTGTTGCCCGGGCGCTGCCCGGGCGTCCTCTCATCCCTGGGGCCAGACGCATGACGCTAGCGCGGAAGATCTTGTTTTCGACGGTATGTTTCCTGATCGGGTCATCGATCGCCCAGGCCACGCCCCAGGCCGTCATCAGCGGATCTGCCCGCTTCACCGTCCTCACGCCGCGCGTTATCCGCATGGAGTTCGCCGGCAACGGTCATTTCGAAGACGCGCCGTCCCTGGTCTTCGCCACGCGCAACGACGCCCCGCCGGTCGACGCAAAGATCGCCCATGAGAACGGCTGGCTGGTCATACGTACCACCGACATCACCCTCCGCTACAAGGAAGGTGCGGGCGTCTTTACGGCCGAGAACCTGAGCGTCGCATCGGACAAGGCCAAGCCCGCCTTCACCTGGCACCCGGGCCAGAAAGACACGGCCAACCTCGGCGGGACCGCACGTACGCTCGATCAGGTGGACGGCGACCGACACGTCAGGGACAACACCCCGCTGGACCTGGGCGACGGCCTGCTCTCGCGTGATGGCTGGCATGTCGTGGACGACACCGGAAGCTTCGTCTTCGGCGACGAGACGCTGCCCTGGGTGCATCGACGAGCCTGCCAGGACTGCACCGACTGGACCTTCTTCGGTTACGGCCACGATTACACCGCGGCACTCGGGGACTTCGCCTTGCTGGCCGGCCGCGAACCACTGCCGCCGCGCTATGCCTTCGGCTATTGGTGGTCGCGTTACTGGAACTACAGCGATAGCGAACTGCGCGACGTGGTCGCCGATTTCGTGCGTTACCGCATTCCCCTCGACGTGCTGGTCATCGACATGGACTGGCACCGTACGGACGGACTGTCGTCGGTGCATCCAAGGAACGACATCAACGGCCAGGACATGGGCTGGACCGGCTTCACCTGGAATCGCGCCTTGTTCCCCGAGCCGGAGCGCCTCCTGCAGTGGCTGCGCGACCAGGGCCTCAAGGTGACGCTGAATCTGCACCCGGCCTCGGGCATCCTGCCCCACGAAGAATCCTACGGCAGGTTCATGGGCGAGTTGAAGGCCGATCCCGCCAAGCCACTGGCCTTCGAGGCCGCTGACGCGACGTACATGGCCGCCTTCTTCAAGACCGTGCTCGATCCGCTGCAGCACATGGGCGTGAGCTTCTGGTGGCTGGACTGGCAGCAGTGGCGTGAATCGAAGGCCCAGCCGGGCCTGAGCAACACGTGGTGGCTCAACCACGTGTTTTTTACCCACATGCAGCAACAGGGCGAGAAGCGCGCGCTGATCTATCATCGCTGGGGTGGCCTGGGTAACCATCGCTACCAGATCGGCTTCTCGGGCGACTCGATCATCTCGTGGGGCTCGCTGGCCTTCCAGCCGCGCTTCACTGCTACCGCCTCCAATGTCCTCTACGGCTACTGGAGCCACGATCTGGGCGGCCATACGTTCCGCGACGAGAGCGATCCGGCGACACGGCGGATCGATCCCGAGCTCTACATACGCTGGATGCAGTTCGGCGCGTACAGCCCGATCATGCGCACGCACACGACGAAGAATCCGGACCTTCGCAAGGAGCCCTGGCGTTTCGCGCCGGCGCAGTTCGATGCGCTGCGCGACACCGTGCTCACGCGGTATACCTTGCTGCCGTACACCTACACCATGGGCCGCAAGGCCTTCGATACCGGCGTTTCGCTGGTGCGCCCGATGTATTACGCATGGCCGGATGACGAGAAGGCCTACCAGACCGCGGGGCAGTACATGTTCGGCGACGACCTGCTGGTCGCCCCCGTGACCGCGGCCGCCGGCAGCGATGGTTTCGCCAGACAGACCACATGGCTGCCCAAGGGCGACTGGTTCGACGTGACTCGCGGCCGGACACTGAAAGGCGGACAGACCGTGAGCGGTCGCTATCGCCTGGACGACGTGCCGGTATTCGCCCGCGCGGGCGCCATCGTGCCGACCAATAGCGATCCCACGCACAGCGTCGCCAACGATGATGGTGCGCGCACCTTCGTGATCTATCCAGGCGCGAATCGACAGGCGGAACTGTATGAAGATGCCGGCGACGATGAGGGCTATCGCGGTAAGGCCTTCGCACGCACCACACTGACCACCGAGTGGTCGAAGCACGCGGTGCGTCTGCGCATCGCGCCGCGTTCCGGCACGTACGTGGGTATGCCATCGACGCGTCACTGGAGCGTGGCCTTCGTCGCGTCGGCCATGCCGTCACGCGTGGTCGTCGATGGCCAGACGCTCCAGCGCGTCGCGGGCGATGCCGAGCTCAAGCCTGGGTCGTGGCGTCTCGAGGGACGCACGCTGACGCTGCAGGTGTCATTGCCGGCGCATGACTTCGCCAGCGCCCAGGCGATCGACGTCACCTGGCCGGATGATGCCCCCGATGTCGATGGGCTTGTCGGTCAGATGCGCGACGTTCGCGAGGCGGTCGAATGGTTGAAGAGCCATTGGACGGAGTTCGGCGGCATTCCCGACGAACTCTCCGAAGCCGCGCAAGCCGATCGGCTCATCGACTATCACCCTGAACATTTCGCGCAGGAGGTGGCGGCGTTCCGCGCACGCGTTCGTCAGCTGGATGCGTCGCTCGGGAAGGGTGACGTGCCGGCCGAGCTGCGCAAGCAGTTCACGGCGAAGCTGTCGCCATAACGGCCCACGTCGCTAGGGCGGGTCGGTCAGTCCGAGCCGCCCCGCGGCGGCGACGGCTTCACCGCGGGAACAGACGTCCAGCTTGCGCAGGATGGCCGAGATGTGATGCTCGACGGTTTTCTCCGAGCGAACGATGTGCTGCGCGATTTCCGCATTCGAAAGGCCTTTCGCCAACAGGCTCATGACATGGCGTTCGCGCGTGGTCAGGCCGGCGGGATTGGCGACCGTGGTAGCTCTTGGGCCCCGTGTCACGCCACGTATGCCAGCCTGGCGCAACTGGGCGCGACATAGCTTCACTGTCGCGCAGGCGCCCATGGCTTCGAAGATGGCCAGGGCGTCGAGTTTGCAGGCTTCCTCGCCATCCCACAGGGCCATCGCGCGCATGTAGGGACAAGCGAGTATGCGCCACGCGTCCGCAGCGGCCTGCCAGGCTCCCTCCCACTGCATCGCGTACGGGTCGTCGCTGTCGCGATATTTGCCCTGCCCCTCGCCGAGCTTCCACAACCAGAGGCCCAACTCGCCGAGCTCGCGGCGATCGCCCAGGGCCTCGGCCATCTCATAGGTGTGCCTGACCCACGGATCGTTCAGGCAGGTCTCGCCACGGAGCCACGCCGCTTCCGCGCGTGCGACGGCGATGGGTGCGAGCCGCTGCAGTTCGCCGGTTTGACTGGCCAGTTCGCTGGCCTCCTCGATCAGTTCGGTGGCACCGGGGTCACCACGTCGCAGGCGGATACGTGCCAGCACGGCCATGGCCGGTATGCGCGTCACCGGCGCCACCGCATCGCGAACGATGAGCTGACTCGCCAGGCGGGCAGCGTCGTCCCAGCGTCCCTGCTCGAAATCCACGCGGGCCTTCCAGGCCAGCACGTAGTTTGCCCACGAGTCGAGATCGCGCTCGGCGAAGTAGACACCCGCCTCATGAATCGTCCGTGCGGCCACGACGTAGTTGCGGGTCGTGACTTCGGTACTGGTCAGGTTGGCGTAGGCCCGGGCGACATGCTCCCCGTAACCGCGATCGAGCGCGATGGAAAGGCTCTCTTCGAGCCAGTGCCGGCCTTCCGGATCGCCACTCGAGAGCATCGCCGTGCCCACGTTGTTCATCGCGTGGCACAGGACCTCGGTGTCATCGACCCGCTTGGCCAGTTCCATGGCGCGCGTACCCCACGCGACCGCTTCGGGCGTACGCCCGGCCAACATATACAGTTGCGATCGGTTGCTCAGTGCCCAGGCAAATTCGCTCTCTTCCGGCATCTCTTCCAACAACGCCACTGCATCGTCCGCGTAGGCTTCGGCGTCACGATTGCATCCGGCAAACCATTGCAGACGCGACAGCCAGCGCAAGGTGTTTCCCTCCTGCATGCGTTCGCCCAGCTCACGCCAGATAGCAAGCGCCCGAAGACTCGCACTCATCGCCTCGTCCGCCTGGTCGGTGAGGTAGCACTGGTAGGAGCGCCGCCCGAGCAACTCGGCCTGATCGCGTAACGGCAAGCGGGAGGCGTAGGCCAGAGCCACACCGTAGAGTTTCGCGGCCTCGCCATGCGACCCATGCGAGATCGCCTCGGCCGCGGCGAGTGGCGCGTACCGCAACACGGCCGCTGCGTCGCCAGCACCCGCGGCGTGATGGACCAGCCGGGCCATCGGTGCGGGATCGTTCCCGGTTTCGAGGCAGGCGAGCACGCGTGCATGCAGGGCTGTTGCCACCGGCGCGGCCAGGGCTTCTTCGACGGCCATGCGTGCCAGTTCATGGCGGTAGGCATACCAGCCGTCCGCCGCAGTCAGAAGGCCCGACGCCAGGGCGGAGGAGAGGTCATCGAGCGACGGCGCGAGCACGGCGTCGACCATGGCGATCTCGACGCGCGCCGGCACGATCGCGACCAGATCCAGCAACGATCGCACCGGCGGCGCCTGTCGCGCAGCGCGCGCGAGCACGGCATCGCGCACGGTGGCGGGCACGCCATCGGCACGCAGGATTTCCGTGACGAAGAACGGATTGCCGCCGGTGGTCGCGAAAATCCCCTCCGCCGCGCAGCCCGACCGCCTGGCCATATCGGTGACCGCATCTTCCGACAGCCGTTGCAGCGGGATGCGCATGGCGGCGTCGGCGGGCAGGTCACCAAAGACGGTCCGCAGCGGATGCCTGTCGCTTATCTCATCGTCACGATAGGTAAGCAGGAGGACGGCGCGCAGGGGATGAACACGTCGGGCCAGGTATTTCACCAGGTCCAGTGTCGCGGTATCGGCCCAGTGCAGGTCCTCGAGAATCAGGATCGTCGTGCGCGGCGAATGCTGCAGATCGCTCAGGATGGCGGTGAACAACCTCGCGCGGGGCCCGTCGACACCGAGCATGCCCTGGACGTCCCCATCGAAGGCGCCGGCCATGTCGTAGATCGGCCCCAGGGGCCTGGGCGAGAACAGCGCCTCGCAACTTCCCCAGAGCACGCGGTCGCCTTCCCCGGTCCGGTCGCGAACGAGACGGCGGACCAGCGATGTCTTGCCGATGCCCGCCTCTCCGCTGACCAGCACGATGAGCCC
>Ga0247742_10002914_pt1 | contig 11038 bp, 9 predicted proteins | sample UWRJL208509C2_FD_180944 | JGI IMG/M metagenome (GOLD analysis project Ga0247742, IMG submission 180944) | Plant litter microbial communities from Arlington Agricultural Research Station in Wisconsin, United States - UWRJ-L208-509C-2 | ecosystem: Environmental > Terrestrial > Plant litter >... | reverse complement strand
GATCTATTAGCTCATCATAATTAGTAGTTCCTTTTTTCTTATTGAAACGTGCAATCAGGCTATCAAAAATAGCGTATACGACCGGTACAATAATCAATGTAAGGAATAACGAACTGATAAGCCCGCCGATGATTACCCATGCAAGTCCATTGTTCATCTCTGCTGCAGCACCTGATGCCAATGCGATCGGGATCATACCGAATACCATCGCAATAGTTGTCATAAGGATTGGGCGAAGACGGGCGTGGTTGGCCTGGATTAATGCGTTATAAGTGCTTTCGCCTTCGGCTTTTCTGTGATTGGCGAAGTCGACCAGCAGGATCGCATTCTTACATACCAGTCCGATCAGCATGATAACCCCGAGGATTGTAAAGATATTCAGGGAATTGTTGGTTAATGCCAATGCGAGCAATGCCCCGATGAACGATAGTGGAATAGAGAACAATACCACAAAAGGGTATACATAACTGTTGTATAAGGCTACCATTACGAGATATACAAGGATAATTGCGGCAAGTAAAGCAATTCCTAATGTACCGAATCCTTCAGCCTGGTTTTCCTGGTCACCGCCCCAAACATAGTTTACGCCTGTAGGCTTAGGAAGTGTTTTAAACTGGTCTTCCCATTCTTTAGCGATATCCCCGGAAGGTCGTCCGATTACCTGTGATTTAATAGTAACTGATGTTGCTTTATCACGTCTTTCGAGTAAGCTGGGGCCTGAACTTTGTGTTACGGTAGCAAATTGGGAGAGCTTGATTTGCTGTCCTGAATCATTGATAAATACAAGATCACTTACGTTGCTGATATTAGAACGGTCATATTCATTAAAACGAACATTAATATCGTATTCATACTCACCAGCCCTGAATTTAGCATCTGTATTACCGTTGAATGCAGTCTGCATTGTCATACCTACTGTCTGTAATGATAATCCCAAAGCAGCCATTTTATCTCTGTCTACCTTTACGGCAACTTCCGGACTACCGGCTTCTGCTGACAGTTTTACTTCGGTTGCACCACTGATCTTTCTTAATTGGGCTTCTGCCTTTTCGGCGAAAGCTACAGTACTTTCCAAATCAGGACCTGTTACGGTTAAAAAGATCGGCGCTTCATCGGCACCCCCCATAAGACTTACAGGAACCGTTTTTATTTTTGCACCTACGAGTACTTTTTCGAGTTCGCGTTTTATTTTGGCGGCATAGACATATGTTCCGTCCTCACGTAATGATTTGTCTATAAGTTTTACCGTTATCTCTGCTTTGTAAGCGGTAGATTGGGTTGCACCAAAACCTTCACTGGTTTGTCCTACCGTTGTAACGAGTTCTGCTACTTCCTTTTTGCTGCTTAATACTTTTTCGGCTTTTTGTGCCATAAAATTGGACTGTTCTACCGGTGCATCTTTAGGTAATTCAATCTGTACCAAAAATTCCCCACGGTCAACCTGTGGGAAGAACTCACCACCTACAAAACCTGCACCTACTAAAGAAAGAGATCCAAAGAACAATACCAATACGATAAGTAAGGTTGATTTTTTGTATTTTAAAGACCACTTTAGAATATCGGTTACTTTGTGGGTAAATTTATCGAGGCCACTTTCGAAGCTTAGTATAACCCTTCCAAAAAGATTTTTGTTGGTTACATGTTCCAGTTTTCCATATCTTGAAGAAAGATAAGGTACAATAGTAAATGAGGATAATAAAGACAATAAAGTAGCTATAATTACGGTTACACAGAACTGTGTAATAATGTTTGCAACCAATCCGGTACTCATTGCAATAGGAAGGAATACCACTACAATTACGAGTGTAATAGCGGTTACTGTGAAACCTATCTCTGCAGTACCATCATAGGCAGCGCGTACCTTATTTTTACCCATTTCCATATGGCGATAGATATTTTCAAGTACCACAATCGCGTCATCGACGAGGATACCTACAACAAGTGACAGACCCAATAAACTCATTAAGTTTAAGGTATAGCCCATCAGGTAGATACCAATAAAGGTTGCTATAAGAGATGCCGGGATGGAAACCATTACGATAAACGCATTACGGATACTGTGAAGGAAAAACAACATCACGAAAGCCACTAATATTACGGCAAGTATTAAATCGTGGATTACGGAGTCGGCGGCAGCAAGTGTAAATTCACTACTGTCACTTGCTACTTTTAATTTTAGGTTGCTGGCTTTGTAATCTTCCTCCACTTTGGCAATTGCGGCATGAACCTCTTCACTTACTGTAACGGCGTTAGCGTCAGTTTGTTTGATGATTTGTAGTACGATGGCACTATTTTGGTCTACACGGGCAATTTTTTCTACTTCTTTCTGGGAATCCTGTACATCGGCAATTTCACCAAGGCGGATCTGGATACCGTTTTTGGAAGAGATAACGAGGTTACGCAATTCCTGTACATTTTTATATTTACCAGCAAGACGTACCAGCATGGTAGATTCCCTTGTCTGTATATTTCCTGTAGGGAAATCCAGATTCGATGCCTGGATCATCTGCTGGACCTGAGGAATAGAGATACCGTATCCTTTTAATTTATTCTGGTCGAGGCTGACCTGGATTTCCCTTTCTTCACCTCCGATAAGATTTACCTGTGCAACACCTTTTACACGGGAAAGAATTGGCTGGATCTTTTTGTCGAGCAGATCATAGAAAGCGACTTCATCCATTTTGGCTGTTGCTCCTAAGGTCATTACCGGTAAATCACTCAATGAGAATTTGGTCAGCGAAGGCGGATCCACATCATCCGGTAAATCTTTTTCTATGGCGTTGATTTTTCGCTGTGCGTCATTTAAAGAGTAGTCTGCATCTGCATCTGCTTCCAGTGTAACCATTACTATGGAAAGACTTTCAACAGATTTGGATTCTACCTTCTTTACGTTTTCCAGTGAGGAGACCGCATCTTCGATTTTTTTGGTAACCGTATTTTCTACCTCACCAGGAGAAGCCCCCGGGTAAACAGTCGAAATGGTAACCACATTGATCTCGAATTTAGGGATAAGCTCGTAGCTCAGGTTGCTGTAGCTGTACAGTCCGCCGAGCGTCAGTATGGTAAACAACACTACAATCAATGTAGGCCGTTTAATGGATATTGATGCTATTTTCATTTTATATCTTGTTTAGGCTGGTCCGGAAACAGCAGCTTATTTAATAGGATTTACTTTTGTTCCGTCAGTAAGGTTGATTTGTCCGCTGATAACCACTACGTCACCATCATTTAATCCGTCAAGCACTTCTACTTTATCTCCGAACACACGACCTGAAACGATTTTGGTAAGTTTTGCGATGCTGTCTTTTACTACAAAAATCTGGTTACTGTTGACACTACCTACGAAAGCATTTCGGGGAACGACTTTTAATGGTTTTTGCTGAGCTGCGGTTGTACCGAATTCTGCTGTTCCATACATACCCGCTTTGATTTCGTTATTGGTATTGTTTGCTATCTGGATTTCCACGGGGAAATTTAGTGTAGCATCGGCCATGGGAGCGATAAAGGTTATTTTTCCTGAGAATTCTTTGTCAGGATAAACGCTTGCTTTTACTTTGATAGGAGTTCCTATTTTTAATGCAGCAATCTGGTTTTCACTTACGGTAACTTTTAACTTTAATGTAGAGACATTTACAAGGTCAAATAAAGCAGTACCAGAAGCCACTACAGAACCCGGCTCTATATATTTTTTGTTTACGATACCATTTATAGTAGCTTTTATAGTAGCATCCCCAAAGCTGATATTTGCCTGGTCTAATTTAGCTTTGGCATTTACCAGGGCCAGTTTCGACTGGTCTACCTGTTGTTTGGTTACTCCACCTGTTTTAAATGCATTCTCATAACGCTGGCTGTCAGAAAGGGCATTTTGGTATGCAGCCCTTGCACTTTGGACATCAACTGAAAGTTTGTCTCCTTTTATATAAGCCAGAACCTGACCAATCCTAACGGTACTACCTTCATCAACGAGGATTTTTGTAACGCGGCCAGCATTTTCGGCAGAGAATTTTAATACCTGAGACGGCTCGAAGTTTCCGTTGGCAATAAAATTGGTAGCAATGTTTTCTGTTTTAACGGTATCAATACGAACCGCTACAGAAGTATTTTTGGCTGAAACTATTTCTGTTTTTGCGGTATTATTCTTTTTGTTGTTCATTAAGATAAAGGCGATTAGTCCTGCAACGGCTAATCCGATTACTATATATAGTATCTTTTTCATATTGTTAGTTTAAAAGTGTTTTTAGTTCTCCTCTTGATTTTATTAGTTGTATTTCGGCGAGTTTATAATCCAATAGTGAATTAGAATAATTGTTTCTTGCTTCTGTGAGTGCGTTTTCTGCATCCAGCAGGTCTGTAAGAGATGTAAGTCCCTGTTGGTAATTATTACGGGTATCATCCAATACACTTTGTGCAAGAGTCATATTCTCTCTCTGCGAATTGATGGTCAGCATCGTATTTGTGATCTGTGCCTTTGCATTTTCATAGCCGAGGTCAAGGGAAAGTTTTGTATCCTCTATATCTGTAGCTACCTTTTTAAGTTTTATTTCGGCCTGTCTTACTTTAGAACGGGTAGCGAAACCGGTGAATATAGGGATTTTAAGATTTAATCCTATGGAAGCAAAATCGGTCCAATACACATCATCTGCAGATTTACCGCCATATGGGATTTTAGGACCAAGTCCCTGATAGCCATAATTACCCGCAAGGTTTAAGGTTGGATAATAACCGGCAACTATTGATTCTTTTTCAAATTGCAGTAATGTTTCCTGTTTTTTGAGTAACAGGAATTCTGTTCTTTTGGTAGCATCAGGACTTTCGCCTAACAGTTGGGGAACCGCTTCAAATTCTGCCTTTGGGATTTCGATATTGGTTGCTATAGGCATACCGATCAGGAATTTCAATGAATTTTCCTGTAAAGTAACCGCATTTTGTAGTTGTTGGCGTTGTGAATTCAGGTTGGAAACCTTTACACTTGTCCTGTCGAGGTCAATCTTTTTGGCGAGACCATTTTCATACTGCCCGCTGATGATTTTCCTGACACGGGTAGTATTGGCAAGTGTACTATCTACGATTGCCAGTTTCTGTTTTTGTATGTAGATCTGGTAATAACTGTTGGCTACTTTTTCGATTACCTGTTCATCTGTCAATTCCTTATTAAGTATATAGAATTCCCGTGTCGATCTTGCTGCTTTTAGACCTGTAAATACAGAGTAGTCAAATATTGCCTGGGTTACATTTACTGTACCGGTACTGTTCCATTTTTGTCCAAAAGGAACCAGAACAGTAGTTCCCGGCTGGCCCAGAACCTCACCAGGCAGGGCTGTTTCCTGGATGATAGGGCTATAATTCAGGGCGCCGTTCAGGCTGATTTGTGGCAGTGCCCTTGCGCGTACTTCCTGAATTTGATATTCGCTGTTTTCTACGTCCAGATTAGCTTTTTTTGCATCGGCCTTGTTTTTTAATGCGTAGGTCAGTGCATCTTTTAATGTCAGCGTTTGTGCCTGAGCGTTTACGCCTATAGAAAAGATACCAGCCAGCACAATAAATGCGAGGGTCTTAATCTTGGCGAAGTTTTCCTTACTCTTCATTATTTTATGGTTTTGATTTATGATTATTATTTTTTGAACAGCGTATTCATTATGATTTGCTTCCTGTCGTAAAGGATCTTATCGTATTGCTCATCGGTGAGCCGCATTGTTTTTTGAAACAGTGGGCGCATCGAGATAGGAAACGAGATCAGGGATACCATATTTAATATAAACTGGACAGGATCCATTTTTTCTATAGTACCTTTTTTCATTTCGACTTCGAATTCCTCATAGAATTTACCGAGCATCCGGTCCATTCCTTCTTCATCTTTAAAATAGCAACCCTGGTTAAATTGGGTTACCAGATAGATTTCCATATAGGGGTATTCTTTTGCTATAATGAATGAATCGTCTATAAATTCTTCAATTTTGGTCTTAAATGGCTGCTCGGAAAACATAATTGTTTCTGTTCTCTTCTGTTCCCATTCCTGAGCATCGGTAAATACTATATCAAATAATTTATCCCTGGATCTAAAATAATAATTAATTAAAGTCCTGTTAACTCCCGCTGCATCAGCAATTTCCTGAGTAGTCGCATTAAATTTACCTTCCCCAAAGAATAATCTTTTGGCGGTATTTTTAATCAACTCTTCGGTTGCCTCATCTTTCTTTGCACTCATAATAGTTTGACATTTTTGTTAAACAAAATTATCAAATGTTTTTATTTGACAAATTTGTCAAAGTCAATTTAACTTTTAATTAACCAAAAAACGATTTCGTATGTGATTTTATAAATTTAAAACAGGAGAAGAGGTATTGCAATAAGAATACTGTAAATTAGCCAAAATTTATTTTCAATGCATTCTATAAAGCAGTACCAGGATTTTATAAGTACTTATATCGACAGTGAGCGTTCTGAAAAGGAACCAAAGAATCTCTATGAACCGATTCATTATATAATAGGACTGGGCGGAAAGAGGATGCGGCCTGTACTTACGCTTATGGTTGCGGAAGTATTTAATGCAGATTACAAAGAAGCATTGCCAGCAGCTCTTGCTGTTGAGGTTTTTCATAACTTTTCGTTAGTACATGATGATATTATGGATGCTGCGCCGCTCAGAAGAGGCAATGAGACAGTACATGAGAAATGGAATCTCAATACGGGGATTCTTTCCGGGGATGCGATGCTGATAATGGCTTATCAATATTTTGAAAAATATGAACCTATTGTTTTTCGCGACCTTGCCAGGCTATTCAGTAAAACGGCGATAGAAGTATGTGAAGGGCAGCAATGGGATGTCGATTTTGAGAACCGTGATGACGTTACGATTCCTGAATACCTTAAAATGATTGAATATAAGACTGCGGTCCTTGTTGCTGCTGCAATGAAAATGGGTGCTATAATTGCGGGTACTACAGACGAAAACTGCTGCCTGATTTATGAATTTGGAATTAACTTAGGACTTGCGTTCCAGCTTCAGGATGATTATCTCGATGCTTTTGGAGATCCTGAAACCTTTGGTAAGCAGGTTGGCGGCGATATTATAGAAAATAAGAAGACCTATTTATATCTTAAAGCATCAGGTTTTTCCACTCCGGATCAAGCCGAGCAACTTACCCATCTGTATTCCATACAACCGGAAGACAATGAAGAGAAAATCAATTCTGTCAAAGCTATCTTTAATGAATCAGGAGCTTCTGCTGCTACACTGGAAGCTATAAAAGAATATACATATAAATCATTTGAGATTCTTGAGAAGATGCAGATCTCTGAAGAGAAGAAATTGCTTTTGAAGACTTTTGGCGAAGACCTTATGGGTAGAAAAGTATAGTTTTTACTGCTATGGAAGAATTGATACCCCATTCCGTTATTGCTGTAAGGGATGCTGATCCTAAAAAGCAATTGTGGCTGGCATGGTGTTTTCCACTTTTTACGATATGTGCTTTAGGAATTGATTCTGTTTTTTTTCTCGAGCGTTATTTTGACGGGCGGCAGATTACTAATGTACTGGCATTATTCTATTTTATATTGATGTATAGTGTTTCCGGACTCCATTTGCGCAGGCTTATGGTAGTGATGGTTGTGTTGTCGTATATAGGAGAGCTGATTTTTTGCAAGTTGCTCGGCATGTATGATTACAGGACAAGCACGATTCCTTTATATGTTCCATTAGGACATGCGATTGTTTATGCTTCGGGTTATATTTTGGCACATAGTTATTGGGCGGAGAGAAAGGATAAGCAACTGCGGGTATTTTTCGCAATTGGTTTTGCGGTATTGTTTTTGTCGGTAGGAATTTTTCTGAATGATCTGTTTTCGCTGGTATTTGGAGTATTGTTTTTTGTACTTTTGAAAAGGAAGCGTTGGCAGAATCTCTATTATTTCGTTGCGCTATGTGTTATTTTTATAGAATTGGTTGGGACTTATATGCAATGCTGGGCGTGGGTTCCTAAAACGTTCGGATTGTTACCTACCGTTAACCCGCCTATGGGTGCCGTGTTTTTTTATGCCGGAGGAGATGTGCTGCTTGCAAGAATAGTTAAAGTGTGGGAGACAAAAAAAGTAAAAAAATAATGAATCAGATGACATTTATTGCCCCCAAATCTGCGGATTTGTTATTATCGGAAGCTGAAAAGGAAGAGCTTTATGTGAAGCTGCTTGTACAGATCAATAAAGATTTCAATTTGGCAAACGAGCCTATTGATTTTCCTATGAGTACTAATGCGGCTGAATTGAAGATACAGTTGCATGAGAAAGTATACCGGCTGATACAGTATAAGTTTGCTGAGTATTTGAACCTGCTGTATATTATTGACGTGCCGGAGGATCAGATTAAGAAACTGGATGGTTCTGATTTGGTAGAATTATCTGAGGAGGTTTCTTTCCTAATATTAAAAAGGGAGTGGATGAAGGTTTGGTTTAGGAACAGGTTTTGATTGAGAATTATATGTTCTGATTAGCATATTTCTGTGAAGTAATAGAATTTTTTGAGAGATAAAAGCACCAGTATTTATTTTAGAACGGGTTATAGTAGTACTAAATATTTTTTATGTCGTTTTGTAAAATAATTTAAATAAGTGTATTATTTTAATATATCTTAGCATCAATATTAATTAACCTACTAAAAATTCATGAAAAAAGTTAAATTGGCTGTCATGGCCTTATTCGGTATTGCACTTATTATTGCCTGTTCAAATGATCAAAATGTAACCCCCACTGGTCAGGAAATTTCCGCTTTAAATAAACTAGATTTATTATTAGAAAAAAAATATGATTTTAAGAGTATGATCCATGGTCTTAATAAATCAGACGTTTTAGAATTTTCTTCTACGACACTCAACAAAAGTTCGGAAGAGATATTTGTATCCGAGGCAGATCTGGATTTAAAAAATATTACGTTAATAACGTGGAAAGATGAAAATATATCATATCTAATTCCTTTTTTAGGTAATCCGGTAAAAAACCTGGTTATCTCTATACGGAAAGGTGATGATATTAATAATTTAGATTTACAGAAAGGTACTATAGTTGATAATCAAGTTGATAAAACTGGAAATGGAACCCTTTTAGTTACAGACATTGAAGGTTCCATAGAATATGTTTTTGAGAAAGGTATAAAAATTCAAGAAAATCAAACTCCAGCCCCGACTCCAACAACTCCAATTAAGAAAAAAACTTTTAGAGAATGTTTTGATCAGGCCTATAATGATATCTGTGATGGTTTTATTGGATGTGCTTCGTGGTATTCAAGCCCTCTACCTGCACTGACGGCAGTAGCTTATTGTGGAGCGACAACATAAAAGTATCAATATTTAAATTATTATATATGAAAAGGATTATTTTATTTGCGTCAATAATTGGATTAATGATTGGTGCATTTTTAAAAATAGCAGGCTATAAAACATTCGGTGACATTATAATGGGCATTTTTCTAATAGGATGGATTTATAGCATTATTACAATTATATTGAATTTTAATAGGGCCAGATTTGCCAGAAAGTAAATCAATATTTATTTTATATAACCAGAGGCTGTCATTTTTGACAGCCTCTTTTTATTTAGGAACAGGTTTTGATTGAAATCTAATCCAGCAGCGTTAATCTGTATCATCATTCCGCTCATTTGTATAAGTTAGCAGCCCTGCCTGTAGTATAACTTTGTATCATAATCTAAAAGATACAAAATTATGTCTAAAACAATTTTTATAACCGGTGCTTCCCGTGGATTTGGGAAACTTTGGGCGGAAGCATTTTTAAAACGTGGTGATAAAGTGGCAGCTACTGCCCGTAGTATTGAAACCCTAAACGATTTGGTTGCTGAATATGGCGATTCTATTTTGCCTATCCAACTTGATGTAAACAACCGTGTCGATAGTTTTACGGCTATCAACAAAGCAAAAGAACATTTTGGGACTCTTGATGTCGTTATTAATAATGCAGGTTATGGCCTTTTTGGGACCATTGAGGAAACTACTGAAGAGGAAGCCCGTAACCAGATCGAGACTAACGTATTTGGCCTGTTATGGGTTACACAAGCTGCACTGCCTATATTCAGAGCGCAGGGACATGGACATATTATTCAGGTATCGAGTGTATTGGGTGTAGTTACCTTGCCACTTCTTGGTGTATACAATGCTTCTAAATTTGCAGTAGAAGGTATCAGTGAAACCCTTTCGCAGGAAGTGAAACAGTTTGGTATAAATGTTACGCTGGTAGAACCTAATGGATATGCGACCGACTGGGGCGGAGCATCTGCGGTTCAAAGCCAGCCGTTGGAAATTTATGATGGAGTAAGGGAAAGTTTTGCTGCAGCAGGAGCTGCTGAAGGCTTTTTTGGAGACCCTGCTGCTACATCTGAAGCCGTATTGAAGTTGGTAGACAGTACAAATCCGCCATTACGCCTGTTTCTTGGTAAGCATACATTACCATGGGTTAAAAATGTATATGAGGAGCGTCTTGCTACCTGGGAAGAATGGAATGAAGTTGCTGTTGCAGCCCATGGAAATTAAACCAATTGGTATTTTTAATATCTTTGTACCTGCATCTTTTGAGATGTGGGTACAATTTAATTTACTCCTCTTATGAATCATTATAAATCTATCAGTGACTTTAACCGTGCTGTTGGTTTTCCGCCACCGGAAAACCCTTTACTTAGTGTTGTCCATTGTGAAAAATCTACGAGTTGCTCGATGGGAAACAGCGAGTTTACAGGCGATTTTTATATGATAGGGTTCAAGAAAATGACGGAAGGCATTATCATGTATGGCCGTACAAAATATGACCACGATAATGGCTCCCTTATTTTTGTAAAACCACGGCAGTTAATAGAATTCAGAAACATAGAGTTTGAAGAAAAAGGCTTTATGATTTTTGTACATGAAGATTTTTTAAATGGGCATTCGCTGCATAGTGATATAAAAAAGTATGGCTTTTTTGAATATGAGACTAACGAGGCCCTGCATCTTTCGTATAAAGAAGAGCAGATAATTTTTGAGGTTTATGAAAAACTTGCG
>Ga0247742_10002912_pt1 | contig 11042 bp, 11 predicted proteins | sample UWRJL208509C2_FD_180944 | JGI IMG/M metagenome (GOLD analysis project Ga0247742, IMG submission 180944) | Plant litter microbial communities from Arlington Agricultural Research Station in Wisconsin, United States - UWRJ-L208-509C-2 | ecosystem: Environmental > Terrestrial > Plant litter >... | reverse complement strand
CCCATCTGGGTGCTGAACATGAGGTTAAACTGGCGCACATCCGTCCAGTTGCGGGTGCCGCTAACCGGGTCGGCAATTTCGTGCTCTAAGATCAGTTCTTTCAGACGGGGCAGATCCTCATTTTTAAGAGCCTCGTCCATATCATGTTGTAAAGCTTCGGCTTTATCGGTTTTACCGTCTTTGTCATAACGGTCTATTTTATCTTCCAGCAGCTGATCGGCGCGGTAGCGTTTTTTTGAATCTTTATTATCGATCATCGGGTCGCTGAAACCATCAACGTGCCCACTGGCCTTCCATATTTTAGGGTGCATAAATATGGCGCTGTCAATACCAACAATGTTATCATGCATTTGCACCATGGCTTTCCACCAGTAGGTTTTGATGTTGTTCTTTAATTCGGCACCAAACTGCCCATAATCATAAACAGCGCTCAGGCCATCATAAATCTCACTTGAAGGGAAAACAAAGCCATATTCTTTGGCGTGCGATATAACGTTTTTAAAAAGTTCGTCGGTTGATTTGCTCATAATAGCTGCAAAGATAGTTTTTTTTGGATTTTTAGAATTGTGAATTTACCAGCGATGTTTTTATAAAATTTTATGCTAAGCTAAAACCAAATACCGGGTAATTACCTTATCTTTCCTATACCAAATTATTTGCCTCATCATGGAACATATTGTCAGAATACTGGATATACACCCGGTTACCCACAACGTAAAACAGTTTATTGTTGAAAAGCCCGATAGTTTTGAATTTACGCCGGGGCAGGCCACCGAGCTGTCAATTAATCAGGATGAGTGGGCCGATAAGCGAAGCCCTTTCACCTTTACCAATTTTACTGATGATCATTTTCTGCAGTTCACCATAAAAATATATAACGACCATGAGGGTGTTACCAATCATCTGGGCGAACTCAAAGTTTGCGATGAGCTCATTTTGCGCGAGCCCTGGGGAACTATTGAATATAAAGGTCCCGGATATTTTATTGCGGGCGGCGCAGGAATTACCCCCTTCCTCGCCATTCTGAGGCAGCTTAACCGCGAAGGTACTTTGGCCGATAATAAGCTGTTCTTCTCTAATAAAACCGATGATGATATTATTCTTGCTGACGAGCTGAAAAGCATGCTTGGCGAAAACGCCCTGTTTACCATAACCAACCAGAAAGATAGCGAGCATGACCAGCGCCGTATTGACGCGCAGTTTTTAAAAACCGAAGTGAAAGACTTCAGCAAGCACTTTTACGTTTGCGGTCCCGACGCCATGGTGCAGGAAATAACCGGTATATTAACAGAGCTTGGCGCTAATGCCGATGCCGTTGTTTTTGAAAGGTAGGTATGCGGAATTGAAAATATTCAACAATTCCGAAATCGAAATTCCGAATTCCGAAATACTCTTTTACATTTGAGGCATGAGTATCCGGGTGCAGGCATTAACAAAAGTTTACGGTACGCAAAAAGCGGTGGATGGTATCAGCTTTAGCGCTGAACCCGGTGTGCTGGGCTTTTTGGGGCCTAATGGTGCAGGTAAATCTACCACCATGAAAATACTTACGGGTTTTATCCCGCAAACTTCGGGTGCGGTATCTGTTTGCGGGTTTGATGTGGTTACCCAATCCTTAGATGTGCGCCGCCATATCGGTTACCTGCCCGAGAGCAACCCTTTGTATACCGATATGTATGTCAAAGAATCATTGGGTTTTATAGCAGGCCTTCACCAGCTGCATGGGCCTGAAAAACGCATTGCCGAAATTATAGAGCAAACCGGCCTCGGTCCGGAGCAGCATAAAAAAATAGGGCAGCTATCCAAAGGTTACCGCCAAAGGGTGGGGCTGGCGCAGGCCATACTGCATAACCCCGATGTGTTGATTTTAGACGAGCCTACCTCGGGCCTCGACCCAAACCAGCTGATTGGTATACGCCAGCTGATCCAGGAACTCGGCAAAACCAAAACCATTATTCTCTCTACCCATATTATGCAGGAGGTGGAAGCCGTATGTAGCAAAGTCATTATTATTAATAAAGGCAAAATAGTTGCCGACGATAGCCTGACCAATTTGCGCGGGAAAAATAATAATGCCACGCTTGAGCAAATATTTATATCCCTTACGGCCAATTAATATTTCCTGCTTCTTTCTTACCCCGATTTTTTAAAATTTTATTTTAACACTTTTTTGCTCAAAAAAACTTCAAAATCATGCGGCTTTTGTTGGGTTTTGGATGGAAATGAACCCGCATTTGGCAGTTTTAATTCTTTTTACTGCGTTTTTTGAAGTTTAAAAAGTTGTAAGTTATTGTTTGTTAGTATTTTGTATTTTAAGTTGGCTTTGTGTGTTGTTTTTTTCTTCCTGTTTGCAGCAGTTTAGGGAGGTCTTATTGCTGCGGTAGTGACGGTATACAAATTTACTAAAATAACAGCTAAAATGAAAAATCTGTTCCTGCTGTTATATTACCGGGAATGGTTGAAAATGTGATATGTGACTTATTATCAGTGAATATTTGAAATATTTTGAAACTATTTACAGCAATATGTGTCTATTATACTGAACCTTAGTATACGGGGCCCCTGCCGTAGCTGTATTAGTAATCACACATGAAACCAAAAAACATGAAAAAAATTCTATTAGCTTTAGCCCTTATTGCAGGCACAGCATTCACAACTTTTGCGCAAAGTAAGTCTGACGGTGGTAAATTTAGCATCGGCTTTGATGCGGGTTTACCAGTTGGTAATATTCACCATATTGCCAGTTCAATTTTGGGCGGGTCTTTAAAGTACGAGCTTCCTATTGCACCAGCTACCTTTTTTACAATTTCGGGTGGTTATAGCTCTTTGAAACTAAAAGATATTTTGGGTGGCGGCTCAACCGGTTTTGTACCTGTAAAGGCTGGTATTAAACATTACATCCAAAATGGCTTTTTTGTTGAAGGCCAGTTGGGCGCTACGTTTTCAACAGAAAGTGGCGGCGGAACCGCGTTTGCCTATTCGCCGGGCATTGGTTATACTGTTGATGGTGGCTTTGAAATTGGTGTTCGGTACGAAGGCTGGTCACATGATGGTACTATTGGCCAGGCGGCTTTGCGCTTAGCTTACCGTTTTTAAGTAATCAACCAATATTTTAACAACGCCCGTCTATGTTATAGTTGGGCGTTGTTATTTAATATCCAATAATAATTATTTTAATTTATGGATTAAACGTTTACAATTTATAAGCGTCTGATGGTTTAAACGCGGGCATTATAAAACAACCCGTATAAACCTATTACTTTTTATGAAAAAAATCTTATTAGCCTTAGTCATTCTTGCAGGCACGGTGTTCACAACTTTTGCACAAACTAAAACTGACGGTGGTAAATTCAGTATCGGTATTGAAGGTGGCTTACCGGTAGGCAGTCAGCGTCCGTATCTTAACCAGATCATAGGAGGTTCTATCAAGTATGAATACCCGGTAGCTCAAAATTTATTTATAACCGGATCAGCTGGCTACAGCAGGTTATACCGCAAAAATATTTCCTATTTCTCACCCAATTTGATATATCATGTTGACGGTGGATCTGCTGGTATTGTTCCTGTAAAAGTAGGTGCAAAATATTATTTTGACGGGCATTTTTTCGGTGAAGGCCAATTGGGTGCCGCCTTTATTACGAGAACCGGGGGTAATACATTATTTGTTTACTCACCTGGCGTTGGTTACACTTTCAACGGAGGCTTTGAGGCAGGCGTTCGATACGAAGCCTGGTCAAAAGATTCAACCATTGGTCAGGTTGCTTTACGTTTAGCTTACCGTTTTTAAGTAATCCATAAAGATTTAAACAAACAAAGCCCGGAGATAGCATCTCCGGGCTTTGTTGTTGATCACGGCCTAACATGGTTTTTAATTGAGGCTTTTGGTGCGTTCATGAATTTTTTGCCTGAGGGTATTAAAAAATATGCTTCTTTCCTTTTCGCCAACTAAACTGATGTGGGTTGATTTACTGATGATGTTTTGCAGGTTTTTAAAGGTGTAATCGCAAAAGCCCTGATCTTGAGTGCCCATAAAATTTAACCCGTTATGGTTAATAAAGGCGATCTGTTTATCGTCGCCACGCACAAAAATAGAGTTATCGCCTATCAGGCACTCATTAATATATATGTGATAGGGCGCGCTGGCTGAGGTTGGAAACTGGTTATAAATGAACTTTTTGCCTGTTTCTGCCTGTATTTCTAAATGGTTCAGCAATTCAAGTAGTTGTGCATATATCCGCAGTAGGATATGCTTATCGGCAAAAATGTTGGTGTACCTATAAAATTCAATTTGCCTAATGGTAACATGTATGCTTTCTTCGGTCCATATTTCTGTTGATGGTATCTGCGTATACAGTTTGATAATTTCCCTGGCGGTTTCAAGCGTTTCCGGATCATCTTCGCTGCCGGTAAACTGCTGCCGGGCCAAATCGGGATAACCAATGAGCGTGCGTTTCCAGAAAAAGAATTTAAAGGCGCTCAATTCCGGAAACTGCATAAAATGAAACAGGGGCACATCTTTGTTTAAAAAATATATATGCCCGTTTTTTATTGATTTAAATTGCCTGAGGCTTCGCGCCACGTCCAGTAAATACTCGTTGAACCTGAAAGACACGCTGTTAACCCTGTTGCCCGAAAAAAGTACAGTATTGTTATTTAACTGTAACAGCTGGTCGAGCGAGACCTTATACTTACCGCAAAGTAATTGTACCTCATCAAGGCTTATGGGTTTCTCGCCCCGGATACGGCGATAGGCACTGTCGTTACTGATATCCAGCAGTTCGGCCACTTCATCTACAAACGAAAGATGAGGCGCAAGTTGTGACTTGATGTGATTAAAAAATAATAATTGAGCAGGGTTATTATCCATAATCCAAATTTTAGGGGAAAAGTTTGGGAATTGTCAATAAGCTATTTCATGATTTTAGTAAAAAATGCTAAAAATGATATTAACTGCCTATAAATGTAGTAAATATCAAAAGCTTTTTCAAGTGCCTGTATTACAGCAGGTAAAACTTACTTAAAATATTTCTCGCTGCGTTTTTTTCATTTTATAAAGGCCGTTGCTGCCTGTAGCTTTACTAAGCAGGAACTATAAGATTGGCATTTCCGAACAAACATGAGCAGGGCTGAGTGCGGGAGCAAGGAGAAATTTTATACGAGGTACCAGGCGGAGAATATATAGAGCAGAAGATTTCTCACTATAGTTCAACATGACAACGCTGTTTTATTATGATGCATAAAATACACCACATGAAACCGATATTTTTAATAAGCCTTGCAGGGTGCCTTGCACTGTGCAGCTGCAGTAAAATCATACACCCGCATGAAGAGGTGATGTCAAGCTATCATACTAAACAAGATGTTGTGAAACAGTTTGGACAGCCCGACGAAAAAAGGGAATTAAACGAGCTTATCGAATGGTTGTATAACTGCGATTCTGCCTCAACCTTTGTTTTGTCTAAAACAAAGGTGCGAATGCACGGAACGTATAATTCGGTTTATGGAGGTACAGATGATAAGTCCAGAACCGTTACCCAGTTTACACCCTACATTAAATACGTTAAATTTAACTTTGATAGCAAGGGAAATGTAATTGCCTGGGATACAAGAGAAGTGGATTTTGCGGAGAAGAAGATAAAGGTAGGTGCAACTGTAGCGCTTGTGGGGGGAATAACATATGTGGTTTTATCAATAGTAGGGTATTTTGCGTGGAGGGATTTCTTTGATCAATTGGGTAAATCAGCTCCAGCAACTCAATAAGGTTTCTGCTCTGTCAATTCCGGATTTTGAATTTTAAATTACAGCGCTACAGGGCAGTTGGCATAGCGCTTTAAAAAAGGAGATGTACATAAAAAAACGCCCGGTATTAGCGGGCGCTTCTTATTTAATTGTTGTTTACAAGTTGTTGGGTAATAGTTAAACTTTTGCCATCGCTGCCTTTCAACTCCATACGCAATGGGCTCGATCCTTCTATAAATTTGCCCGTGTAGGTTACCTTGCTTACATCAAAGGTAAAACGTACGGTATAGTTCTCATAATTACCTGTAAGGGCTGTGTTGTTCTCACCGTCCTGTTCGCTTCCGGTAAAAGTACTTTTATTGGTGCCGGGGTTATCCGCTGTAAAAAAGAAATTGGTACCTCGGGAGCTTGTCCATTGATTTGACAAGTTGGGTATAAAAATGTCTGAAACCATTGGAGCAGGGTTACTACTGTCTGAACAGGAAAATAACGTAAATAACAGTAGTGTGCCAATCAATAATCTGGGGCTTTTCATATTGTTTTACTATTAGTTATTGGTTACATCGTTACTTTTTGGGCTATTATCATAAAGCCTGGAATTTACACTGGTTATTCTTTCACCAAGCTCGCTTAGCCTGCGCGACATATCGGCCGAAAGGCCCTGCATGTCTTTACTTAGCTGCTCCTGTAGCTGCGCCCGTTTCTTATTGTTTTTTTCCTGCGCGGCGGCATATATCCGACTTATATATTTATAGTTAATTTCCAGGACATAAACCTTATGGAAATCTTCAATGGCGTAGTCAATTACATTGCTGTACTTTAAGGCCAGCTCCTGGCTTTTCCAATAGGTAGATATGGCCTGCTCATAGGTGCTTTTATTTTGATTAAGCAGATCAAAAATATCGTTATACCTGTAAATGGAGTTGCTAAGCTGGTCGTATGCCTGTTTCATGCCAAATGCCGTGCTTAGGGCCAAAAAGGCATCGTTAAAATTTCGGGCTTCATTTAAATAATTAAGCAGGGTTGATGATATGAGCGGGTAAAACTCCAGCTTGCCCCTGGTAATGGCCGTATCGGTAAAGTTGCTGGAGTTTATGAGCTTTAAAATTTTATCATTACCGGCCTTGGTGGCCTGAATGTTTTTGTCGATATAGGCCTTTAGGGCTGCTTCCGATTTATCTAACCTGCTTTCCAGTAGTTTTAGCTGGTCGGCGCTGGGTTTAGATACCAGGATATCAATGGCATTGGCAGGGTCTTTAGGCAGAAGGATATTATCGGTAAGGTTATTATTGATAACATATGCTTTCGGATCTATGGGCCGTACGTTAACCTGTATAGCAGTAGCCGGAAGGTTTAATACAATAATGCCTTCCGGGTCGGTATCCATGGTTTTATCGCCAACCATAAAATTGGTGTTAATTACCGGGGCTTTGTTATTATCCCTGAACCTTAGCTTGTAAGTAATAGTTTGGGCGTTAGCTGTAAAAAACGCCAAATATAACATACAAAAAACAAGCAGGCGGTGTGTCATTTTATCAGAATGCTTAAAAATTGGTCGTCAATGTTTCTTAATGAATTATAAACCTCCTGGTTTTTGTTCAGTACAATAAACCGTACTTCTGTACCTGGCTTTACCGGTACTGCCGCGGTAAAGCCACCTGTTGCATCGGTTGTGATGGTAGAGTCGAGGCTTTCAATCTGGATATGCAGATCGGGCACGCCCTCCCGTGCCCCTGTTGATTTAATAACCCGCGTAACACGGCCCTTAATTTTAGTACTATAAGCTTCTTTTTTAAGGTATATGGTAATGTTTGTGTTGCTTTTGGTATCATCAAGCCGGTAGGAGCTATCGGTCACTAAAATATAGCCGGGTATATCCAGCGTCATATCCTCAATGGGCTGCCCTTTGTGGCTGGCACCTATAGCGGTAAACAAGGCCTTACCGCCATTATCTATTTGCCTGGTTTCATTGTATTCGCCAATGGTAACACTTACCGTTCCGCTGCTAACTGCTTTTTGGGTTTGGGCTTCCCTGAATAAAATGGTAAGATTTGACGGATCGGCATTTGGAACTGGCCGGTAAACATAACCCAGGTAAATGATTACAAAGAAAATTACTGCCGGGCCCGAAATATAAAGTGTTTTTGATGGCGATGTTTGGTTATAGCGGGCCACCGACCGCATAGCGCCGGCCAAAAGGGTAGTGGCTGCCATGGCAATGATGATTATTAAAAAGAAATAAATGGGCGGTGATATGGCCACCCCTTTACCGGCAATGGTGAGGGCATAAAAAAAAATCAAAAACAGGATGAATCCGCCAAGGGAAACTAATATCCAAAATATTGAATTGGGGCTTTTCAATTTTAAATCTTAGTTAATTATAAGTGTATATAAATGGGGTATATTGTATATAAATACTTAAATAACAGTATTTTGTAGCGGCTTTATTGATTATCTTATAAATTTATAAAATAATTATGCACCAACAATTTTTTGATTGAAAAAAGTTAATGGTAATTTCGGCACTTAACACCTTTATAAAAAGTGCTTAGTATTCTCAAAAAGGAAATTATCTCGTACCTGAGTTCGCTGGTAGCCTATGTTACCATTGGTGTGTTTTTACTGGTGCTGGGCTTGTTTTTGTGGGTGTTTCCCGATTCAAGCATTTTAGAGTACGGCTATGCCGGCCTGGAAAGTCTTTTCAGTACCGCGCCATACCTGTTCATGTTCCTGATACCGGCCATCACCATGCGTTCGCTGGCCGAAGAACATAAAGAGGGTACCTTTGAGCTGCTGTTTACCCGCCCCCTTACCGACTGGCAAATTATACTGGGAAAATACCTGGCCAGTGTGCTGCTGGTGCTTTTTGCGCTGCTGCCCACACTGGTTTATTATTACTCGGTAAGCACACTGGGTACGCCGCAGGGAAATATTGATACCGGGGCAGTTATTGGCTCGTACATTGGGTTGTTTTTACTGGGCGCTGTATTTACGGCTATCGGTTTGTTTGCATCGTCGGTAACCAAAAATCAGATCATCGCTTTTACCATAGCCGTTTTCCTTTGCTTCTTTTTTTACAGCGGGTTCGATTCCCTGAGCCAGCTGCTTTCCTTGCAGGATCTGGGTTTGCAAAACCTGGGCATTACCGAACATTACCAATCGGTAAGCCGTGGTGTGCTGGATACGCGCGATCTGGCTTATTTTATAGTGGTGGCTGGCATATTTATATGGCTTACCCTATTTGTCATTATCAGTCAGCGCAAAAAGAAACTGTTTTCGGCCACCATGCTGGGCTACATCGGCGCCTTGCTGGCCATTGTCATGATCTCTAATATTGCATTTACCCGTTTTGATTTCACTGCCGAAAAACGGTACACCATATCACCCATCAGCCGTCAGATAGTTGATGGCTTGCAGCAGCCGGTAAAAGTTACCGTTTATTTGCAGGGCAACAATTTGCCAGGCGGCTTTAAACGTTTACAGGGTGCTACGCGCGATATGCTGAGCGATTTGCAGGCTTACAGTCACCGCAAACTGCAGTTTGAATTTGTTGATGCGCTGAAAAACCTTGCCGGCGAGCAGCAAAACCAGGCTATTCAGGATCTGGAGGCCCGGGGTATTGAACCAACTAACCTCAGCGTAAAAACAGACGATGGCGTGTCGCAAAAACTGATATTCCCGGCGGCCTTGGTATCGGTGAACGGAAAAGATATTCCCGTAAAACTACTGCTGAGCAGGATAGGCCTCTCGCCTGATGAAGTGCTCAATAACTCTATCCAAAACCTCGAATACGCTTTTGTATCGGCTATAAAAAAAGCCACCAGCGGGGGCAAGCCGCAAATTGGTTTTACCGAAGGGCATAAGGAATTAACTGATGTGCAATTGAACGATGCCATGAAATCGCTGGCTGACGGGTATGAGGTTGGCCGCGTTAACCTGGCCAGTATATTGATGCCGGGTTTGCAAAAAATTAAATTGCTGGTAATACCTAAGCCCGATCAGAAATTTACCGAACTGGAAAAATTTAAACTCGACCAATATATTATGCACGGCGGCCGTGTGCTGTGGGCCATTGATCAGGTAAATGCCGAGCTTGACAGCCTGCGTGGCCATGGCGGCGAACAGCTGGCCTTTGCCAAACAACTAAATCTCGACGATCAGCTTTTCCGTTACGGGGTACGTATCAATTACGATCTGATTGCCGATATGAACTGTTCGCAAATACCGGTGAGTACGGGCAATGTAGGCGGGCAGGCGCAAATACAAATGCTACCCTGGCTGTTTTACCCCATATTTATTCCGGTATCCAAACACCCGGTAGTGAAAAACCTGGATGGCATCAGCAGTGAGTTTGCCAGCACCATTGATCTGCTTGATACTAAGAATGTTCAAAAAACTATCCTGCTTACCTCGTCGCCTTATAATAAAAAACTGAGTGCACCGCATATGCTGTCGTTACAGGCTTTGGAGCAGGAACCTAATCCTAAAGAGTTTCAGAGCGAGCCCAAAACGGTAGGGGTGCTGCTGGAGGGCAAGTTTGTGTCTGACTGGCGCAACCGCCCACTGCCCGAAGGACTGAACGAGCAGGTTGCCATACAGCCCGAAAGTGTACCCACCAAAATGATCGTGATAAGCGATGGCGATATTTTAAAGAACCAGGTAGGCAGCGATGGCTCGCCATACCCGTTAGGTTACGATCATTATACGCAGCAAACCTACGGCAATAAAAACCTGCTGCTAAACATTGCCGACTACATGACCGACGATTCGGGCCTGATTGCCCTGCGCACCAAAGAGATCAAGATACGCCTGCTTAACCGGGCACGCATACGCAACGAAAAAATGTACTGGCAGCTGGTAAATACAGTTGCACCGTTGATTTTAGTGTTAATATGTGCTATTTTTCAACATTACATTCGCAAACGGAAGTATGCCCATTAAATTTTATATTTTTGGTAACCTTTTACCTCACCTTGTTCTCTTCAAAAAGAGAGCGTGCAAAAGGAAGAGATAAAGTCTTCGCCTTTGGAGAGGATTTATGGAGGCTTTTTATATTTTTGATTGATTAAATAGACCCTATATGAGATTTATTGTTTCTACATCAACATTACTCAAACAACTGCAGTCGGTAAGCGGCGCTTTAAGCAACAGCACCGTTTTGCCTATACTGGAGAACTTTTTGTTCGAGATAAAGGATGGAAACTTAACCATTTCTGCAACCGACCTGCAAACCAGCATGACCACTTCTTTAACTGTGGAGGCAAAAGAAAACGGCCGTATAGCCATACCATCGCGTATATTGC
>Ga0247742_10002911_pt1 | contig 11042 bp, 12 predicted proteins | sample UWRJL208509C2_FD_180944 | JGI IMG/M metagenome (GOLD analysis project Ga0247742, IMG submission 180944) | Plant litter microbial communities from Arlington Agricultural Research Station in Wisconsin, United States - UWRJ-L208-509C-2 | ecosystem: Environmental > Terrestrial > Plant litter >... | reverse complement strand
AATTGCCACCGAGATGCACATTTTTCAGCGGATAGACAAAAGTTGAATGACTCGCTGCTGCTGGTAGCTCAGAATCATCCTGAGACCGTATATACAATTTAACGGATCGTCAGTAGGAACAGCGCCGTATCCCCGCTTGTATCCCTTTAACAATAGATGCTCTGAAGATCCAAAATTATATGGTGTAGTCGAGTCTCCCTCGGGCACCATCTTAAAAAAAGACCTTGAAATTCAAGGTCTTTTTTTTCGCCTGTAGAAAAGTGGCCAGCCCGCGAAATGACCGATCGCCGCCGTCGCCACCTTGAAATGCAGTCTCCTGTGGGAGCTGGCTTGCCTGCGAAAACGCCAGCCCCCTCCAATCAGAAAGTGTACTTGGCAGTGACCGTAAAGTTACGCGGATCACCATACACATCGTACGGACTCCAGGTAGAGTTACTGGCAATCCCCTGGTAGTACTTTTTATCGAACACGTTGTTGATGTTCAGCTGGGTGTCCAAGTGTTTACTGACCTGATAGCCAGCCATCAGCCCCACCAACGCATAGGCCTCCTGTTCGATATGGTAGTTGCCGAAAACGTTGCGGCCTTTATTGAAGGTACTGCTCTGGCTGTAGACGTTTGCACCGACACGCAGCTTGTTCAGATCACCCTGCAGGTGGTACGTGGTGCTGGCCTTGAACATGTGGCGAGGCACGTCAGTGTCGAACAGGGTGCCTTCCTTGGAACTGTCCGCATCCTTTTTGTACTTCGCCTGAGCGAAGGTGTAACCGGCGCCGACCTGCCAGTTTGGCGTCAGTGCACCGTTGATCTCCAGCTCGATACCCTGGCTGCGAACTTTGCCAGCGGCTTCGTAACAGCCATAGGCGCCGACAGGAATAACCCGGCAGGTGCTGGCGTCCGCCACTTCCGCCGCGCGGTTCAGTTGGTCGATCTGGAACAGCGAGGCACTGGCGTTCAGTGCGCCACCGAAGTATTCGCCCTTGATACCCACTTCGTAGTTTTCGCCGGTGATGGGCTTGATCCCGGCGCCGTCGCTGTTCTTTTCGCTCTGGGGCTGGAAGATGTCGGTGTAGCTGGCGTAGAAGGAGTGGTTGTCGTCCAGGTCGTAGATGAAGCCGGCATAACGGGTGACGTGGCGCGTTTCCTTGGTTTTGCCCGAAGTGTAGTACTGGTCGTTGGTCTCGTTATAGATCGAGGTCGAGTCGTACCAGTCCAGGCGCGCGCCGAGAATGACTTTCAGCGGGTCGGCGAGATTCCAGCGCGTGGTGACGTATAGGCCCTCTTGATCGACCTTGTCGTTGATGGAATAGATATCGGGAACGAACGGCCGGGGCGTATTCGGGTTGAAATGGTTGATGTCGATATTATTGATGAAGGTCGTGCCACCCACGGCCTCGGTCTTGAGTTGGCGCTTGCTGGCGCCGACTACCAGCTCATGCTGACGCCCCACCAGGGCGAAGGGGCCGCTGGCAAAGAAATCATAGGTGGACTGGTCGTAGTCACGCCCTTGGTTGAACACTCTTTGCCGGTAGGTCGCGTCGTTGTTACGTTCCAGGACCGCACCCACCAACTTGAAGTCAGACCAGTTTTTCGAGGCCCCTGCATGCAGGCGCCAGTCGTTGTCGAAACGCTGGTCGAGCTCGACAAACAGCGTTTTGTTGTCGATGTCCTGGTGCGACCAGCTGTAGCCGAACGATTTGGAACGGGAGAAGCCCATGTGGCTGCCGTTCGGGTTCACCGGTAAGCCGCCCCAGTTGATGTTGTTATTGTCGTTCTGATCGGATGCACCCACGGTCAGGGTGGTGCTGTCGGTCAGGTCAAACTCGGTGACGCCGTAGAACACGCCGCGCTCACGCCCTGCGTAATCCTGATAGCTGTCCTTGTCGTGGTAGGCACCCACAAAACGGCCACGCACGCTGCCGCTGTCAGTAACCGGGCCGGACACATCCAACTCACTGCGATAGTTGTCCCAACTGCCGGCACTGCCGGTGATACTGGCCTGGAACTCTTTGGTGGGACGCTTACGCACCATGTTGATGGCTGCCGACGGGTTACCGGCGCCTTGCATCATGCCGGTGGCGCCACGGACTACTTCGACACGGTCGTAAGGCGCCAGATCGGCGGTGGCGACCCAGTCGGCGTTGTAAGTGGTCGGCAGGCCATCGAACATAATATTGGTGATAGGAAAGCCGCGGGCGAAAAACTCGCTGTTGGCCGGGCGCGCAGCCGACATTCGCAGCCCCGGGGTGGCCTGGACGACATCATCGAGACTGCGCATGGCCTGGTCATCCATGCGCTGGCGCGTAATCACCGTCACGGATTGCGGGGTCTCGCGCAGGGACAACGGCAATTTGGTTGCGGTCTGCATGACCCCAGTGGTGTAGGAACCACTGTTCTCAGTGGCTGCCCCAAGGCTCAGGCCGCTGATGGTGGTAGCGCCCAACTCGAGTGCATCACTGTCGCGGGTGTGAGCGACCAGCAAATAGTTGCCACTGGCAGTCCGAATAGCCGCCAGGCCACTGTCGACGAGCAGGCGGTTGAGGCCTTCGTGTACGCCATAATCACCACGCAGCGCCGGTGCGCGTTTGCCTTGCACCAACGCCGGATCAAAGGGAAGGCTGATACCGGCAACCTGGGCAAAGCGGTTGAGCGAGTCGTCCAGCGGCCCGCCCGCCAAATCGTAATGACGGCTGTCGACGTTTTCTGCCTGCACCGCAAAACTGGCCAGGGGCAGGCTGGTCACACCGGCCAGCAAAACACTACGCAGGGTAAGCGCAAGCGCACTGCGCTGGAGCGGCTGAGGGAAAGTAAAGGCAGAGGACATGGACGCTGGGCTCCTTTCGAATGACTGAATGTATTTCCTGTCTGTCGAAGGGCTCGGAGAAACCCGTAAACGTTTTTGAGATTTTTTCTCACCGCGTTTAACGGGCAACGATGCGGGTCCAGAGCGGGGTAAAACGTTCAACACGTACGGGCAACGAATCGCTCAATGCACTCAGGGCCCGGTCAATGTCATCAAGCTGGAATACGCCGGATACTTCCAGTTGCGCAATATGCGGATCACAGCGCAGCCAGCCGTGACGATAACGCGCCAGTTCGGCGGCAAGGTCGCGCAGCAGCATGCGTTTGGCCACCAACTGGCCACGTGTCCACGCACTGGCGTTAATGCTGCTTACGTCGACACGGTGACTGCCATTGGCATCGATCACATATTCCTCGGCGGCAGCGATCAAGACCGGCTCACCTTGGCCATGAATAGCCACCACACCGTCTTCTACACGCACTCGCGTGCCCTGATGGTCGTCACGCACGGCGAAAGCGGTTCCGATGGCCTGCAAACGTGCGTGCGGGGTGCTGACCCAGAAGCTGCGGCGCCCGTCCGGCGCGGCGTTGTCCTTGCCGGTATCGATGAAAATTTCGCCACGGCGCAGTCTGATCAGTCGGTGCTGCGCAGTGAATTGAACGTCCACCACACTGGCGGTGTTCAATTGCAGGCGGGTGCCATCATTGAGCATGAACTGGCGTCGCTCGCCGACCCCGGTGGCATAGTCCGCTCCCCAGGGTACCCACGTGCTTTCGCGCAGCGACCAGCCGCCCACACCGCTGACCACAAGCCCCATCCCCAGCAACTTGATCGCGTGGCGCCGGCTGTGGCGACCACTGTTCAGGCTTTGTAGGGTATCCAGCGCTACTGTGCCGGGTAAAGCGGCCAAGCCCTGGAAAGCCGCGTCGCTTTTGCGCAATGCTTGCCAGGCGGCTTCATGCATCACATCGGCTTGACGCCAGCGTTGGCAGGCCTCCAGCAACTCGGGATTCGAGCCACCGGACTCGATCCTGACCAGCCAGCCGATGGCCTGGTCGAGCACAGCGTCTGGAAGTTCGGGAAGAGAGTGAAGGCTCATCGTTGGGCCAGGTAGCAGTGGCGGATGGCGCTGGCCATGTACTTCTCTACCGAGCTGAGACTGACGGCCAGGCGCTCAGCGATTTCCTTGTAGCTGAGGCCCTCGAGGCGCGACATCAGGAAGGCCATGCGCACCTTGGGGAGCAGGCCATTGAGTAATGCATCTACGCGAGACAGTGTTTCCAACAGAATCAACTGCGACTCGGGCGATGGCACCTCGGCTTCCGGCAGGTGCGCAATGGCCTGCAGGTAGGCTCGCTCGATCCGCTGCCTGCGAACCCGATCTACCAGTACGCCACGCGCCACGGTACTTAACCAGGCACGCGGCTGGCGCAGTTCCTGCAATTGTTCCGGCTTGCCGAGGATCTGCACAAAGATATCGTGGGCCAAGTCGGCAGCGTGGTCGCCATGGCGCATTCGCTTTCGCAACCAACCCAGCAGCCACGCGTGATGATTGACATACAAGGTGCGAACATCGACGTGAGGCACTGGGGGAGTGGATGACGACGACACGGAAAGCCTCGGCCTGATAGATAGATGCATTTGAGAACTGATCTCATCCTAGTATCGGCGAGTTGCAGCCATCAAGTAAAGAATGCGTTTATCCCTGTCTTTCCGAGACTGCGCCGATATCAATGCCGCCGGCCCTATCCAGCCTTGTAGCTGACACCTGCACCCGGGTCTTTTTTTTCGACCAAAGAACAGTGATGATCGCCCTCCCCCCAAAAAGCAGAGGCACCGAAACCATGGAATTGACGCTGGAAGCGGTTGCGCTCTTTGCACTGAAACTGGTGCACGAGACGGACGGCGGCAGCCCGGTTTTGCGGGATGACCTAGTGATGGATGGGTATGAGCGCGAAGTGTTTGGGCTGCTGGTGCGCCAGGGAAACCTGGCGGCTATTCAATCCAAGATAGCGGACTGTGTTGACCAGGCACTTGAGGCATTGGGCGGCGCCAATACGGTGATGGGTCGCGAACTGCAACGGTTGGCGGCTGATGTGCAAAGCGTGGGTCAGCTTGATGAACTGCCGGCACCGCTGAATGCCCTCAAGGATTACCTTAAGGACATCCAATAAAGCAACCTAGCGCCGCCCTTCAACCGCCATCCGCACCGCCAGCCCCATCAGCACCGAGCCCATCAGCCAGCGCTGCACCACCTGCCAACCCGGCCGGGTGACGAAAAACACCGCGATGGAGCCCGCCATCGTGGCAATCACCGCGTTGACGCTCACGCTGATGAAGATCTGCGTAAAGCCCAGCACCAAGGATTGCGCCAGCACACTGCCATGGCCGTTCGGATCGATGAACTGCGGCAGCAGCGAGAGATACATCACCGCCACCTTGGGGTTCAGCAGGTTGGTCACCAGGCCCATGGTGAACAGCTTGCGCGGGCTGTCCTGGGGCAGGCTCTGCACTTGGAACGGCGAACGACCACCCGGTTTGATCGCCTGCCAGGCCAGGTAAACCAGGTAAAGCGCACCGCCGAAGCGCAGGGCGTCGTAGGCAAAAGGCACTGCCATCACCAAGGCCGTTATCCCCAATGCCGCGCACAGCATGTACACCACAAACCCCAGCGCCACGCCGCCCAACGAGATAAACCCCGCCGTTCGTCCCTGGCAGATTGACCGAGAAATCAGGTAAATCATGTTCGGGCCGGGCGTCAGCACCATGCCGAGTGAAATCAGCGCATAGGCCAGCCAGCTGGACAGTTCAGGCATTCTTCGGCTCCTGGGGTATTGTTCTGTCGACGTGAAACATTTGGCCAACGTTGCAGGGTTGGACGCCATGGTAGGGCGTTCAAAATGCGCGCGTTAGATACAGATCCGCGAGCAAAACGTCATACACCCACGGCACTACTTATCTAAGGACCGGCCCATGATCGACTTCAACAACAAAGGTTTCTTCAAGCTCAAGCAAAACAACGAATACGCCGAACGCGTCTCGGCCCTGCTGCTCGACGGTGAAGAAGTGATCGACGCCTACAAGGCCATGCGCGACGGCGTGGTGTTCACCACCAAGCGGATTATTGCGGTCAACGTGCAGGGGATTACCGGCAGCAAGAAGGACTTCACGTCGCTGCCGTACAAAAACATCGGCGCGTATTCGGTGGAGACATCCGGGACGTTTGACCTGGATTCGGAGTTGGAGATTTACTTTTCGTCGCTGGGGAAAGTGAGGTTTGAGTTCACGGGGAAGACGTCGATTGTGGAAATCTCGCGGTTGATTTCCAAGCATCTGCTGGGCTGATCCGCGACAAAAAAAGACCTTGGCGTCCCAAGGTCTTCTTCATTGCTCACGCCAAGGAAGGCAGCTACGCAGTGGTGGGCCTGCTGGCGCGCTGCAAAATCAACAAGCCCTGAGTGCATCGGTCACTGAATAACGTGTTCGACCGCCAGTATTACAGCGGGTATGGGCGATACAACAGCTGCTTCAGCGGTGACCCACGCCATCTGATGGTGGGGCTCAAGTATCAGTGCCGAGGGCCGCTGGTAAGCCGCTGAACTTTCCCACGCAACTCATCGAACAAAGCGTATATCAGGCGCTGATTCGCCTCCGTAGGCTCACTTCCTCGCACAAGGAAGTGAGCCGCTCATGTCAGAACGCTTTTATCCCCCCACCGAAGCAGAGCAACTCAAACAGCGCATCCTGATTCCGCAGCCATTGCGAATGCCGTATTCGCCGACGGTTGATTTTTTCGAGCCATCCCCTGCCCCGGTACCCACGCTGGCCAAACCTTGCGGCTGCGTTTTCATCAAGCCCTGCCAACTGCCTGACGGCGTCACCCATTACTTCAACCCTGCGGGGTATGTCCCGTTGGAGTTGGTCAAGGAGTATGGCCATTTAAGCCTGCTGGGTGGGCGTGAGGTGGACAGCCGCGGCGCAGTTGCCTTGCGCAAGATCAGCGGCAGCACATTGCCCGTTGGCCTCGGGCAGTTAGCGTTGCGTTCGGCGGTTTTGGAGTCGGCGGCCACTGCCGTCGGGTCCGTCGCCGGAGGCTTGTTGACGGGGTTGGTGGCGCTGGCCTGGCCGTCGGAGCTGGGTGATAGCGCGCTCTACAGCGAGGAGCAGTTGCGTTCGATGCAGCGGGCGCGGTCGCAGATGCGGTTGCATATTGAGCAACGCGAGGACGGTACGCTCAAGGGGTATGGGTTTTACACGGGTAATCATGCCGATTGGCAGATGATTGATGTCGTGCAGTTTCAAACCCGTGGCGATCAGTTTGTGGCGGACTTGAACGAGAGCGTGGAGCTGATCTGGACGCCCGCCGTTGATCCAAGTGACACGCTGGGTATTCCAGCCTTGGAGGCTGCGCCGCAAGCGCCGGTAATCTGGATTTATCCGCCGACCGAGAAGGCCGCACAGATTCTGGTGAACCCGATTTATCCGCCGGAGTATCGGGATTTTATTCTGGTGTTCCCGGTGGAGTCGGGGGTTCGGCCTCTGTATGTGGTTGTCAGTGTCAAGGCTGGGGATCACAAGTACCACAAGGCGCCTAATACCGAACAAATAACTGGCTTTGCAGGCCTGATCAAAGCAAAACCCATGACTCCCAGACAGGGAGGCGCCGGGTTAAGAGAGCGTTGGATTGAGGAAAAAGGCCGGAGAATCTATGAGTGGGACTCTCAACATGGGGAGTTGGAAGTTTATCTAGCAAGTGATGGAAGCCATCTAGGGGCGTTCAGCCACGTAACCGGCGAGCAGCTAAAAGAACCGAAGAAAAAACGAAATATCAGAAAATACCTGTGAGGGCTACATGGGACTAAAAGTGAGATTGGAGTGGTTCGACAGAACCACAGAGCAGTTACGTGGCGCGGAGGACTCGGCGGATATGGGAGACGACTATTCCGCGATTTCCGAGCTTGGATTGTCGACAGCCGAAGATGTCAATAACGGGATGTTTGAGTTGCGCAGGGAGTGGCTACCACTGATACAGGCACGTTTTTCTCATGAAATTGCTCTTTCAGAAAGCGACTACTTCATCGCGTTTGATTACGAAGATGCAAACGAATAACACAGACTTCGAGAATTCAGCTGAATGCGCAGACTGTCACTCACAAACAAAAAACTCCGCAACATCCCCAGGCACCTCAGAGCTCTGACCCGCTGGGCAGACAGTTTCGAAGGCTGTTTTTACGAAGAGTTACCGCTGCGACCCGACTACATAAACCTAAAAATCCCAGTTATTGAAAACCTTGTTGAAGGCAATCAAACCACACCGGAAATTCTGGCGCATTGCGCTCAACAGATGATCAAGGTTGCAGGTCACCTGGTTGAAGCACGATCAGACAGTGACCCTGAGTGCTGGATTGTCGCCTGCATCATGGTCCCGGACATGTTCTCAAGCCGAGTCTGTGTCTACACCGAAAAAGCCCGCCATCTCGGCCACACCCAGCCCTTTGACTACGAGTACTTTCGCCAAACCCGCATCATCGGCCGAAGCCTTGCCCGCGAATGGGAGTTGGTGGTTCCGCCAGGCCTCCACGAAGTTGGCTTTCACTTCATCCACGAGGACGAAGAAGGAACCGTCTTCGAGTCAGAGCATTGGTACTTCGGCGAAGTCAGCACGACCGATGAAGACCCTGGTACAGAGCGTTGGAAGTATCAAACCTTCAGGTCCTTCCAAGCACGGCATCCACATTTATTTGGTCGGTCTACTTAACTCGCCTTCATCTCACTACCGGTCCCCCATACACACCAGATACCCCGGTTGCGTCTTCACCAAAAGTGCCGCAATCGCCGATAGAGAGAGGCTTCCAAAATGCTGATGAAAATCAGACTGCGGTGGTACGAAAAACACAGCAATGATTTGAAGGCGAATGAGTATTCAGCGGATATCGCAGATCCAGACAGTGTTTTTGAAGTCTTGGGTTTAGGCGAAGAAACCGCGATATACGCCGACGTATTCAACGTTCAACCTAACTGGATAACGATTATTCAGCCGTACTTCCAACACATGATCGAACCCGACCGCCTCGACTACCAAATTTCCTTCCGGTATCAAGGCACCTGGCCACCCTTTACCACGCAAACGGTGGGCAAAACCCACCGTTTAATCAACTTCGCTTAGCCCTCTTTCGCCTCACTCCCTTCCCCTCCAATCAACACCCGATTCGCCGGATCCGTAATATCAAACACCTGCTGGGCACACGCCGCACTATTGAGCCTGAACTGGAACTCAACCAGATACACCTTGGCCTTTTCCGGGCTGAACGTGCTCATCACCGGGCCGCAGCTGTAGTAAGCGCCGTTGCCCTGGCTTCTCGCTGAACTGGAGACGGTGAGTTTCTTGCCTGGATCCGCTTGGAGTTCCAGCTGCGGAAAACGCTTGAACCCGGCGCTGGCGACGGTCTGGTTGAGCTTGGCGATCCAGTTGAAGACTTTGCCTTCGCCGGTGTCCATGACGGTGCCGAGGGTTTCCAGGCGCTGGTCGGGGTCGCCTTCGCGGCGCACGGCGAATTCGACAGGGTTGGTGCCACCGCTGGCCTTCATGATGACCTTGGCATGATCCGCATCCACGGCCACGGTTTTCTGGCGCAGTTGGATACCGTCCTTGAGCAGGCTGGGCGATGAGTCGCGTTGGTTGGATTGGCAGGCGCCCAAGGCCAGGGCGAGGGAGAGCAGCGCGATTCGCTTCACGGGAGGATGTCCTTATCAAGGTGAGAGTGAGTGATGACTGGACCCGAGTTTAAACGGATTGTTCCGCACTGAAACGGCGAGCCGTCACACTTCGGGAAGGCGGCGATGCAAATGCGCAGGTCTGGCAGGCATACCGAGGTGATCCTTTCGCAGCCTCGCTAAAGCTCGACAACTCCCACAAGTGAGCTTCATCGCGCCGGATATTGCGATCACCCAGGGGATTGAAATAAGGGTGACACCGCCAATCCCCTGTGGGAGTTGTCGAGCTTTAGCGAGGCTGCGAAAGCGGTGGTCCCGGCGCAGAAAATGCCAGCAATGCCGCCTTCGCAGCCTCGCTGGGACTCGACAGTTGCTCCCACACTTGGGCTGCGTCGCTTCGGATATTGCGATCCCCCAGGGGATTGAAATAAGGGCGACACCGCCAATCCCCTGTGGGAGTTGTCGAGCCTCAGCGAGGCTGCGAAAGCGGTGCATCAGCGCACGCTGAACACCAGCCGCGCACATAACCCGCCTTGCTCCAGGTTATGCAACGCCAGGCGGCAGCCGATCTTGCCGACGATCATCTCGACAATCGCCAGTCCCAGCCCCGCGCCGTTGGCATTGCCGCGGCTGTAAAAGCGTTCGAACAGGCGCGCCAACTCCGCCTCGTCGATCCCTGGCCCCTCATCCTCCACGCTCAGGCAATCGGCGCCAATCACCACTTTTACTTCGCTGCCCGCAGGGGAAAAGTTCAGCGCGTTGGTCACCAGGTTTTGCAGGGCGATGGCCAGTGCCACCGGCTCGGTTTCGACCCAGCACTCTTCATTGCCTTCGAGCACCAGTTCCACGCCGCGCTCCATGGCCAGCGGGGTCAGTTCGGCGAGTTCTTCGCGCACCAGTTCGGTGAGTTGCACGGGGATGCGCTTGGGGTTGTTCAGTTGCGGTTCGATGCGCGCCATGGTCAGCAGTTGGCTGCCAATACGGGTGGCGCGGTCGACGCCATTGACCAGGAAATCCAGGGCCTCGCGCTGTTGCTCCAGGGTCGCGGCGCTTTGCGCGTTCTGGGCGTGGATACGCAGGATCGCCAAGGGTGTACGCAGTTCATGGGCGGCATCGGCGATGAAGCGGCGCTCGCGCTCGAGCAGGTCGTCCACTTGGACCAGCAGTCGGTTGAGTGCGGTTTGCATGGGCTCAAGGTCAGTCGGCAGGGGCTTGAGGTGCAGCGGTTGCAAGGTGTCGGTATTGCGTCCACGAATCGACAAGACCATCGCACGCAGCGGTTTCAGGCCCCAGCCGATCACCAGCCAGATCAACAACGTCAGCAGCGGCACGCCGATCAATGTGGGCCACAGCGTGTGGCGCACGATGCGCTGGATCAGGTCCTGGCGAATGTCGTCGCGCTCGCCCACCCAGATCAGTAAGCCCTGTTGCGGATCGGCGAGCAGGAAAGCGCACCAGTCGTTGCCGTTGTCGAGGATGTCGTGGGAACCGAATGTGGTCGGCGGCGCTGCAAGGATCGGCAACGGC
>Ga0247742_10002910_pt1 | contig 11043 bp, 9 predicted proteins | sample UWRJL208509C2_FD_180944 | JGI IMG/M metagenome (GOLD analysis project Ga0247742, IMG submission 180944) | Plant litter microbial communities from Arlington Agricultural Research Station in Wisconsin, United States - UWRJ-L208-509C-2 | ecosystem: Environmental > Terrestrial > Plant litter >... | reverse complement strand
AGCTTCCGCGAGTATCGCGTGTCGCTCATGCGCACGGTGATCCTTGGCTTCGTGGTCATCTGGACCGCCGCCTGGCTCCGTGGCCCCGTGCCGATGGCGCTCGAAGCCCATCGCGCCTTCCCCGTGGCACTCGCCCTGTTCGCCGTGAGCACCCTGTGGATGCTCTTCCTCCGTGCCCGGCAGCAAAGCCAGAGCAGCACGGTCGATGTGATCGGCAACGTGGCCAACTTCGCCATGGTCGCCTTGCTGCTCAAGTCCGCCTTCATGCTGGTCATCACGCTGACGGCCGTGCTGCCCTTCCTGTCGGTGGCGGTGGGCGTGCGCTACAGCCGCCGGGCCTTCGCCGCCGGCGTCGTCGCCTCGGTGGCCATCCTCCTGGTCAGCGCACCGGACGGCTACTGGGTCGGCCGGCCGGCCTACGCGCTCTATGCGTTGGCCCTGGTCATCGTCCTGCCGATGACGCTGTACCGGATGATGGACGCGCTGCGCGAAGTGTCGGCGGAGGCCATCGCGTCGCGAGAGGCCCAGCATCGCTTTATCTCGATGATGAGTCACGAGATGCGGACGCCACTGAGTACGGTGATCCACTCCGCTTCGCTGATCGATACCTCGGTGATGAGCGACGACCAGCGCCGCCTCGTCGCCCTGCTGTCGACCAACGCCAATGCACTGCTGCATCGTGTCAACGCGGTGCTCGACGTGGCGTCCTTTGCCGGCGGCAGTTTCACCTTGCGCCACCAGGCGTTCGCCTTCGACGAAGTGCTGGCGACGGTGGGCGCGGTTTGCCGCCCGTTAGCCGCCGAGAAGCGCATCGCCTTCAGCCTTGCCCGCGACGCCTCGGTGGAAGGCGTCTTCAATGGCGATCCGGGACGCATCGAGCAGGTCCTTTCCAACCTGGCGTCGAACGCCCTGAAGTTCACCCCGCCGGGTGGCTCGGTGAACGTGCACGTGGAACTCCACGAGGGTGTCGGCGGGCGCGACCCGACCATCACCTGCAGTGTCTCGGATACCGGTATCGGCATCGCCGATGCCGACAAGCAGCGCATCTTCGACCCTTTCCACCAGCTCAGTGCCGGGGAAAGTCGACGGCAGGAGGGCGTCGGGCTGGGGCTGTACATCGTGCGCAACGTGTCGGAGCAGATGCAGGGTGGCCTCGATGTCACCGATAACCCGCTAGGTGGCGCGGTCTTCACCTGGCGCTTCCCCTTGCCGCGGGCGGCGGCGGGCGCGCGTAGCGTGGCGGAGACGCCACTGGTCGAGCTGCTCGACGAACACCGGGGTCGCGTGGAATCGCAGCGTTGCCTGGTCGTGGACGACAACGCGGCGAACCGCGAGATCGTCGGTCGCATTCTCGAGCGCGCCGGACACCAGGCCGTCTTCAGCGCAAGCGGCGACGAGGCGCTGGCGCGTCTGGGAACGGACGGTTTCGACCTGATCTTCATGGACCTGCATATGCCCGGCAGCTCCGGCTGGGATGTGCTGGGCCGCATCGACGTGATCCGACGCACCGAGAGCGTCCCGCCCATTGTCATGCTCAGTGCGGACTCCAGCCATGACGCGGTGCGCATCGCTTTCAAGGCCGGTGCTCGTGCCTACCTGACCAAGCCGATCGCCGCGGGGCGCCTCCTCGACGTGATCGAGTCCATCGCCGCCGAGCGACGGATGGAGGAAACCGCGCGTGGCTGGCAACAGCCGTTGCTGGAGGAACCCGCGGGGCGGGGGACAACGAGCACACCGCTGGACGAGATGCGCGCACTGACGAGCGCCGAGGAATACAGGGGCTTCATCGACCTGTGTGCGGGCGCGGCCGAAGGCCACCTCGATACCTTGCGCAATGCGGTGCTCTCGCGTGACATCGCTACCGCAGCGGAGTGCATCCACGCCCTGCGCAACGTGCTTGGCAACCTTGGCGTGCCGGGTGCCTCGCGTGTCTGCGACGATCTCTCCGTGCTGATCGACGCCGGTGGCGACATGCGCGCGGCGGTGGTCGAGCTGGATGGCCTGGGCCGTTCGGTGCGTCGCTTCGTCGAGGCCCAGCGCGACGGCGCGCGCACGTCGGTGGGCGTTGGCGCATGACGGATCTCGAGCGCCTCGCGCGGGACATCGGCGAAGGCGAACGGACGGCGGCCGCGATCAAACCGGATAACGAGGCGCGCATTGTCTTTCACGGCGCCGCGCCGCATGGCCGGTTGCCGCTCGCGATCGTCTATCTGCACGGGTTCACGGCGAGCCAGGCCGAAGGCGCGCCGGCTCATCGCGAGATCGCCGCCGCGGCCGGCGCCCACCTCTACCTCGCCCGCCTCACTGATCACGGCAGCGATGCGCCCGACGCCATGGCCGGCGCGACACCCGAGCGCTGGCGCGACGATGCCCGGCGAGCGCTCGACATCGGCCTGCAGCTGGGTGAGCGCGTGCTCCTCATCGGTACGTCGATGGGGGCATCGCTGGCGCTCGATCTCGCCGCGAGCCGGCCGGACGTGGTTGCCGGTGTCGTCGCCTGGTCGCCCGGCATTCGCGTGCACGATCCGGCGCAGTTGCGCGCTGCGGTGATGCTCCAGGGATCCGTGGCGCCACCGGGCGAGCGCAGTCCCTTCCAGCGTCGCTATTGGTCGTCGATGGTGCACACCGATGGCTACCGCGCGATCGCTCGCCTGTTTATCGAACGCATGCGTCCGGAGGTGTTGCAGGACGTCGTTTGCGCGGTCTTCTTCGGACTGTGGGACGGCGGCGAAGGCGATCGCGACACCCTGACCTCGGCGAGCGCCATGCGCCATGCCTTCGGTTGGCTCGGTACACCCGCGTCACGGCGCCGGCTGGTGGCTTACGACCACGCGGCCCACGTGCTCGCGTCGCCGGAGCGCTCTCCCGCTGCCGCGCGTGTCCTCGCCGATTCGCTCGCCTTCCTGCGCGACATCGGTCTTACGCACTGAACCCCCCTCGCGTTATCGTGGACCCTCGACGGGTGTGGGGGTGAACCGGGTGCGCTTCGCTCGCGCAGTAGCTGCGTGGATAGGGCTGGCCGTTGGCTGGTGTCTCGTCGTGCCCGTCGCGACGGCGGCCGATAGCCGTGCCCGCGCGATCGACCAGTTCTATCACACGGCCTGGACGGTTCGCGAAGGGGCGCCCGGCCAGGTCACGGCGCTGGCGCAAACCAGCGACGGCTACCTCTGGCTGGGTACGCAGACCGGCCTCTACCGTTTCGACGGCGTGACCTTCGAACATTACCGGCCGCGCGAGGGCGGCGACTTCCTCGCTTCGAGCGTCGCCTCGCTTTATGCACCGCCCTCGGGTGGACTCTGGGTCGGGTTTCGCTATGGCGTGGCCAGCTTCGTCGAAGGCGATCGCGCGACGCACTACGCCGCATCGTCGGGCCTGCCCACGGCCACCATCTACGCGATCGGCGGCACGCCGGACGGGCGCATCTGGGCTGCGACTTTCAATGGTCTTGCACGCCTGGACGGGCAGCGTTGGTCCCTCGTCGGCGCGTCGATGGGCCTGCCGGGCAATCGCGCGCGCAACCTGTCGGTCGACCGGGAAGGGCGCCTGTGGGTCGCGACCGATCAGGCTCTCGCCTGGTTGCCCAGGGATGGCACGCACTTCGAGCTGGCCACGCGTGCCGTCGGCAGGGTGAACCGGATCGCGGAAGCGCCGGACGGCTCGATCTGGGTGGCCGAGGCCGACGGTGGCGTCCGGCCGGCATGGGCCGGCGCCTCGCCTCCGGAAGATCACGGGCCCAGCCTCAATCTCTCCTCAGCCGGCCTGCTGTTCGATCGCGATGGTGCCCTGTGGATGCCGACGCTCGGCGACGGTATCCGTCGCGTGCCGCGCGTCAGCGACCTGCCGCGCGCGCAGATCGAGGCGAGTGGCACGGCGGCCCAACGTTTTATCGAACGCGATGGTCTCAGTTCCGATTACCTCAGCGCCGTCATCCAGGATCGCGAAGGCAGCATCTGGGTGGGCGGCAGTCGCGGGCTCGACCGCTTTCGCATCAGCCGTCTTCTGCCTGCGCCGCTGTCGCCCGGCGCGAGCGATTTTGCGCTGGTGGCCGCGAAAGGTCACGGTGTCTGGGTCGGTACGAAGAATCGCCCGTTGACGCGGGTGGATGCGACCCGGGTGCAGCCGGGCGATTTTCCCGAAGCGATCACGGCCGCCTCGCGCGATGGCGAGGCGACGTGGCTGGCCGGGCCGCACGGCGTGTGGCGCCTGAAGGACGGCATGCCGGAGCGCTTTGCCTCCTTGCCTGCCGAGGATTACACCGGCGTGCAGGCCGTCGCGGGCGATGGCAAGGGCGGCGCATGGCTCTCGATCAACCGGCCCGGCATCTACCACTACACCGAAGGCGCGTGGGTCTATGACCCGATGCCAGCCATCGCCAACGATCCGGCGCCCCTGGTGCTCATGGGCGATTCGCGCGGACGTTTGTGGATGGGCTTTGCCCGCAACACCATCGTCATCCGCGACGCCGGCCACGATACGCAGCTCGGCCCGTCGAACGGGCTCGCGGTTGGCAATGTCACTGCCTTGCTGGTGGACGGTGACGCCGTGTGGCTGGGCGGCGAGCTCGGCATCGGCGTGGTCGTCGGGCGGCAGGCACGAACGATCGTCACGCGCGGCGAGCCACTGCGTGGCGTGTCGGGCCTGGTTCGCGATGCCCGTGGCGATTTCTGGGCGAATACCGCGCAGGGCGTGGCGCGCCTCGGCGCGGCGCACATGGCGCGGGCGCTTCAGGATCCCACATACCACCCGCCAGTCACCCTGTTCGATTCACTGGACGGGTTGCCGGGCACGCCGGCCCAGTTCCGGCCACTGCCGACCGCCGTCGTGGCTGATGATGGACGTCTCTGGTTCGCCACCACCAGCGGCGTCGTCTCGATCGATCCGGCCGACGTACCACGCAATCCCCTGCCGCCGCCGGTGTCGATTCGCTCCATCACTACCGATGCGGGCAACTGGCCCGTGGCGCCGACGGTGAACCTTCCGGCGCACACCGAGCGGTTGCGTATCGGTTATACGGCGACCAGTCTCGCGATGCCGGAGCGAGTGCGCTTCCGCTACCGCATGGAGGGCATCGACACACGTTGGCGTGATGCAGGCACGGAGCGCGAGGCGGTCTATACCGATCCGCCGCCGGGCCATTACCGATTCAGCGTCACCGCGGCCAACGAGGACGGCGTGTGGAACGAAGAAGGCGCATCGGTCACGATCGTCGTTGCGCCGACGTTTTTCCAGACGCCCTGGTTCGTGGTCATCTGCATGCTGCTGGCTTTTGCCGCGCTTTGGCTCTCGTTCTACGTACGCATGCGGCGGATGGAAGCGCAACTGCGTGCGCGGCTGCACGAACGCCACGCCGAACGTGAGCGGATCGCCCGCGAACTGCATGACACCTTGCTGCAGAGCATCCAGGGCCTGACGATGCGTTTCCAGGCCATCGCCAACCGCGTGCCCGCCGATCAGCCCTTGCGCATCGCGATGGAGAGCGCGCTGGACCGGGCGGAGGAAGCGCTCGTGGAAGCACGCGATCGCGTGCGTGACCTGCGCGGGCACGCCGGCGAATCGTTCGCACTGGATGTCGCCCTCGTCGAACTCGCGCGCGTCTACGCGACGGAACACACCGTGCCCGTGCTGGTGCATGCGGCGATCGATATGCGCGACATGGATCCGCTGGCGCGCGACGAACTGTATGGCATCGCGCGAGAGGCGGTGCACAACGCGATCGCCCACGCGGAAGCGTCACGCATCGATGTCGTGATCGAAACCGAAGGCACCGAACTCGTCCTGCGGGTTCGCGACGATGGCCGTGGCATCGACGATGCCGTGCTTCGCGGCGGCGGTCGCGCCGGGCACTGGGGTTTGCGTGGAATACAGGAGCGTGCGCAGGCGATCGGCGGGACCGCCGCGTTCGCATCGCGTGTGGAGGGCGGTACCGAGGTGATCGTGCGCGCGGCCGTCGACCGCGTGTTTCCTTCGCGCGCCCGATGGTGGCGGCGTTGGTATGGGTGACGCGGCGATCTTGCCGTCGATGATCGCCACTCTTGCGGCCGACCCGGGGTGGCGCGAGCCGATGGCTTTCCTTCGCCGCGCCGCGGCGATCGATCAGCTCGACCTTCATCTGGTCGGTGCGAGCGGCGCATCGCTGCGTGAGCAAGCCGAGGCCTTGATCGAGGCCATGGAAGCGATCGATCGCGAGCTGTTCGATCATTTGCGTGGGCGCATTCGTCGCGGCGAAGCGCGGCAGGCCTTGTCGCCCTGGATCGCCAGTGAGGTGGCACCCGGCCAGCACTATGACGCGCTGGATGCCCTGCTTGCCGGGGTACTCGCGATCGACGAGCCTGACGTTGCCGATCCCGCCCCACCGCCGGAGATGGTGTTCTACCAGCCCTCGCCCGCGCGCCACATCGTGGACGGTATCCGGCGTGCCTCGATCTCGGCCAGCGACATCGTGCTCGACCTCGGTTCGGGTCTGGGTCACGTGCCGATGCTCGTGCACATGCTTACCGGCGCGCGTACGCGTGGCGTGGAGCGCGAGGCCGCCTATGTGGACAGTGCCGCGAGAGCGGCCTCCGGACTGGGTCTGGCTCGGGGTGACGTGGCGTTCACCGCGGCGGATGCCCGGGACGCGGATCTGGCCGGTGTCGACGTCTTCTATCTGTTCACGCCATTCCTGGGCACGGTGCTACGCGACGTGCTGGCGAAGATCGAGGCCGAGGCGGGCAGGCGGCCACTGCGGGTGGTCGCGCTCGGGCCCTGCGCACGCTCATTCGCGCGGATGCCCTGGTTGCACTGTGGAGATCCCGATCCCGCGGCGACGGGTCGTATCGTGGTTTTTCGTTCTTCGCCCTAGGCTTACCAGCGCCCGCGACCGCCGCCGAAGTTGTTGTTGCCGGCACCGACGGAAATGCTGACCCCGCCCGTGGGGTGCTCGCAGTCGCCGAACGCCTGGCTGAGGCTGACCACGCCGGCCTGGTAGCTGCCGCTGCCGCCATGGCTGGCGCTGACCACGCCGGTGCTGAGGCTGCCGTGCACTTGGGGCTTGTTGTAGGTTGCGTCGTCACAGCGCGGCACGCCGCTGTCGGACTCGGTATTGGCCATGCGGCCGCTGGTGTCGCCGTAGTAGGCGCCCGGCGGATCTTTCGGGCGGGTCGGGGTGACCGCCACGCTGCCGCCATTCTTCGGCGCGGTGCCCGCCACGCTGCTGGCAGCGGCTGGCGCGGCCGCGCTGCTGGCCGGCGCGGGCACGTAGTCGGCCGGCAGTCGCAGATTGAGGGGCTTGCTGGCGTCCTGCGCCCACGACGACGTGGCGACAAGGGCGAGGGCGGCTAGGACGGCAATGGATTTCATGGGGAACACTCCGGGGACAGGCTCTCGAACGCTCGAGGGCGCGTCCGGTGTACCGGCCTTTGAAAGCCGGATGGCGGTCGGAGTTCCCGGCCGGCCCGGACCACTTTACTCCGCGAGTGCCTCGTCGGCGTCTTCGGGGACGCTTTCGCCCAGGCGCACGCGAAGGGCGTCGATCTCGCGCCGGAGGTTGCGGTTCTCCGCCTCGAGGTCGGCCACCTGCTCGCGCAAGGCTTTCACCTCGTCGGTGGGCTTTTCGCGCGGCTTGCGTTTGGATTCCCGCACGCGCTTGGCGGCTTGCTTCAGCTCGTCGTCGCCGGCGGTCGCGGCGGCGCGCTGCTCATCTTCGGGCAGGCTGGCCACCGCGGCGGCGGCACTGATGGACAGGGCGCCAGACTTGACGGCAGCGACCACTTCAGGGGCGGCCTCTTTGCGGATCTTTTCGATCATGCCGACCTGGTTGCTGCTGATCCGCGCCTCGCGGGCAATGTCCTTGCGGCTGTCGACCGGCGCGGCCTTGGGCGGTTTGGGTGCGGCGGGCTGGGCATCGGTGGTGTCGAAGGGCACGTCCGATTCCGCCAACTGCGCGCGGCGCTCGGCGAGGATCTCGCGCTTGCGCAAGGCGAGCACGCCGCGCTGGAAGTCCGACACGCTGCGCCGGCCCAGATGTTGCTCGATCATCCACAGGTGCACGTCGTCGATCGAACGGAAGCGTTCGTTCTGCACGGTCTGGAAGGGGATGTCGTGCTTGCGGCAGATGCCGTAGCGGTTGTGGCCGTCGACCAGCGTGTCGCCCCACAGCACCAGGGCGTCGCGGCAGCCCTCGCTAAGTAGGCTGCGCTCCAGCGACTCGTACTCGTCGGGGGTCAGCGGGTCGATGTAGGCCTTGAGTTCTTCGTTGACGACGATGTGCATGACGGGCTGCCCTGTAAACCACAACCGGTCATTCTACCGGAACCCCCCGGAAGCCATGAGGCGGGTCGCATCGCCGAATTCCCTCCGTCGCCTTTTTGTTGCAAACTTATAGTTGTCATGGCAGGGGCTTCCATGACTCACAGGGACACCGGATTCGCGCCATGGCGTGCGTCTGATCGCGCTTGCGCTCGGCGCATGGTTTGGGGAGAGAAACGATGACTGGATTGGCAAGGACGTTGGCAGCCGCACTCGCGCTGTCGTTGGTGACACTCGTCGCCCAGGCTTCTCCGGTATCGGAGTTGCCGTGGAAGTTCGGGCCCACGAAGGTGCAGGTCGGCCCGCAGGCGACGCTCGACGTACCCAAGGGCTATGCCTTCCTCGATCCGGAAGGTACCAAGCGTCTGAACGTGCTGATGGAAAATCCGCCCGACCAGACCGACACGTATACGCTGGCTCCGGAGGACATGGCCTGGACCGCGTTCTTCGATTACGACGACATCGGCTACGTCAAGGACGATGAAAAGCTCGATGCCGACGACATCCTGAAGAATGTTCGCGAAGGTACCGAAGAGAGCAACAAGGAGCGTCGCTCGCGCGGTTGGGACACGCTCACCCTCATCGGCTGGAAGAATCCGCCGAAGTACGACAACGAGTTCAAGTCGCTCGCCTGGTCGTTCATCGCGCGCAACGACAAGTCGCAGACTGAAGTGGTTAACTACAACGCACGCATCCTCGGCCGCAGCGGCGTGATGAATGTCGTTCTCGTCGCCGACCCGGACGCGCTCGCCACGGCGGTCAACCAGTTCAAGGGCACGATGGGTGGCTTCACGTTCGCACCGGGCCAGGCGTATACGGACTTCCATAGTGGCGACAAGGTGGCCGAGTACGGTCTTGCCGCGCTGATCACCGGTGGCGTCGCTGCGGTGGCAGCGAAGAAGGGCTTCTTCGCGATCATCGGTACCTTCCTTGCGGCCGCGTGGAAATTCATCCTGATCGGCTTTGCCGCGCTGGGTGGTGCCATCAAGCGCCTGTTCGGCCGCAAGGCGTAACGAGGCTCATGCTCCTGACCTCATGGTGGCTGCTCGTTGGCGTCGTCGGCATGTATCTGTACGACGCCACCTTGCTGCTTTACCACAACGAGGTCGTGCTCTTTGAGCGACGTGACGGTTCGTGGTCGTTCTCGGTGGGCTCGGACTTTGAGCTCGCCGGGCGCCATGTCTATGTTCCTGCCTTGCTCGCACCGCATCGTGCCGAACTCCGCCTTCGTTGGTCATCGGGTCGGGTGCCATCGGCACTGGCGGCGCCGCGTGGGTTGCGGGCGTGGCGGATCGGCGTCGCGGCATCGGCCTTGCCCGTGACGTTGGTGGCCACGATCTTCGCCGTGCTCCCGGTCGTGCTCCTGTCGAATGTGCTCGTGCTGCTTGGCTGGATGGTTGCCGTGTACGCGGCCATCGCGTTTGCGGTGTTTCGGGTATGGCGCCTGCGTAAGGTCACCGGCATTGGTGGCAAGGAATTCACCGGCATCGCATCCGATGCACTCTTGTGCGCCCCGTATTCGCTTGATCTGGTCCGCAAGCAGGGCTTGCGTGTGGCCGATCGCTTCGACCTCGTGTCGACCGCACGGCAGCTGCTCGACGCGGGCGAGCGGCTTCGCCTCGCCGGGGCGATCCGTGGCAGGCTCCAGCGGCAGATGGACATCGAAGACGCCGGCAGCGAACGCCACGCCGAATTGACCACCTATCTCCACCACATCGAAGGCGCGCTGGCATGACCCTGGCCGACATCATCGTTATCGCCATCTGCCTGGCACTGGGCTACAAATTTGCCTCGGCGATGATGAGCAAGTCGGAGAAGCCGGCAGGGGAGCCGCACCGCCCTGAGCCGCCGAACCTGTTCCAACGCCAGCCGCCCTGGCACGACGTGCTGGGTGTGTCGCCCGATGCGACGCATGAGCAGATCGTCAGTGCTTACCGTGCACGGATGAGCGAATACCACCCGGACAAGGTGGCCAATCTCGGCCCGGATATCCGTGCGCTGGCCGAGCAGAAGGCAAAAGAAATCAACGCAGCGTACGCCGAAGCCACGGCCGGGCGCTGAAAAACCTACCAGACAAGGATGCACCCGATGATGCTTAAACCATGGTGCAGGGCGATCGTCATGATCGGCCTGGGTGTCGCGAGCCTTGCGCATGCCGCTGACGACGTAAGCGATGCGGTCGGCAAAGAGGAGATGTGCAAGCACACCCTCTGCCAGCACGACATCCGCGTCACCCTGAAAACCAAGGACGGCGGTACGTACGATCACACCTTCGATGTGCTGCCAGGAACGGTGCAGCCCTTCGGACTGGCCATCATCGCAGGGCAGGCGCTCAATCTCGAAGCGGATGTCACCGGTGACACCGTGTCGAACTTTCGTACCGTCGCTGTGGTGACACATCCAGAGAAGACGCTCACGGCAAGTCTCGAGCAGTCGCCCAAGGGCGTCATGATTCTCTCGCTGCACAACCCCTTCGATCGACCGCTCAAGTTCGACATGGGCATCATGCCGCTCGACAACGACAAGGTCCTGGCGACGTCGAGCTGCCCGATCAAGGCGGGCATGTCGTCGTTCGAGATGTGGCCCGGCGCGTTGTTTCAGGTGCTGCTGACCAAGCCACGATTTGTCGGTACGACGGGCAAGGCGATGAGCTGCGATTGAGCCTTAAAAGATGACGTTGGGATACGGATAGCGATCAGCCGGCTTATCGCAGTAGGAAAGTCCCTCGGCGTAGATGTCGCCGAGTCCCTTCTCGGA
>Ga0247742_10002906_pt1 | contig 11046 bp, 9 predicted proteins | sample UWRJL208509C2_FD_180944 | JGI IMG/M metagenome (GOLD analysis project Ga0247742, IMG submission 180944) | Plant litter microbial communities from Arlington Agricultural Research Station in Wisconsin, United States - UWRJ-L208-509C-2 | ecosystem: Environmental > Terrestrial > Plant litter >... | reverse complement strand
TGGTATTATGAGGTCGAGGAGCGCCAACTCCGTCTTCAGCCGGAAAACGACGACGCATACTGCGACTTCTACTAATACGAGCACGAAAATCAAGCACCAGGAACTCCCAACCCGACGCCTCAGATGACGCCTGATGGGGATATTGTTGTCGTGCCGATGATATATCGCTGGACTCGGATGGAACGTGTAATAACTGTGACGGAGCGTTGATTCAACCGAGTTGTAGTAATGTCGGTATTGAAGACGTTTTCAGATTGTGTTGTGGGGATACCTAGCGAGATACTTTATTAATCACAATATTATCGAGTGTTCGTGATCTGAGCTGAGTGAAATGGTGCCCTTCATTCGCGCCGCATATGGATGCTGGAGAGATCGTCGCGCTTGCGACAATGAAATTCTTCGTTCATATCTCATGCACTACGGAAGATGGGCCCACAATTTTCTGACTTAATATTTATATACTGACGATGCTTGGCATATAACAATTTTATGCAATAAGTGCCAATTGAGTCGTCATTACTGAACAGATGCTATACGTGCACTTCTTCCTTTACATTAGGCTCACCCAGAACGCCACGGCCCAACGACGACCATTTAAGTACGCATGTTGTTGCACAGCTTCTTTATACTGAGATCTCCTGAACCCTCTGTAAATCCCTTGTCTTCTGTCGTAAAGCTCGAACTGAAGCCCCAAGCCAATTACCTCGTCGTTTTCAAGGTTAGGGCGAGACGAGGAGTATAAAACCTTGGCAGCATGAGCGAGACATTCCTTGAGAAGAGGAGTTGGTTTAAGCATTCTTCATAATTCATTCTCTATGAAAGAACCTCCGCTCACCTCGTAGTTCGTTGGCACAGAAACCGGATTCTGGTACCCGATTAACGTTCCAAGTCCTGGACCAGGATTGAAGTAAGCATCGATCGGGGTTCCATCGGTCACGGGACATGTGATACCCTCCTGTAGAACGCTGCGAATCGAGTGTGCATTTCCTAGGACGACGCCAACTTCAATGATGTCCAATCCCGTCGTCAGCAAAAGTCTCCATGTCTCTGCACAGCTTTGGGATGCCCGAAGACTAGCCCATGACACTATTCCGTCGATGGTTCGAATGGGATACTTGAGAACAATGCTTTCCATCTCAGTCTGTTCAGAAACATGCTTTTGAAATGCACCCGCAATCGATAGCACTGCTTCCTGTGCGCAGGTCAATCAGCAGAACCTCATGTCACTTAAAGACCACTTACGCCATATGATTGTGCGAATGGAACAAGTTCTGACTCCATCTCGTTCTCTTCTGAGTCCAGAAGTCGTAGCCACATTGCACGAGGAGGTGTTTTATTGTTGATTCTCCGCACTGCAATGGGCGTGTTACCATGGGCGCTTATCTTAATGCGATGACGATTGCCAATTCCAACGCACCTTCAGTAGCAGACGGCTGATTGCTTCCGTCCAGTCGCATAGTAGATTGATTTTGTGTTCTTCTTGTATTCGTCCACTGAGTTTGTAGGTGATAGTAAGCAGAAAGGCGTGGGGGCCTCGTGAATGTTCAGCTTCTATTTATATGGTCACCCCGAGAGGCTGTGCAAAAGTATGCGTACTTCGATGGATCTCAAGAGGTTGTACGTTTCCCTGTGTATTACTGCTGAGTGATACATATGTTTTTCAGCCCAAGTGTTTGTGAGCACTCCTTGGAATGAAGTGATGGCTATGGCTGCCGCATATCATCAGTAATTGACTCTGGTTCCATATTACGCTAAAAGAAAATGTGTAGCCGTCCGCGTGCAATGTTGCTTCAAAGTTGGTTATTTTATGGATTTTGATAGAAAAACTATTAAACAATAGAAAAAGTGGGCTATTTAGGCCCTTACACGTGTAACGTGCTTCGGAGAGGCCCCTAGAGCACTTAGGACTGCTTCGTGTGTTGGTGATCAAATAACCAAATTGGGGTTTACGCACGTGGTAGGAACGTGCCAATGGAACTACTTCTCATGCAAGAAGCTCGTCTGATCGTGAAAACTTATCTCACATCCTGATAAATGTCCGCTTTCGTCACATTCCACCTTGGTACATTCCCGTAAACGATGACTGGTCGTGTATAAGGTGTGATAGAGGTCAAATTAGTCAATACCCCGAAGACTCGGTTGGCAGCAGCCAGTGAGAAAAGGATATCGACCCTAGTATTTATGATCGTTCCGGGCCGAATCGGCCTGTCAAGTGCGGCAAACTGCGATCGGACATTGCCAGGCGGAATTGCGATGTAGTTCCGAGTCTACAGTTCCTCACTAGTTTACTACAACCCCCCACATACGAACTTCATATAATTCAGGAGCACAGTCCTTTACCAGTTTCACGCATCAATGAATCAAGATGGAAGTGATGGAAGGCAATTAGTGGAAGTGCGTATACATGACTGATTGTTATCGAGATTAACTCTCAATGATTTTACTCTTTCGACAGAAAATCAGATATTGAGAACATGTCCAGATCTTCCGCGTGCGATATCTCTCACTCTATTGGATTCCAACAAGGGGGTGATTGACTCAGAACTTGTTCTATTTCCCAACTCTTACGACGTGAGTAGTCTTCCGATACACATCTATGTTATCGTCATTGACATGCCAGAGTCAGGAAGCCGTTCTGTGTGCATTTGAGGCTTTTCTCCAGTACTTAACCACAAACACCGTCAGGGACAGCATATCACTAAAGTATCGCCTTCGGAACGTTGATGGCACCGCCTCCTGGAGTGGTCTTCGGACGGCGAAAGATTCCGCGGAGACCTGGAGAGTTTTCATGGCAAATGGGTCTGCTATACCTGAAGTGGGCATACTGGTGAACGAGAAAAATGCCGCCAAAATTGTTTCAGATGACCCAATTATGGGAAAGGATGGCCAGGAAATCAAAGCCCAATTTATAGTGGGCCGTGGACTGAACCGGGTCCGGGGAAGCGATAATGGTTTTGTCCCTGTGCCATCTACATATGATGTGAGGCACTCTCCAAGTGAAACGAAGTTATGACTAACGAGAATTTTAAAGAAATGTATTGATTATGCCATTCAACTGGTAGCTTTGCCGGGTCGCTCAGGCAACCAGAGAGAGGTGCTGAAGCGGGGACTGCAAATCCAAATTTACGATGTTTCCGATCTCCAAAAATACAAGGAAATTACACCGTCGCATTATAGAGAGAGTGTGTATAGCTATGCATATAGACATTATGGTGAGGAGATCGTAGTTATCCAAATAATCTACTAGGAGCCGTAGCAGATAATTGTACAACGTCCAAGTCTACTTGCCAATATTATCTCCGCTTTCTATAATTCCAAATTGGCGTTCGAGATGTCATAGTAATGCACAAGTATACTCATTTGCAGGACCCAAGATGATTCTAAGACACCCAAATTTGAGATTAACCAATGGGAATATGAACACGACTGGAGGACGACTTTGACATCTTGCCTCATGTATAATAGAGTAGAGATTCGATCGTGGGAGCCATCCGTGCTCCGTGCTCACTTGAACTTCACTCCTACCACCACCTGCAAGCGCAGTGAGCCGACCCACATAGCTCTAAAAAACCAAGTCTGTGGTTCACATATCGTCATGAATCAGGATGGAAGTGACTCCCAGCCGACTTCTGGAGGTGCGTTTACGACGATATGATTGTTTATCGCATCGAGATAAGCGCTCACGAATATCGATCCAGATGTAGGACTAAGGAATGACAATAAAAGCCCTCGCGCAATGTGGTTGCATCTCATCGACTCCAGAGATAAGGAGATCGGATCTGAACTCGTTCCCTTCGCACACTCGTACGAGGTGAGTAACCATCATAGAATTTGTTCTTTATCGTACTTATGACCAGCATACACCTCCTATGCAAACAGGAAGCCATTCTATGTGCTTTAGGAGCGTTTCCAACGCAACTGAATGGGGATACAGACAGGGAAAGGATCACACTTTGCCTCCGACCAGTCGTTGGAATATCTTCATGGGCCGGTCTTCGCGTAGCAAAAGACTCTGCAAACATGTGGAGATATTTGCTATCAAACGGTTCTGATGTCGTTGAAGTCGGGGTTTTTACGGGCGGAATACGCGATGGGGATGATTGCGAGTTGGAACTCACGGGGACGAACGGAATACCAATCAAAGCTCAATTTACTCTGGGCGTAGGAGTAGGATGGAGAGAAAATTTGGGTCTAGTGAATGTACCAAACAATTACGATGCGTGTCTCGATTTCATTGCCGATTTCGTATTTTCGACGACTTATCCAAACCTTGAACATGGGGAGCTGAAGCTCAGGATACAACTTGAAGTCCTAGATTCGAAGGTTTACAACCAATACATAGGTTTTAAGGCATCTCAGTATGCAGAAACAGTGCAGAAGTACAATTACCCATATTTATCTGGAGAAATTGTATATTTCTGTGTACATTACACCTGAGCGAAAAGTGTATTCCCTCAGCGCATAATACGAACCAGTATTTACCAGTGCACCTCATTTCAGAACCGTTAGGAATCAATTTCCCGAATATCGGCGACGGCTGGCCAAACATATTCGAGTGCTAAAACTAAACACCGAAGTTTTTGCAAAAGGGGCAGTGAGCGATAATCGATTGTAAGAGATATACTTCAAGCTACAGATATATCCTATCTTATGTAGCCATTGCAAATACATACCAAATCCTTAGTCTAGCTATCTGGGGATGTGATGATGGCCCGACGAGAACAACCGAGAACAAATAAAGTACTAAGAGAGAAAATACCAAAATCATATGAAGTTATGAAGATATCGGTTGTTGAGAGCAGCTAGCTTCAATACAGTTGGAATATAACGAAAGCGGACACAGGCAATGGACTGGCCAAATTTCAATGAGGTAACAGAATAGCGACAGCGCAGAAGCGATTCACAGTGGAGACTGACTGAAATTTGCCTCGAACTCGATGAACCATTTTTCTGGTCTGGTAGCCTATGAAGAAGTGCCTTCCAAACGACAGATCTGACGAAGAGACCCAGAACGAGGCTCCAATAGTGCTGATGAGACGCTACCAAAGATGTAGGTAGTCACGGTCCAGAAGACCTGTGGTCGAGATCGGGCCGCAGAGGAGGGCGTGTTGTTTGGCGCGATGGCAGTTGACCAAAGTTTGGAAGTTGCCAAGAGCTTTTTTTTCGTCCTCATCATCGTCCACGTCGAGCTCTCGTCTCGACAGGGACAGACTACAAGATTCTGGTTCTTATTTGAAGACCTCCTGTTTGTTCCACTGTGTAACTCAGCACAACCTAAGCCCTATTTTTCACGATAGCGAACAGCCACGATTGCTCGGTACTGCCAGCGGAGGTTCTCTTAGGCGCAATTTATTCTTCCTGTAAGTCGAGTTCCTCACCTTCGCCTAGCGGTTTCTTCATCGCGCTAGCATTTCTGTTCCTCCAATCGCATATGCTACGTGCACGTCATTGCTACCCCCCCTGTCTCATCGCCGTCTTCGACCAAATCAGCTATTGATCCCTCTTCTTTTGCCTACAGAAGACTTTCTGGCTCTCCGTATGGATGTCCCACCACAACTCCTTGGCATCCTCATCATCTAACCACGCCATTAATTTCGTGGTTCCTACCCGCCCATAAACAAGACACCTTCACGCTTCTCAGGTCGTCCCATGGCCGATTCCTGATATACGGTGTAATCACCTCGAAATGGCATCATCTGCGAAGAAACTCTGAAGTTAGTTCTTTCTTCCTCCAACTACCTTACGTACGCACCTTCCATCTAACCCATACCCACTGATCATCCTTCCCTCTTCTTTCTCTTAATGGGGTCCGCTTCGTCCGCCAGTTGCTGACCATCTTTTCTGCAGCACAAAAACTTTGTGATCTTGTACGATCCCTACATCCCCAAGCTTGTCCAATGTCCTGAATGCGGAAAGTGAAAAGTCGAATCTTCAACCTAACCGGCCCCTCAACTCGATATAACACAGATTTTAAGCAATTCCTCAGCCACGCATCGTTCCGAGCGAGCGTCTAGGTGCACCCCAAACCTTCCTACGCAATATGTAATGGTATTTGTCCGCGGCATTCTCTATAACGTTTTATATGCTCACTTCTTCAATTTCTCCTTCAGCAGCTCGCCCCGCATGCATCCACCGTCATTCGATAACCTACAACCTTGTCTGTAAATTCAATTGCCCACCATTCGGTGAACTCACTGTCACATGACCTTTTAAGATCACTTTTTTCAGGTACCAAAGGGTCTTACATGGCTCTTTAGTCGTTGGAACACACATATACTTGTGGGTGTATGTGTTTGGGGAACAACGCGCTGCGTTGTGATATTCAGCTCAGTCAAATGTGTTTTTATTTTCCTTTCAGAGCCACTTCCGCTGCTTTCACCTAAATTCACCTACTTTCTCATCGTTTCGATGAACTCCATCCATCTCTCAATCGCCCGTGTCTCCGTTTCTATTATTCTTCTGTGCTTCAGTACCTTTTACTACAGTTTATTAATCTCATTTCCAGTCACAGCCTCTCTATTTTCTCTTACATCCCCCTTTTGTCTTTATACATCGCTATTCTATCACCTGGGCACACGCCTCCCGTCAATATACTCGTACCCTCGAGATCACCTTCATCTTTTCATGCCACTTTTACTTCTGACTCTCTCCCTGTCTTCTCAATTTACTCTTCTAGCCCAGACGCTGACTACCACCACGCTTTTGACAGTGCGGCATCTCGTGCACGACTTTCCTGAGCAAAAAGGCCAAAAGGCGGACCTTCAATGCCGCAGTCGTCTCAAGTCGGTGTAATCCAGGCTCGACCTCAACGATTTTAGTGTCGTTTAGAGTCTTCGTGTCCACTTCAGCTGTGAGCAGATATGCGTCCGCAAGACTTTTGGAACGATGTATAAGCTCACTTCCTCTCCGTCAGGATTCGGCTGCGTTGACGACCATTCGACGACCTACAATGTCATCAACTGGCCAGCATTCACCTAACAGTTATCTGAACCGCAGAGACCGCTTTGAGTAGGTAACAGTTCTATTAGATGATGGTTGGTGCAAGGACGCATCCCCTTCTCTTCGCTTGTCTGCCTCTGTGGTCGAAAGTTGATAAGATGGTTGACCCTATTTCGTTCTCGTCCCTTGATTTTTCACAAACTTTAAACTAACCCCTTCCCAATTTTCAATAACCCGTCTCCTATTTTATTGTTCACCTGTTCCCTTCGTAAAATTTGCTCATGTCTCTGTCCTCTCCTCCAATATCTCACATCCTCGTGCTCACAGTGACGCAGGTGTTTTCCAGCGCAACTCATGCTTACGCCTAGCCATTTGTCGACTTATAATGTCATAGTATCGGCTACCTTTGATATTGAGCTAATATGACTTCAGTATACAATTTCCTTCAATGAGATGGATATCTCTACGCGATTGCCTCCTGATTCCCACCGTGTAAATGCACTTCTTTTCACCTTCTCTCTGTAGTTTCTGCTATTAGGGCGGTCGATTTTCCGGTAGAACGATTCCAAATGGAAACAGAAAGTCGCTCTTTCAATTCGCCTTCACCATCGGGGACGCGTGTCTTGACGTTCTTGTATCAACAGCTAAATGTTTGGCGACATAATCAAGGAACCCCTTGTGTTGATCCCTTGTTATCAATTCACTTAATTGAGCTGTCGAAAACGTTTCTTACCTCGTAAGTTGGTGGTGGAGAAAAAACCTGCGCCTATTCGAATCGAAACTCCGCCTGCGTGTGTATTTTTCCAGTGATGGCCTCGTTAAAAAAGCAGCCATAATGGTCATTCGACAACCTGCAAATTCATTAACTGCCCAGCGTTTGGCTTACAGCTATCTGAACCTCCGATAGTATACCGCTTTAAGCAGGTACCAATAATCAATGCTACTATATGCTGCTTGGCGCAAGAACGCGTGCCTTTTTCTGCCCTTGTCTATATGTGTGGTCGTTCCCTTTTAAACAGCAATGCAGGAGTTTTCTCGGCACAATTCATGCTTAGACCCAGCAATTTTTGAATTGACGATTTCCCAGAAAGAAGACGCCGAACCTTCAACCAGGTGACCTTGGGAGACACGATGGAAGACCTTGTTTAGATGTCAGTACCTGGGAGCCATCTCAGATAGCCATCGACTGATCTCAATACTTGACCTCTGCAACGCTTTCCATCTAGCCCATAGCCCTGTATCATGTACCAAGGTGGAAGTGATCAAAAGCGCGGTCCCTCGAGAGGTCGTGAGTCATGGCTGTCAAGATACGAGATTAGCGCCAATGATCACGCTTCACTTATGCAGAAAACCAAGAATCAGTGCTCTTAGACAAGAACCTACCGCTTTTAATGACACTGAGGCTTCTTGACTCTGAAGAGAAACCTTTTATCTCCGAGCTAGTTCCAATCGCTCGTTCCTATGACGTTAGTAATCTCAAAAACAGCACAATCTTCACCCCAGCAGACGACAACAATGCAGGAGGCAGTCTTGAGCGCTCTCGCCGCCTTTCCAAAGCAAATTAAGAAACGCACCCCGAAATCGCTGATCACCCTGAAGTACCCATGCAGAGATCTCGACGGTCCGATATACTGGGCTGGCCTTCGCACAGTGATGTAGTCACCTGCGATCTTTGTTGGGTAAAGACGGGCAGATACCCACATTTGGAGTTGTCATAGAGATGAAGCGACGGTCGGTGTGTCTGCTATAGCGAAACTGTTCCCAACAGATTCGATCATGCACTGTTATCTTTTGGAGAACCCATTGCAATGGGTTTCGGGAAAGCATCCCACAGCGGGCATTGTCCCACCTCCTACCTATGAGGTGCGTTATTATCTTTTGACATGAAATTGCGACATCAAGCTCACATGGACCTCTGCAGAAATGCCTCAGTTATTATGTGCCACTTCTTTCCCATTCCCATAAGCCATCCCTCCGAGGAGATGATTTGAAAATGGAGCTCAGACTCTCTATAAATGACGGTGGAAACAACTATCTCCCGGTGAAACCATATAACTATTGGGAGGCGATCAATAGATGTATCAACACTCATCCCAATCGCCACAATGGCAAAAAGCCAGTGTATATCCGTCTTAGTGTGTTTTCAGCTTGTATACAGGACTCACCGCCTCGAGCTAGTTTCTCTTCCGACTCGATGCCCATAAATCTTTCATTTACGTCAGATTTAAGTATATATGTAAATACACTCATTATAGAAGTTCAATATATGTGACATTCCTCACAGTTGTCGTGTTATGCGTCTGGAGAACGGTACCACCCTCTCTTTTTCTGATTCTCGACAGTTCTGTGTAGAGCTCATGGGAAAAGACGGGCCTCGTCAAATCAGCGCCAATTTTATCGCAGGTCAAACCTTGGCACCCATTGAAAGTGCACGCGTAAGCTGGAGCGAGTGAGAATTGACGTCTGACCAATGTATGTCGCGAACGAAGATTGGATGTGAATGTAATCCGCGGAACTAGAAGGAGAATATCTTCACCTACAGGGATATTATCAACGACTTCCTGGTCTGGTCTCAGAACTCGGATAGAGACGAGTCGAGTGCCAATATCGGTGACAAATACCCGAACACACTTGACGATACCCCTGTCGATTGAGAAGTTTATCATAATACGATAGACACCACCGACCTTGACTTTGAGAGATGCGGGTGAAATCCCAATTGTTGGATGCTTTGCGACGTAGTCAAGAAGGGATACTGGTGCAATAACATCGTTCTCGTCACCATCTGGGCACTCCAGGATAGAGTCAGTTGCTAAGTCACATCTTGAATTTCTGGTAAATCTTTCCAGGATGTTGTTATTGCACCGGTCAATTTGTTCGTTTGTGGGAGCTAGAATTGCCCTCGTCAAACAGTGGATCGGATTCTGAAGAATCTCATCTGGGAAAACAAAGTGCATGAGTTCCTCCCTCGACGCCAACTTCTGCATGATGTTGTTGTCGACCTCTGGACCAGCACCATCACCCATCGCATTGACAAATTCGGCAACATCTGCATCTTCCGCATTTCGTATAAGCTCCGTGAGTCGAAGGGTAGTGAGCATGGACCAGAACGGAGATGACTTTATGGATGCGTCGAGAATTTGATTCAGACGGTGTCAGCAATGAGATTCAGGGGGAGGAGGATAGTACAAAATTGGAGCTTATGACAGCGCCTCGATCTTCGACTATTAGACCATAGGGAAGATAAAAAACTGAATGGAATACAGGAACAGATGTAGACAGAGAAGATGAATATACTACTTTCCACCGTCCAATTTCCACCAAGCTAATCATTCCTTGAAAATGAGGGTCGAAGGTCGACACGATAGTGTACACGGCTGACTCGGATTCACGGGAGTGAGGATGAATTCGACTAGAGTCGTAAACGGGCACGTCAATAGGGACGAACGTGTGAGTTGGAAAATATCGTCACAAACGAAACCAGAAAAATTCCTGGTGTCATGAAATTCTGCGATACCTGTTCCAAGCTGATTTTGAGAAGGAGGGATTGGCAAATATATCGCAGTATGGAGTGGTAGCAGACGACTAGCACTCTCTGTTCCGTCTATGAGTCCAGGTTCACACGATACGACCCATTCCAAGATAAAGCAGAGTCGAAAGGGGGCGAGTTAGTGTCCGCGACCGATCGGGTTAGGCATTGAGGAGGAACGACGAAGGAGACCTGAGAAGGCAACCTGAAGATTCATCGTGTTAGTGAAGAGGTCATGTTTGGGGAAATGAAGAGAGTAGGAAATTAAGGGACATAAGAAGGCGCCCCGATCGTTGAGTGCGAAGCACTAGGAGACACGGAGAGGCACACTCTCACCATCGAGTTTTTACTAGGCTAACCGTTCCTACAGATAGTGAAAGTGACAGTGATTTAATTGTGAGTGAACGAGTCGTACCCCGATAGATGCGCTTCATGACGAGTTGAAGTGGTCCATCAGTAAAAACAACGGCGTCAGATATAATAATGTACTGACTCAGTCGTTAGCTCTTGGACTGCATAGCAAGCCCATATACTTATTCGAAATATCTATGGCCAACTATTCCGTGCTTTAATACCAG
>Ga0247742_10002905_pt1 | contig 11051 bp, 7 predicted proteins | sample UWRJL208509C2_FD_180944 | JGI IMG/M metagenome (GOLD analysis project Ga0247742, IMG submission 180944) | Plant litter microbial communities from Arlington Agricultural Research Station in Wisconsin, United States - UWRJ-L208-509C-2 | ecosystem: Environmental > Terrestrial > Plant litter >... | reverse complement strand
CTAACATAAGTTGTAAATAATATATGTTTAGTAGCAGCCATAACATATGTTAGAGAGACCTCTTAGGTGGGTTTAATATGTATATTAAACCCACCTAAGAGGTCATATTGTAGGTCCACTTAAGTGGTTCGGGGTGTCAGGAGTCCTGAAATCAAAATCGAAATACTGGGCTACTCAGCATAGCTATTCTGTTTGCCAAAAGCTTGTCATGACTACCCTAATGCTGGCTATCACATTTGTAAGTAGCATAGAGATCCAAGAGTTCAGATTATTGTCTATTTATACCAGCACAAATTGGTATATTGTGGATACTATATGGCTGTAGGCCCATATATACTATATAGCTGTAGGCCTATATATACTATATGGCTGTAGGCCCATATATACTATATAGCTGTAGGCCTATATACTATATGGCTGTAGGCCCATATATACTAGATTGCGAGTTCTTACACAGTAAGACTCATTCATTTCAATGGTTGGAGGTTCTAACAGAGACCTTTGTATTTTCCCCCATGGTCCCATCTCCATGCTTTTGTAGTCTTTTAATTCAAGGTCTTCACTGAGTATTAACTGTAGGACCTGCTAGATCTAACTGATTGTGAGAACTTCTACTTTCAGGAGATGTCCCATCTAATGCAAGTTGTTGATTCTTTTACACAGTCAGTACCTTAATGGTTGGTGAGGCTTTGGAGCTTCAAGAAGTGAACCGTAGGTTCACTACAAGTGGCAGTAGGCTGATTCTTGATATATTTACGGCTAGAACTCATATCTGCCATGTGCATGCGGTGACAATTGGCACAAGTTATACTAGGGCTACTTGCTGATGTGTATAGAAGAGAAAAGACACCTGTCAACAGTCTGATGTAATTTCAACAGCCCCATCATAGGCTACTATTTTAACAGAATCATCTTAAGTTTGATCTCATTTAATTTTCACAGTATCTTAGCTACTGTATATAGCCATTACATATTATGCTACAACCAAACTATATTATAGAGGCTTTTAATATTGACCTATAGTATGGATACAAATTATCCAAATAGTGTTTAAAGTATAACTTATAGTTTAGAACATATTATTAAGTCTCTAACATGCTATATAACACTTTTATAGAAGTTATATAACTGATCAATTAAATACTTATAACTATTTTAAAACTATTTGATACTATTTATAACTATATAATACACCACATATAACTATTTTACTCTACAATAAACTATTTCATAACTATATAAGACACCACATATAACTATTTTACTCTCTGGTAAACTATTTCATAACTATATAAGCCACCATATATAACTATTTTACTCTACTGTAAACTATTTCATAACTATATAAGCCACCACATATAACTATTTTACTCTACCGTAAACTATTTCGTAACTATATAAGCCACCACATATAACTATTTTACTCTACCATAAACTATTTCGTAACTATATAAGCCACCACATATAACTATTTTACTCTACCATAAACTATTTCGTAACTATATAAGACACCACATATAACTATTTTACACTATTTTGTAACTATATAATACACTATATATAACTATTTAGATCTTCTCAAAAATATTTACCAAGTCCTCAAAATAGTTGTATAAATAGTTATATATGTTTTTAAAATACTTTTTCAATTGAAATAGTATAAACTATTTCAAAGTATTTCATAGAACTTAATATAGTTTTAAATGTTCTCAAATTAGTGTAAACTATTTTATTATCTCAAAACTATTTATTGTTTTATAGAAGTATTTCAAAGTATTTCACTCTGTTCCAAAATATTTATTACAAGTCAAATATATATAAGATGTGGTGTTTAAACAAGACATTGGTCTTCTTAGAGAGATAGTAGAGATCTGTTTATCTTGTATATAAATATATCAGATAGTTGACCGATAGTAATCCAGTGATGCTGCCTCCTCTACATTATCCAAGAAATCTGCATCTTCAAAACCCTCATCTTCACCAACTTCATAGACACCCATGTCTTCCTCCACCAACTGGCTTGAAAACTCGTATCTTCGAAATTCCATAAGACTCTCTCCTGTTGGACCCCAATTGTCTGAAAGAGAACAAGGAATTCCCTGCACCATTGGTTCCCATCGAACACATAATCTCAACAGATATTCCTGCTGTTGCTGCAGTTGATATAGAATATCAACTTCAGTCTCCTCCTGCAGACCATACTCCAAGATGAACCACTCTTCTAGCATCCACTCCTGCATTGCTAGTCGTTCATGTTGAAGTCTTCTTTGCTCCTCTTCACAGCGCTCCAATTCCAACAAAGACTTGATTCCCATCCGCACCCTCTCATTTCCTAGCCAATCAGGAACAGAAAGGCTTTCATCATAATCATCACTAAGTCCAATATTCTGCCAGATATCATCATCCACATCAAGCTGATAAAGGCCATCCACCTCAATCTCCAGTGGTGCTACCGCGCCCTTAGGTGCCTTTTTAGCCTGAATCAGCTTCTGAAGCTCCACACAAAGCTTGTTATACTTTCGAACCAAGCTCTGTATTCCAGGTTCCTTCCTTTTAATCTGGCTCTGAGCATTCTTTTCAAGCTTGAGATGGTTAACAGTCTTCCGATAGGCACGCTCTAGATTTGCCAATTCGAATTTTCTGTTTCGAAGCCGATCTCGAAGCCTCTGCTTGAGAGCCAGAGCATTCATCCTTCCCTTCAAAAACTTGTTTCCTACAAGCTTTTCCAAATTCAAGCGACCATCTACTGAAAGCTTGCCCTTCTTATTGGCAATCGCTTTTTTGGTCCGCTTGATATTTTTCTGTGCATCATCCAAAAGTGAGGATATATCCACCATAGCAAGCCCATCAGGATAGACACCTTCCTCTAGAGCCTTTTGATATGAGTGCCTGTCCTCTTCATAGCTCTCAAGACTCTTTATAAGCGTAAGGACATCAAAGATTTCCCTATCAGCTAACTTTGCTGATTGATGCTTTAGTGGCTTTGTCTGTTCCTGAACCTGTTCCATCCACTGAGCTTCTAGATGATCTCTATCAATCCCAAGCTTTGCTAACTCCTCTAGTACCCCCTCAGCCTCCAACTTCCGTTCCGCTGTACTCTGCCACTTCTGTCGTAGCCAAAGACCCAGATCAAGCATTGATTTTTTGTCAAGATGCTTAATCTGTGCGTCAAGAGTATAGATCCGGTTATAGTAACCAGATACTCGAAGAGAAGGAATGAGAAGTTTAATTGAACTCCAGAAACGTTCACATCCTTCACCATCTGTTAGGCCAAAGCCTTTGCATTTACGTGGATGGTAAACCACTTGGCATGGCCACTGATGCCCATATGCATGGAAGACAGATATTCCAAACACAATGCGGTCCAACACACTTGATAGAAACCCATGCTTTACACAGCTACGATGTAGCTGACAACCGATGTCATATAATACACCGATTCGCATGGTTTTAGGAATATGCTGAAATAGCTTCTCCAACAGACAGAGAGCATAGTGCTGCTTCTCCCCTGCTGAGGTCATATTGACCAACCATAGCACACGATCATGACGGCACAATAAAGCCATAAGCCCAGTATCCGAAAAGAAAAGAGTACTGGCTTTGATACGACTGGCATCAGCAGCAATAAAAGACTCACTGCATTCATTGAGGACAGATGTAGGAACTTTGAGCCCAGGCTCATAGTCCCTCTCCTCGCCTGATACAGTGGTAGTGGTCTGAATATGCACATCTGACGCCATAGCCGACTTCTGTTGTGCTTTTGAAGGCCGCGAGGGGCGAATGCTCTCAACAGTTGCCTCCATTTGTAGAGCCTCATCCACAGGAACGAAGACTGTCCCTGGATGCTGGCGAGGAGGAGCCCAACTGTTACCTTGTGATTTACGTCTCTTCTGTGTAAAGCACGCGTCCAAGCAGACAATTGAATCAATACTATATGGCTATGTTAGCTGATATATAAGTTGCTAACAATCTGGCTTACAGTTCATCTGGCTTGGACCAAAGTGATCCACCAAAGCAGAGTGGGCATCTCTCACGAAGATACTCACTTGGTCGATCAAGTTTTGGTGTTGGTAATGGTGAATCTAGAACAGCTTGTCATTAGCTATATAGTATTAATAGAGAGAGAACCAACCATCTGTAGCGTCCATATCTACATCTCCCGATAAGTTATATGGAATATGAGGTGTATCTTCTATGGATCTTGTAAGAAATTATCAGACTTGTTCTAGAAATTCTTACCAGTAACATCTTCAGGATCATTCCCATCCACATCAAGAATAGATTGCCGTATAGTATTGAGGTAGTTGCGTAGGTGAAGATTTGAGGTATCAACCAATGTTGCATACCAGTGCATAGCATTGCCAAAGCGAGCACGTAGACTATTCTAATACTAATGTGAGACAGCAAAACAGTGTCAATGTAAAGAACTTACTCTGGTTGATAACTTGAATTTACGAGCACTCAAAAATCCTTCCAATGTTTCACACCAAGCTGTAGTATTAGGAGCAGCATTGACAAACAACTCTCGAACAAAATCCAGCATCTCCAAGTCCACAGCTAGTGAAGGCAGAGATGGTGCACAGGGAAATAGACCTCTCTCCAGAAGTTGCAAGGCTACTTCACTGCATGTGCAGATCTTGATGTTTTCAATTTCTATCAGAAGTTTTATATAGTGAATAATCTCAGATCACAGAAAACTCACTGTTAAAGTAGATGCAGGAAACATCCAGCAATCGACCATCCATACATCCTGAACAACCTTTTCGACCCCTGACCAGGCCAATATTCCGCAATGACTCAGTCTCCTGCATAAGAGACATGTATGGTTTCAAGAGGGCAGGAATGATGTCTTCACTCCATTTCCTCCACTGACGTTGCTTCTTGTTGGTTCTCTTCAAGTTTGCATCAGTCTCAAGAACTGGATGTGAGATCTCAGGCTCGCTCATTGCCTCAACATAGGTGACTGCCACTTCTCCCATCTCCACACCCTCCATCGAATCACCTTCCTCCAACAATGTTTGGTGGCCAACTGATCCGGAAGTTTCATCTACATCAATAACATGCGAAAAGACACCTGCTGGAGTCACAACACGGCCTCTAGTATCATATGCAGCTCCTTTCGAACCATAAGCTCGCCGTCTCTTGGGAAGTTGATCAACTGGAATCAAACGGCTTTGAGGGAGGTTAGGGGAAGCTGGCTGTAAAGCAGGCATCATGGTGGTAGAGACGAGGAAGACAATTAAGTTATCAATCACATCAGTAGTTCCTCATCACACCGGGTACACCACGAGAGAACGATAATTTTGGAAGGTCACCTGCGGGTGACCACGTGCTAGAAATTTACAAAAAAAAATCTACACTTAACGTGAGTATGACGCTAAGAACACACTGAAGATAGAACTCACACGACAACAAAGTTATACACATGCCGAGAACCTAAACCAAATTTTGTGTTGGTAAGAGTGAAATTATCAAGGCAACCACTTACTGATGCGCGGGAAGACAGTACTACATCGGCAGCTGATGAGGGACACAAGGGGCTCGGTTGAAGTAGAGGAAGAATGTCTTGCAGTAGAACGGGAATGCCAGTGCCTCGATACGTTGCACATTTGTCTCATCGTAGAGAGCAGAACTTCCCTCTGGCGTGGCCACTGACAACACACTCAAATCCACCGCTTCTCGCCCTGGCCACGATACAAGCAACTTGTGGAAGTTCTCGAGATAGACCTTCCGATCTCCAAAGTACTCCGCTCCGAGTCCTTCATCCCATTTCGGCACAGTAAGACACAGCCAAGAGGAACGGGGAAAGACGCTCTTCACTTCATCATCTTGTCGCTCCACCTCACGAGCATCCGTTGAAGACCGCGGCCTCACGCAACGATCAAGCGCCAACAACTCCAGTCGGAAATTGTTTTCAAACAACTCCCAAACGATCTGCTTGCCAACATAAGAAGGGAACTCAAACGATCCTGAGAGCTGCTCTGGTTTGAGCTCAAACATTCCATTCCAGTGTACTGAGAGTGGGGGACCAGATGCCGGAATGAGCTCAGAAAAGAGCCGATTCGCCTCCTCTTCCATTGTGATCTTCCGCTTCTTCGCCGAGTCGCTTGCCGGCTTCTACTTCCTCTTCTTCTGCTTGGCGGATGTTGAGGACGACGAGGCTCTCGGGGGTGGTGCAGCCAACCCTCGCGCATTCGCAACCAAGTACATGAAGCAGCGCCAATGTTGGGGATGTGGTACCTTCACAGGCTTGTCGGAGGACTGAAGGCCTGTGATACGCGACGACCATTCAAGTCGCACATAAAGCCAGCAGACCAAATGCCTGGACACATTCGCCTCGCCGCTGACAAACATAAACGGGTCAGGGAACGGGTATCCGCGCAAAAGATTGAAGTTCGGGTGCTCAAAGTTATGTGGCTGCCGTGCGATTGCGTTTAATGATTCAAGCACAGCCTTCCAGGCGGGTGTCAGAGCAGGGGTGAACAGAGAATCAGGTGGGGCCGCGAATTTTACTTGATTGAGGGAACCTGCTGTTGCTGGAGGTGGGAGAGCAGGCATGGAGATAGGGATCGGTAACGCTTGATTGTGTGCATCTAGGATTCTGTCAATTTTAGATCAAGAATCAAGATGAGATACATACGAAGGAACGTCGGTTGGTTGACATCACCCAACTGCCTCTCATTGGATGAATGACCCATGTTAATCCCTCCGATTTGAAGTGCTTGACAGGCTCTGTTACGTCCAGCAGAAGGAGGGCCCGATGTGACAGCACGGGTGTTGGGATGGATGGTCTTCTCGAAGTAACGAGACTCCACCAGCGATGGAAGAAGAGCAACCTGCTCAACGATCTTCATATCTTTGGCAAGAGCAGATGGGGGGCGTATAAGCCAGACAGGAACGCCTTGTTGATAAAAGGTTTGAGCCTCGAGCACGCTCACAGTCACTGCCCCCATTACCGAGTCATCGACCAGGAAAATCTCCACATCATCCTTCTCCAGGAGACGAGGGAGCCAGATGGTGAAATACTCCAAACACGCGAGGCACTCCAGGTAGAAATGCTGGAAGCTTGTAAACGTCATCAGCGTGTTGTGTCTGGACTGCGGCGCACAGTCCAAAATGGCGACACCGTTCATCATGCCACGCCTGCAGTGCTCCATGTCGCGATATTTGGCCGGATAATCAGCCGCGATAGTCTTCGCCTTGCGCACACTCTCGCTCAGAGCATACGAGATTTGGCGACATTCCTCAACCAACGTCGACTTGATCAAAAACATGGAACCAAGCAGGCCTTCCTCGATCACCAGATCTTTGTCGGAGAGGTTGTGCCACGCGAGGCGGTGAGGGTGTCCAACAATATCGAAGTCGTCAGGTCGTCGTCGCATGTAAGGATAATACCAGGTCCCATTGAAGAAATATTGAGGCCAGAGGGACGGATCGTTTGTGTAAAAACACCCGTCGATACGAGCAATGACTTGGAGCTCATCGAGGGTGAAATTGAGGATAATGGACATGTTCGGCGATGTAGCGATCGGGTCTTGCGGTACAACACGGCCGTCTGAATGAACTTGATATGATATATGGTCCAAACCATCTACCCGATATTTCAGCCCGCCTCTGAGCTCTGCGATCGATAAAGCGTCGGTGCATTTCATAACTACAAAGCCTTGTTGAATATATAGTAACGGAAATTGAAGACGGACATACCATCTCCCAGCTTCGCATTCGACGTGAAGGTCGCAAAACCCGTCCATTTCTCCCGTCGGATCCCAAAAACATCAACCTCTCCGTCTGGAAGTAGTCGAACTATTAGCGATCAGGTTTAAAAATAAAATAAAAACTTACAGATGAACGGGGATGTATCTCCTGGCGCGGCCGCAAACACAGACGACCTTCCCGGAGCAGCCATAATACCAGGGACTGTAAAATCAAAGTGTTCCAATAGTGTCAGTGAAGGACACGACCGCAGTCAGTGCAAACGAAATGCGTCAAGGGACCGACCGAAGTCTGATCGTCACCCACACGACTGGAGTCAGTGCAGTGAGGTTATGGGTGAGGAAGTTGGAACCGACCGTAGTCAGATCCCCACCTTCCAATGAGGTAGAATTGCACGACCGTAGTCAGTGCAATCGCAATCGTGTTGAATAGCTGGTGGAGGACCGACCGAGGTCAGATCCCCACACCGGTCCATGTGACCGGAGTCAGCATGAACCCTACAAGCGACCGAAGTCAGCTCGTAGAACCAGAGGGAGGGGGGTAATGTCAATTGGGACGCACCTTGTAGGAGGGTCTGTGGGTAGACGTCAGCTATCGAGACAACTGAACGGAGGTGGGTACTTACCTTTACACCGCAGGCTTGGGGCAGGACACGCGAGGTGGGCAGGACACGGGAGGTGCGGCTCACAAGCGTGAGGGAAGAAGTTGCGCGCGAAGTGATCAACAGAGATGTGTTGGCTTTGTTTGGCAACAGCCTTGATCGCACGCACACACTTAGATTAGATCACGAACACAACCTCCTCCTTCACACTACTGCTGACTTCGGTCGCAGTATTCTTGCTGACTTCGGTCGCAAGTACCTATATTCAACCTGACTCCGGTTGGTTGAACATCGACTCTCACAACACCGACATCGACATCGACCTCCTTCTTCACACTACTGCTGACTTCGGTCGCAGTATTCTTGCTGACTTCGGTCGCAAGTATCTATATTCAACCTGACTCCGGTCAGTTGAACATCGACTCTCACAACACTGACATCTACATCGACCTCCTCTACTGCTGACTTCGGCCGCAGTATTCTTGCTGACCTCGGTCGCAAGTATCCATATTCAACCTGACTACAGTCGGTTGAACATCGACTCGCATAACACTGACATCGATATCGACCTCCCTTCTAACTTCATGCGTCGCGGGCACTCCCTCTCCCTTGGAATATCTGACTTCGTTCAATTGAACTTCGACTCTTTTTACCTTTACATTTCAAGAGACACTGGCCGTTTCACCTTCGCGGTTCAAGAAACATTGGCCGATTACCTCAAGCCTCCTATCGATTTGCCTTTGGACCAAATTTGAGTCTACCACAGCTCTAAATTATGAAGATTTACTGACTACTTTGACCCAGATTCTCAAATCGCATATCCCCACATCCAGACCGTGAATCCAACGTATTTAACTTTGGTACGTCGTACCTTAATTCCAATCCACTTTCACGACTTAAAGGAACACCTCAGCCATCCCCTAGCTATTACCTCGGACGTTCTCTGCCCTCGTCTTTTGATATGTGAGTACTTCGTAGCTATACACCATGCGACAGTTTTTGCTGACTTAGAAGTTCGCAGTTCACGCATGGCATCCGGAATCTAGGCCCAACGAATGCTCGACTAGCTGTGTTAGCTTCGAAGGGATGGTTAAACATGCCCCTCGATCCCTCTCGCGACGTCGATGAATTGACGAAGCCTCTGGAACTAGGTGAGATGTCTCGCTCACTCGATTATTCACAGAAATCTGAAAATTCTATCAAGCGGCGCCCACCCATTATTACGATCGCACACCCAAAAATGCACGTCGAAGGTCTCGTCTTCTTGTATATTATGCTGGAATTCCTCAGACACTCAAGGCACCGCTCGATAGGTGCCCAAAGCCACCGGCTGACTCCCCCTAACCGTTGCAGCAATGGACCAATCGTTACTTTGTTGGCCATTTCTGAGCGAGTCAATCAACAATTCGGGATTCTTACTCAAGACTGCACTCCGCTACCAGAAACTCGATAACATCGCCCACGCGTGGATACTCGCGACTTAAATCTTCGACCTACAACACCGAACTTTCGGGACTCAAAGCCCCTTCGCACCGTCATCTCACAGGTCATATCATCCACCTAATCTTTTTCGCGGCCACGGCCTACTAACTATCGCGATTGTTTTGACAGGTGCTTAAATATCCAAAACAAAACAATTACCTTGGACACTGCCCTCCTCACAGGTCAGTATGCGTCAGTCAGCTCACAGTGCCCACAAAATAATTCTCCCGCAGAGAACGGCTGATAAAATAACCCGATAACGACGACCCAGGCTGCCGCCTTAAGCCTTGCCTCCCTCGCATCAACACTATTGGCCCTCGATGAACGTTTACAATGTCAGATAATTCTTACGTTCATGATGGCTAGACTAAGGCAACAGCGGAATACTCACAACAAGGACGGGTCCTATTCATGTGCCACCCAAGAAATCGAGATCGTGTACTCTCGTTTCCGCCTGACGATTCTCCTACATATCTGCCATCTCTGGATCTCGATTCAGATTACTAATACTTTGCCGGCTATGTGGGAGAGGTCACATGTGGAGTTCGAGTGTGGGAATGATCTCTCGGCTAATTTTCGTTTAATTCTTGTCGTGCGAAACTGTATGACCTGTCCTCGACAGTCGTTGACTGTCGAAGACATGCCCCCCGGCGAATTTGTTAACCATCCCCGTTAGCAACGGATAGGTGAGTATTCGCCTTTTTGTGTGTCTTACAATTACTGATTAACTCTTCGTTCAGACTCTCCCCCTCCCGCAGAACTGCTCCCCTCGAAATGCATGGCACGGTTTCCGACGACGTGGATCCTTGACCACCCGTCCCTCATGCAGAGAGCTGACTCCAGTCGCTCTTGAAATTTCCGTTCTGCTGACTCCGGTCGCAGATGCAGATCTGACTTCGGTCGGTCTGGGGGTCAGCGCCGTGGAGCAAGGGGGTTGATCGTCGATCTAAGATTTTCGGCACCAAGCTGCCTGACAAGCGGGGCTTGCAACTATATTCAAGTTGGCACCCATCGGAGCGCCCTGGTTATTCAACGGATATGACCAAACTCACGAGCTCACGCTTTACTTGAGAGGCGATGGCGCTTTGTCTGCGGGCCAACCGCGCCCAATTTCCTTACCAGTAGTATGAAACTTCGCCAGTACGTGCCCGCCTGCGATGCTTAGCAGCTCCTCGAGACTCACAGTTGAACGCAGATCAAAATTTATGGGGACCGAATACTGGTAGTATGAAGAAATCCAAGCAGGGACAAATCC
>Ga0247742_10002901_pt1 | contig 11060 bp, 13 predicted proteins | sample UWRJL208509C2_FD_180944 | JGI IMG/M metagenome (GOLD analysis project Ga0247742, IMG submission 180944) | Plant litter microbial communities from Arlington Agricultural Research Station in Wisconsin, United States - UWRJ-L208-509C-2 | ecosystem: Environmental > Terrestrial > Plant litter >... | reverse complement strand
ACGTCGTTGTCGACGCGGTTGTGGGTGACGCGGCGCGTTGGCGACGTGGTCGTGGCCGCGAGCGTCGTTGTCGACGCGATTGTGGGTGATGTGGCGCGTTGGCGACGTGGCAGGGGGTGGTGGTGGTCGCGGACGTCGTTTTCGACGCGTTTGTGGGGTGACGTGGCGTGTTCGCGAGGTGGCAGGGGGTGATGGTGGCCGTGGACGTCGTTGTCGACGCGGTTGTGGGTGACGTGGCGCGTTGGCGACGTGGTGGTGGCCGCGGACGTCGTTGTCGACGCGTTTGTGGGTGATGTGGCGCGTTCGCAAGGTGGCAGGGGGTGGTGGTGGCCGCGGACGTCGTTGTCGCAACCAATACTGCTACATTTATATATCAAAATAGGCTGTTGCCCACGAAGGTACATAAATCCAGAAGGGTAACTGCCCACCACCTAACGGAAGGGCAAATGGCTGCAATTGCCGGGTGCCAGGTGATGAATGTGATGGGCGGCATCACTGCCACCTGTCAGCACTGCCAAATCGGGTGCTGGCCACTGTGGGGGTACTCGCGCCCACTGTTGCTGCACGTCGGGCACCGTTTGATGCGAGGATCAAGCGTACAAATTACTCCTAGGGTACGTATAGTCCCATCTGGGATGTTTCGGGTACACCAGGGGGAGCGGGATGGGGTATAATCGGAAAACCAGGACTCTGGGACCCCAGAACCTCCCTTGAGCGCCCATACTGTAATCGAGCGCCCAGCGCACTGGCCTTGTGCGTCGGGTCTGCCTGTATTGTGCGTGAACCCCAGATCAAATAAGTGTACTATAACATGTATACTACTAATATATAGTAGACAATATGTAGCTCACTAGAGGTTGCTAGTTTGGCGCCTTGGTTCAAAAAATTTGCGAATTGCCTTTTTGGAAATGTTCGTTTTTGAACTTGTCGAATTATGAGGCTAGCACTGTGTTCGTTGCTTCATGGGCAGCATAAACCTGACATATGTCTGCCTCATGAGAAATATAAATAGGCTGGTCCTCAGAAAACAGACGAACATGACCTATGCTGGGTTAGAGAGTAGGTACTGCAAAGAAATGTTTGAAATTGACTATGTGTGACAACGACATACTAGTAATATCTATGAGCTAGATACTATTCGATAAAGGCCTGCACATAGTCCAACCACCTACAAATAGAAAGATGTGGTTATAGCACCTACAATGACTCCTCGTTTGCGTACAGAGTCTGACATTGAATGATGGAGTGTCGTTTATCTTGCAATTCAGCGACCCAACATGTCTTCATCGTCGTCCTCGTCGTCAACTCGTGTCGATGACGACGGGACTCCGAATCCATCCCTCTCTTCGTCGACTTCTCCTTCATCTTCATCATCTTCACCTCCTTCATCTTCATCGTCGGCATCGTCAATGTCGGCGTCCACAGATACTGGAGCATTGGTTTCAGCGACTTCCTCCAGTGGCGACTTCCACAGCTTTTGGAAGTGGTTTCTGAGTGAGTTCTTGATGGATGCTTGTGTGGTGGACAGAGCCCGAATACCTTCTGCAAGATCACGTTTAGCATCCTTTCGAAGATTCGATTGCTGTTTCCATTCCGCTTCCTCCCACTTAAGAGTCTCTAATACACGTCTCATCTCTTCCTTGAGTCGACGAACCTCCTCAGTAGCACGATGGGATCTCGCCCGGCTCTTTGCCCACTCAACACGGAGGACCTCATCCACACCCTCCTCACCCATCCCAGCCCCATCTACGCGCCAAATCCAAGATAGTACCCGTCGAGTCTCCCCTGTGCCATCACGGCGAGTGCGAGCCTCTGCGTAGAGCAAGGTATCAGGCCCTTCCGACCCCTGAGCCGTGGTGGCTTCAGGCTCTGGCTCAACATAGTCATCTTCTGTTATTCCGCGGCGTGGTTGACGTACTTGAAGACGATTGGCATCTTGGTATCCACGTATGTCCCCATCAACCAAGACCTGCAATGTCTTCTCCCAGTCCCCAGGACCTACAAGACTCATCTTCGCAACACGACCTGCTCGATATTTCTCGGCTGCAACTCTTGCCCGCTCATGTACTCTGGCGATGACAGCCCTCGAACGAGTCCCTTCGCGCTGGCCACGAACATTACGGTTCTTGAAGGCAATCATTCGACTCTTGACCTTTAAGGTATGTCGAACAGCGTTGAGGGCGTCTTGACACTGGGCTGTCCGAAGTTGATCCTCCATTGTGGCAAGATCTGCTTGGCACACAACGGGCCTTGATGCAGGCGCAACTCGCGAGGGAAGCCAGAGTTCAATGTCCTCTGAGTTACTGGACCCCCCAACAGCGGTTGTGGAGGGACGAGCAGCGAGATCTGCGCGGTATTGCAGCAGACCAGGCATGTAGATGGGTGCTACCTGCTCCCAAGCCCGGATACGTGAGCGAAGAGCGGTACGTTGCTCTGTCAGTGAGCCTTCCTGTCGGACTGTAGCGTTGTCCATAGTCTTCTTCGCAATTCGCTGGAGTCGACGCCTAAATCGTTGGAGTGATTAGCATATGATCGAATGGCAGTAAAGATCAACCTACTGTGCTTCCTCGAGCTCTAGCCCGATTACAAGAAACGCGGAGGCACTGGTCGCATGCAGAGAAACTCCTCCTGCTATCAGCCTGGCCGCCTCGTCATCCGCAAGAGTCTTTTTGACCTGAGCCTCGGATATCGCTGATCACCAGGGTAATTAGTAACCTGCATGACAAAGGAAAGAGGTGGACTTACTCGCTGCTTCCGACTCGTATGGGTTTGGCTTTGTCTTTGGAAAGATCTCTGCATCCCATTCACGACACATGTTCTCCCATTTCTTCACATGCGACGTTTCCAACGACTCCGTAAGCCCACGATGTGCTTCATTCTGGAGGTTCCTATCCCCCACGGCATTCTTGTAGCGTCGTAGTAAGGTGTCGCCGTGTCCAATATACTTCAGCCAGTTCCAGAAGCCGAAATGTGCATCTAGAACATCCTGTCGAGAGCCTGGCCCTTGTAGCTTGGTGGAACTCCCAAGTGCGTTGTGCGGGGCCCAAATGCGCTCGGGAGCTTCACCGTCGGTCAAACCTACACCTGGAATGAAGTTGAACGAAAAGCCCTGATGATTTAAGCTTTTATGCATTGACTCATGAAGCTTAGGGATGGCCGGAATGAGTGTTGTGGTTGACGGAGGTCGAATTTCGGCAGGCCAGTCATTGGAGATCCGTTTGTTCAGATTGACGAACCATTGACACGCGATATCGTAGCTGATGATGAGGATCGAGACGGCTAGACTCTTGATGGCACAGGCAAAAATATAGTCCATGTTGGCGTACCTTATTGCATGGAGAGATTAACCCGAAAGTACAGATGGTTTGAGCGTAAAGGTACCTACCTCTCCCCCTTGTGAAGATTCCCTGCACCTAAGGGCAAGATCATCTCCGAGCGAGCGCAGGAGCCCAGCCCCATGCCCGTATAGCGAAGACCAACTGTATTCTTGATGTTAGCTTGAAGGACGGCCTGCATGTTTACACAAGACTTGATCTGAAACGGGTTTAGTGCACATGATGTACGAAAACAGTTGAAACTCACATCTTCCTCACTCGCTTGGCTGAGGACGTACGCCTCGTAAGCAATTCTGGGTAATAGATAGGCCCACCCTATCCCTAGCCCAGGATCTTGAGAATAGTTGGAGACCATGTTGTTCTTCAGACGGAAATTGGCGTCCAGACTGACAATACCAGTATACAGGTATCTGAATAGGTGGTCAGCGACTGTCGACACATGGCGGTAAGACATGTTACATACTGATCTTCAGGCGGGACGTCCTGCCAACCAGGTGCAAGATTAACACCTGGTCGCGGACATGATGGACAACGGATTGCCAGTTCTCCGGGCTGAGTAGTGCTGACACCATTATCGACATTCGCGCGTCCAGCCCACTTGAGCATCTTGAGATGACGCCACTGAAGCATCATACGCATTAGCGCGCGATATCGAGACTTCGGAGTGTCGATTCCAGTGTTGATAGTGAGCTTCTCGAGTGCTCGATAAAAATCGTACGATGAAGCTTTGGTTGTAAATGAGAGCATGTGGAGTTGGCGCAGAAGTTCGAAAGTCGCGCAAGTCTTCACCACGATTTGCGATGCAGGATAGAGCCGGCGTCGAAGGAGCTGGAGATGCTGAGGTAGAAGACGCCGACAACCACAATATTGAATCGCCACTTCGTGGATACCATTTGTATGGAGAACGAGCATATTGGTGTGGCAGGGAACGGGATTCTCGCAGAACATACTGGCGTGATTGAGTTGTACCTTCAATCCCATTGATTTCAAGGACACCTTGACGAACGCATCGCCGGTCCACATCTAAGACGCAGATGTAAGTATTTGAACAGTGTAAGAATAGATGACCCACCTCTATGCGATGAAAAGGATGTGTTTTGTGCCTCTTCAGGCAGCAGCTCTGGCAGGTGAGATCGGGCTGGAAGCACTCGTGGCACCGATATCGACCAGACGAGGGGGTAGGATGGCCCCGAGCGATGCAATCACTGCACTGCTCGGATGTGATGAAATCCCCTCGACCACACCACCGCGTGAGCTCATCAAGGTAGGTTTGGCGATGAATCGACATCCACGTAACATGAGGGTGTTTCTACACAAGGTCGTCAGACAAGTAAGGAAAGCGACAAGAATGAACTCACCGAAACCATGCTCCGACCCTTCTTCGTTCTCAGTGTGGCCAGTGGCCTGATCTCGTCCATGACGTGTGATTCAACCGCAACATCGTACCACCCTCCATCGGGGTCCAGAGCAAATGTCGAATCATCAGGTGGCGCCCAAGATAACATACCCTCCCAGGCGTCAGTAGCAGGCAGAGGTGCCTTTTCGACAGGTGTAGATTGAATAGTTCTCGGGTCTTCACGCGCATAGACCATGGCATAGTCATGATCGAATGGGATAGGGTCATGGTAGGAGGCTTGGTGAGACGGACGAGGGCGTTTGTGTGGGCGACTATCCATTTTGGTGTTGACGCAAACAGTCTCGTTTGTTGATAACTAGTCGTGCGAAGTAGGCGGCCCGTGGCCAGCGTGGCCAGACTCCGTGACCTCTTGTGACTAGTCACAATGCGAACTGAAACGATCCTCGCACCTATGTCCCAGTCCCAGCGATGTGAAGCAGCGTCCCCCTAATGTAACCCTGCTCGATGGGGCGAGGGCCATGTTTGTCTCGGTGCAAGGTATGTTTTCCCGATTATTTATAATGTAATACTAACTCAACTACGTGTCCGGCCAGACTGGCTGCTTGATTCGCCGCCCATCTCTTTGCGTGCTCGGACTATCCTACGTCAAACGAAGCTACATCCAGCACTATGGCTCACCTATGGTTAGTCCTCTCATCCTCTTATCTTTCAGGTTCTCATCATAATACAGCAACCAACTCCAGCACAATCTTGAAAGGCCAGCCACTTTCATAATCAGGAACCTCTGAGCAGACTGGCTGCTCGTTTCATAACCCATCTCTTCGCGTGCCCGGACTACCCACCATTTTTCAGGTCGCGCTCATGCAAAGCTCTGATACCTTATCGGATATGCTCTATATCGAACGCCGCTGCACCCAGCAGTGACATTCGCGGCCTTGGTTCACCTTTCGCAGCCCTCTGCTCGTGGCTCCTCGGGACTCCGGTTATCCATCTCGGCTTATATGATCTCCTCAAAAGGGATGTGCGACGATACCTATTCGAATAAGCTTGGTGTATAGTGGCGCAGGGCATGTTCACTTTGAGGGAGATCAATCAGATAGAGAAACAGGTAAAAATCGACATCCGTGAGCACAAACCATCCTACCCCACTATTCTGTCTCTTTCCTCTCTAAACACGGTGCTCGTTCTGCAGGTGGAAAAGTCAACAACCCCTACAAGATATCACGCATGACACCACGTAGGACGTTTCACGTAGGACGTTTCCAGATACGCCCTTCCCTTCCCATCCTTCTCCAACACCACCTCACCCACCGCTTCCTGGTTCCCAGCAACCCCTGTGAGTGGGCATGATCTGAACACGAAGATTCGCGACCTCGGCTCATCGACCACGTTTGGTGTCACCGAGCTCCTCGACAACGTTTGGTGTCACCGAGCTCATCGACAACGTTTGGCGTCACCGAGCTCCTCGACAACGTTTGGTGTCACCGAGCTCATCGACAACGTTTGGTGTCACCGAGCTCATCGACAACGTTTGGTGTCACCGAGCTCCTCGACAATGTTTGGTGTCACCGAGCTCATCGACAACGTTTGGTGTCACTGAGCTCCCGCAAGCGACACATCTCCAGATGTTCGTCTTCGCCGTGCCCTTGAGTTGGTGACGCCACCACTCGGGTCTCCTCTCTAGCTCTCTGCGTCAAAAGGCAGTCTTTGACTCTCCCTAGATTACATTTCCTCACTTATGACCGCTGCCATTACCGCTGTACTGTACGCAATCCACTTACGCCATTCATACCCCACTAGATATCTTGTTCATCGTAAGCGCACTCATCGCTTTTCCCTTCTTCGGAGAACACAATATCTTTTTCTTGCATTAAATATAACACATTACTCATTTTCTCCACATTGCATTGTATTGGTTATTGTCGTATTAGCAGTATCCGTATTCACCCCTCCCAGCATTACTCCAATGCGAAGGACGCAAATCGATGGGCGTTTGGCCGTTCCTGATGGCCCATATTCAGATACCTAACTGTACTATTCATCACTACTGTAAGATTTGTGTGCTGTATGAAATAAACATTTCTTTCCCGCGTCCAACTGGGACCAAGACCATGAGACCCTTGATGACACCACGGACAACCTCATATTCTTTAAGTCAACTCGAATGGTATCAACTACCCAGTTGATTCCATTGCTGCATGTTTGAACGACTAACTCTTTGAGACTCATGGAATACGTCAGGATAATTTAAAAGCAAAGTCTTACCAGTCCATAGCCTACTATCTACATACATACTCTGACCGTAGTTCATTCGTGAAACCTCAGTTTATAATCTCCTGGCCAAGTATTTCATTTTCCCTCGCATATCGGTACTGCCTACAATATAGAGAACTTGAATTTGATTAAGAAAATATTCATGTTTGAGCCCTGATATTAGGAGCAAGCTACCAGGCAGCCTAGCAAAGCGAGCTTCAAAATCCTGGCGTGGTGATGTCGGGTTCGTCGAGATTCAACGAATTGGGTCAGGCAAATGCCTTTTTAGGATGACCCTGGGGCCTTCGCACCAATACCTCTCCTTCGAATATACATCACTGCCTCATCTTATTCAGAACAAACCCTTCAAAAATGCCCGGTCCATCCTCTCAAGAGATAAAGCGAGCACAGAAGAGGGCATGGTATGCTAGGTTAGTGCTCGTCTTCTATACTCTTCGTCCTCAGACATTCATTTCTTATTGGCTTACTGGGGTTCAGGAATGCCGAAGGAGAACGACAGAAGCGTCGGGAACGCGCTCAAAAGTAAGTCATCTATGGAGTCTCATCTATTGGATTTTTTTTGAACTACACTTCAGACGCAAAGAAGAGGGAGTGCCTGAGGATGTTGCAGAATTGCGAAGGGAGCGCCATCGTCAGGCACAGGCTCATTACAGGGAGGCAAACCGAACTGTCCTACGAATGTTGAGTTGGGAGAACTGGTTAGCACCAGTACCATTTTTTTTGGATTCTGATCTGACCTAGAAATGACATCCCCAGTCATAAGAAAAGATCGCAGAAAATGGGAGATACCCGTGACAGAGATGAGGCGGAATATCAGGCGTTCATGGCACTCGAGTAGGGTTGAGAGTAATCAAAACACAAAATGGAGTTGTCCAGCGTCGATGGTTAACGTAGGCCTTAAAAACCAATATCAATCCCCATGACCCCCAAAAAGATCAAACGAAATACTAGGCGCCCGTGACAGAGACCAGGGGCATGGCCAGTCATTCATGGCCGCTCCAGCTGGGTAGTAAGTAGCCGCAAACAGAATGGAGTTACCTAGCGTCGATGGCCTGCATGGGCGTCCAAACCAATATCAAATACCAGGACCAACAACATCAATATGCACGGATTCGTCATATTTACAGGGTATTGGTATTTCTGCAATTTTCTGATTTGCCATACGCCACTCACTGGTCCCCTGATACTTTCCAAATGAACTTGGAGTATAACACATCGAAAGAATGGCATGAAGGCATATATTGACATAGTCTGAACATTTGAGTGGGGGTAGTAGATAAATAAAATAAATAGGTAGGTAATGAGGCATTTAGTTGTAAGGAATTGCATATGTAAGTGGTATGTTATCGAAACGACGAAAGACATACTAAGGAGGGGCAGATTTCTTAGAATCCTTGCCGAGTTGTTTCATGATGAACTTGTCGAATTGTGATGGCGTTAGATGTGCAAATGGCGAGGGAAGGGGTATCCCTTTTGGGGTACGAGGAGAAAAAAAAGGAGACCCATTGATAGTTGGCAGGCCTGAAGTTGAAGCAGTATTCGAAGTCGAAGCAATATTCGAGGTCGAATGGGGAGTCTGGTTGGCGAAGGTCCCTTGAGTCGAATGGTCGTGAGCGGACATAGGCGGAATGATTGATGTGGGTAACTCCTCTGAAGAGTCGGAAAGGAACATATCGTCAGGCGACTGGTCGCGTTGAATCGCGGATGCAGATGCAGGTGCAGACGCAGATGGGGCTGTCACAGATGGGGTCGCAGCAGCCACACTCTCCCCTGCAGGGGGGGTATTGGGTAAATACATATCGTCCGGTGGTGACGTGAAGCGAGGCGACGCGGGAGCAGCTGTACGGCGAGTGCGACGAGCACGGCGGCCACAACCACGAATCGGCTGACTGGGGTCAACTGAAGGGGTGACGACAGAGAGGCCGGTCATTGGCGTTGGAACCGTTGGAGTGGGATCTTGCAGAAATGCTCGGATAGATTCTTCTTCCTCACTATCGGAGATGACAGTGGTGGGCCAAGGTCCAGTTGAGGGTGTCTGATACCTTCCGTGTTGGCGACAATCCGGGAGGGGGAGAATAGCCACTGGGGAAAGAGGTCTACACCGTTTCTTGGCCTTATTGACGTTGGTTGCAGCGGAGAAATTTCTCTTCTTTCGAGGGCTTCTGGAATTGATCCAGATAGGGTTGGTGCTGGTCCCAGCTGGCGTAGATGGGGGAAAGGTGTCGTCATAGCCTGGTGAGGTTGCTGACCCCGGAACAACCTGGAGCTGAGCCATGAAACCCTCACGGATGAGAGACTGAGCAGTTGGGTTCGGTGGGGCGATGTCGGGCGAAGTATTATCGGTGAGATTAGCTGGAAATAGGTTGTTAATCATAGCAATTTGGTGTACAGAGAAACGAAACTTACAACGCTGGGGGCGACGTCTACGTGTGATCAATCTCTCAGTAGCTCCAGTAGCAACCTCAGCAGTAACAGGTGCCAAAAGGACAGCTGCGCTGGATGGGATCGGTGCATCACGGCCATCCATAGTAGAATCTATGGAGACGGTCGCAGCAGCCAACACATCGACTTGACGGTCTGGGCGATGCGCAGGCGAGTCGGACAACGATGCCAACATCTGAAAGAAGGTGGGTGGATTGTCAGAACGACTAAGAAAGGGGTTGTCCGCGAATAAGCTGCGGTCGAACTGTGGAAAGTTGGGTAGAGCGGCGCCATTGGCGACCGGGCTTGTGAGGTTTTTTTCGTCAGGGAGTTGCATGAGGATGTTGCGAAAAAATACGGCATTGAAGCCGCCCAGCTTATATTCTATCGAGGGGAATCAAATTCACCGATTGGGAGTGCTGGAGATCGATCTGAGGGTCAGCACAGTGTGGCTTCAACCTAACTCAATGGCGTTCGTAGTGTCCTACCTCTGAGTTTGATTGCCATTCTGCAAGGAGAGATTGCGTCGGGCGAACCGCCTCAGCAGAATTGGTTAGGTTGGATAACCAATTGCTTGCGCTGGCGATCCTGAGGTATAAATCTCGAGCTGGTTTCGGGCTGGTTCACGGTCAGATTGAGTTCATTCATAAAGAACTGGGGCATACCTCTTCCTCTGATGCGCGACTGCCTTTCTTTTTGCTTGAAACAAAACATCCTGGTCGATCCTGCAATACTGAACGTCGAGAATTGAGCAGGTGAGAGACAGAGGGAAGTTCTATTGAAACGTACTCACCTTGGATCTACTAGCATGGTCAACCCAGGGACATTCCGCGATACAAGGAAAGTGTTCCTAATGGGGGAGCTCCCAGCATATGCGAAGGCTGTTGAGGGTGGCTACGCTATCGATGCCATTGCATTGATCAGCCGCCGATACTTCAAGAGATACCCAGTGGACTTACCTCTTGACGAAGAGCCAACTCCGGAGCACTTAGCAGCCGTTGATGACGATGCAATCGAGCCGGACGAACCTCCCATGGACCATACGCAGCTGGGCCTAGAGGAATTCATAGATGAGGGTCTTCGTCGAGAAGAACGAGCTGCATTGGTTGTTTATCGCCAAGCTGTGAGTTCAAGTTATGATGTGTTTGACTCCAAAGGCGTTGCTCACCTTCGGATCTCTAGCAAATAAAGCGCTGGCTTTGTTATCAGTACCTGAAATCCCAAACCCCCGACCCTCGCGATACGGGTGAACATAAACTTATAGTATTTTTGAAGCCATTAGAGGTGTATTTACAAAAAACTCTGAGATGCTTGGTGGAAACCTAGAACGCAAAGAGAAAGCTCGTAAACTTGTAATTCAAATGGTCAATAGTCTTACTTCTAAAATGGAAATTGGTGGACCAATGGCTTGTCTCTATCTACTTGGAAATCCTGATCATTATACTAGTCATAAGTTTACTGTGGTATACTGGAAGAACTATGTTGGAGAAGTTCTATCATCTTAGAGATCAGATGATAACATACAAGATATTGTACCAGAGAAACTTGTACTCCAAAAAAGCAATGGAAAGTATGTGGGTTTTACAGCAGTCCATGATTATATTTATAGACCACAAGCATTTGAGAACAAATCACTTTATGAATGGGTCCAAATGAGTGTCAAGTGCAAGGCT
>Ga0247742_10002899_pt1 | contig 11062 bp, 10 predicted proteins | sample UWRJL208509C2_FD_180944 | JGI IMG/M metagenome (GOLD analysis project Ga0247742, IMG submission 180944) | Plant litter microbial communities from Arlington Agricultural Research Station in Wisconsin, United States - UWRJ-L208-509C-2 | ecosystem: Environmental > Terrestrial > Plant litter >... | reverse complement strand
CGCTGGCCGCGCTTGGCACGGATGCGGTAGACGTGCTTGGCGAGATCGTCACCGATCTGCGACGACTCCTCGAACTCGTTCTCGGTCTCGATCGTGTGGTCTGCGCCGCAGGCGATGGTCATGCCCGAGTTGGTGCACCGGTAGCCCAGCACGTATCGGCCGTCGAGAGCGCGCTTGTAGCGCGGCTGCAGGACGCGATCGGTGAATGCCTCGGCCTTGCGCGGGTCGAAGTCCTTCGACGCGCTCGCAGGGGCGTGGTACTCGTCGATGCCGTCTTGACGGTTGAGGATCTGGCTCGAGATCACGACGGAGGCATCGGCATCGAGGAGGGTGACCTCGTAGTCCATGAACGCGAGGTGGCGATCGGTGAACGACACCATGCGGCGCGAGTCGATGAGCACGCGCTTGCCCGACGGGGTGCGCCACTCGAGAGAGCGACGCAGGATGCCGTCGGCGAAGTCGAGCCTGCGCTCGTACATCGGCAGGTCGGCCTCGGTGAGCACCAGCGGCTCGTCGTCGACGTAGAGCCGGATGATCTTCGCATCGGGCGCATTGACGATGGTCTGCCCGACGCGGGCGAAGCCGAAGGCCTCCTCCGCGTGCCTGATGGGCCAGGTCTCGTGGAAACCGTTGATGTAGGTGCCGTGCTCGTGGCCGTCGCGACCCTCGTCGACGTTGCCGCGCAGTCCGAGGTAGCCGTTGCCGACCGCGAAGAGCGTCTCGGTGCGGCCCATGTCCTTCGAGCTGAAGTCGTTCTCGACGAGAGCCCACTCGTCGAGCGGGAAACGGTTGCGATCGAGCGGATCACGAGAGATGAGGTTCATGCGGGTTCCCCAGGGGTCGGAGTCGAGGATGTGTGGGAGGAGAGGGGAAGCAGCACGTCGAGGTCGTCGACGACGATGTCGGCTCCGCTTTCGAGGAGCTCTGCAACGCCGGCGCCGCGGTCGACCCCGAGGACGAGACCGAATTTACCATCGCGCCCGGCCTGCACGCCCGAGTGCGCGTCTTCGACGACGACGCACTGCTCGGGACGAAGCCCGAGAAGGTGCGCGCCGTACGCGTAGGTCGCGGGGGAGGGCTTGCCCGCCAGGCCCTTCTCGTCGGCGACGAGTCCGTCGACGACCACGTCGAACCGGTCCCGGATGCCGGCTGCGCGCAGCACCGGATCGGCGTTGCGCGAGCTCGACACGACGGCCACGAGGAGTCCTGCGTCGACCACGGCGTCGAGGAAACGGAGCGATCCGGGGTACGGCGCGACCCCGTCGGCCTCGAGGGACTCCGTGAAGGCCGAGTTCTTGCGGTTTCCGAGCCCGCAGACGGTCTCGAGCTGCGGCGAGTCGTCGGGTGTGCCCTCGGGCAATGAGATCGATCGCGACGCGAGGAACGATCGCACGCCGTCGTAGCGCGGCTTGCCGTCGATGTAGGCGAAGTAGTCGGCGTCGGTGTAGGGCTCGGCGATGCCTCGCGACGCGAGGTACGGCGAGAAGAGCCGCGCCCAGGCCGACATGTGCACGTCGGCGGTGGGGGTGAGCACGCCGTCGAGGTCGAAGAGCACGGCCCGGAGCGACAGCAGTCGCTCGCGCGCGTCGGATGGAGAGAGCACCGGAATCGGGGCAGAAGTCACAGGAGTCCTTGTGGGTACCGAGGGGGGATCGGGCGGAGAAAGTCGTGGGGTCGAGCGATGTATTTCCGCAATCGTAGCGGCTGCATGGAAACGTTTCCGCACTCGCGCTTCAGGGTGTGGAGAGCCACGGACGGACGAGGGATTCCGAGACCTCCCACAGGCCGGCCGCGAGCGTGTCGTCCCGGGCCGCCCGGCTCGCTCTCCCGTCTGGACGCAACCCGTCGAAGTAGGTGCCGCTGGGCGCCGACGGCGCGGCGGCCGACACCAGCTCGACCAGCGGCGCGGCCCCGGCCTGCGGGGTGATGCCGAGCCCGCCGTTGCCGAGCGCATTGCCGACCCGGAGCATCCACGACGACGCACCGAACGACGTCGTGACGAACCCGGGATGGAACGAGTACGCCGTGATTCCGCTATCGCGTGTTCTGCGGGCCAGCTCCCTCGTCGTGAGCAGCACCGCGGTCTTGGCAGACCCGTAGGCCTGCCATCCGCCGAGCCAGGGCCACCTGCGGCTGTCGAGGTCGTCGAGACGAAGACGTCCCCAGCGGTTGGCCACGCTGCCGGTCGAGACGATCGTGACCGGATGCCCCGCGGCGGCGGACTCGCGCAACCTCGGCAGCAGGAGCCGGGTCAGCAGGAAGGGGGCGAGATGATTCACCTGGAACGTGCTCTCGTGGCCGTCGACGGTGCGGGTGCGGCGCGAGAACAGCCCGCCGGCGTTGTTGGCGAGCGCGTCGATGCGGCCGTAGCGATCGAGCAGCTCGTCCGCCACGCGGCGCACCTGCGAGAGCGACGCGAAGTCGGCGATGAACGCCTCGGCGTCGGCGATGGATGCGGCGACGTCGTGCGTGCGGCCGGGATCGCGCCCGACGACCGCCACTCGCGCGCCGCGTCTGCCGAGCTCGAGGGCGGCGGAGCGGCCGATTCCCGAGCTGGCTCCGGTGACGACGACGGTCATGCCGGCCAGGGAGCGACCGGGATCGGTCACCGGTAGTTGCCCTTCTCGAGTCCGGCCTCGATCTCGAAGCGGTTCGTCAGGGCGTTGCGGCCGGCGAGCATGTAGAGCACGGGGAAGACCATGCCGTACTTCTTCCATTGCTCGCGGTGCACGGCCTCGTGTTCGAGCACGGCCGGTTTGGCATTGTCGTCGGTGAGGTAGACGCCGCCCACGCACGAACCGCCGCGAGAGAACGCCCATTTCGGCAGACCGCGGAAGACGAAGAGGCCGTCGACCCGGCGCACTTTTCCGGTGCTCAGCGCGAACCCCCAGACCAGAGCGACCGTCGTGGCGTAGAGATAGCCTGCGCGGGCCAGCGGGGGAGCGAGCAGCACCGACTTCGCCGCCCTGGTGAGCGCCGTATCGGGAATGGAGATCGGATTCACGCGCCGACGGGCCGACCATAGGTCTCGAGCAGGCGCAGCCAGACCTCGTTGACAGTGGGATACGCGGGAACCGCGTGCCAGAGCCGATCGAGAGGCACCTGGCCCGTGACGGCGATCGTGGCCGCGTGCAGCAGCTCGCCCACGTCAGGGCCCACGAAGGTCACGCCGAGCACGACCGAGCGGTCCTCGTCGACCACCATGCGTGCGGTGCCCTTGTAGCCGTCGGCATGCACGCTCGCACCGGCGACATTGCCGATCTCGTAGTCGACGACTCGCGTGCGGTAGCCGGCCTTCTCCGCGGCGGCGGCCGTCAGGCCGACCGACGCGACCTCGGGGTCGCTGAACGTGACCTGGGGCACGGCCTGGTGATCGGCGGTAGCGACATGCGCACCCCACGGCTGGTCGAAGACCTCTCGCCCGGCGGCGCGGGCGGCGATGACGTCTCCGGCGGCACGCGCCTGATACTTTCCCTGGTGGGTGAGCAGCGCCCGGTGGTTCACATCTCCGGTGGCGTAGAGCCAGCCTCCGTCGAACGGCTCGCCCTCGGCATCGACCACGCGCAGGGTGTCGTCGACCGTCAGCCAGTCGCCGGGTGCGAGTCCGATGGTCTCGAGGCCGAGGTCGTCGGTGCGGGGCGTGCGCCCGGTGGCGACGAGCAGTTCGTCGGCGACGACGGTCGAGCCGTCGTCGAGGTGCACGACCACGTCGCCTCCGCCCAGCCTCTCGACGCTTGTCGGCGACGTGTTGAGGTGCAGCGACACCCCGAGGTCCTTCAGTGAGGCGCCGACGAGCTCGCCCGCGAACGGCTCCATCGTCGAGAGAATCCCTCCGCGCGAGACGAGCGTCACAACGGAGCCGAGGCTGGCGTAGGCCGTGGCCATCTCGACGGCGACCACGCCGCCGCCGATGATCGCGAGCCGTGGTGGAATCGACTGCGCGCTCGTCGCCTCACGACTGGTCCACGGGCGCGCTTCCTTCAGCCCGGGAACGTCGGGCAGCAGGGCGGCAGACCCGGTCGACACGGTGATCGCGTGCGCCGCCGAGTACCGGGTGGTCTGCCCGTCGGTGCCGGTCACCTCGATCTCCTTCGGCCCGACGAATCGCGCGTATCCCCGGATCAGGTCGATGCCGGCACCTGCGACCCACTCCGCCTGGCTGGAGTCGTTCCAGTCGCTCGTGAACGAGTTGCGGCGCTCGAGCACGGCGGCCACGTCGATCTCGCCGGTCACGGCCTGTTTGGCGCCACCGACCGCGCGGGCGGCGCGCAACACGGTTCCGCTGCGGAGAAGGGCCTTCGACGGCATGCACGCCCAGTAGCTGCATTCGCCCCCCACGAGTTCGCTCTCGACGAGGGCCGTGCGCAGTCCGCCTCGCACGGCCCGGTCGGCGACGTTCTCGCCGATGGCTCCTGCTCCGATGACGATGAGGTCGTATTCGGTCGTTGTCATGATGGTGTCCTGACGTCAGTGGCCGGTGAACCGAGCCGTGGTACGGGAGGCGAATGCCTCGAGGCCGATGCGGGCATCGTCGCTGGAGGCGAGTCGAACGAGGGCAGGCTGCAGCTCCGCCTCAGCCGCCGCGTCGCCGGAGCGCACCGCGAGGCGCGCGTTGGCGAGCGCCGCCTGAACGGCCAGCGGGGCCTGGGCGGCGACACGTTCGGCGAGTTCGAGCGCACGGTCGAACTGGATGCCGTCGGGCACGACCTCCTGCACCAGACCGATTCGCAGGGCCTCGGCCGCGTCGAACATGTCGCCGGTCAGGATCCACCGCATGGCGTTGCCCCAGCCGACGGCACGAGGGAACCGGAGCGTCGCACCGCCGAACGGAAGGATTCCCCGGCTGACCTCGAGCTGCCCGAATCGCGTCGAGTCGGCGGCGACGACGATGTCGCTGGCCAGCATCAGCTCGATGCCGAGCGTCAGGCAGATGCCCTGCACGGCCATGACGACGGGTTTCGTCAGCGCCCTCCCGGAGACCTGCCACGGGTTGATGCCATCGGCGTCGACGTAGTCGATTCCGTCGGCCGTGATGCGGGGGCCGATGTCGGCGAGGTCGAGCCCCGCGGTGAAATGATCGCCCGCGGCGTGCACGAGGCCCACACGCAATTCGGGATCGGAGTCGAGTTCGCCGTAGGCGGCCGAGAGCTGCTGCAGCATGGAGAAGTCGGCCGCATTGCGCTTCTCGGGCCTGTCGAGCCTGATGAGCAGCACGTGCCCCCGGCGCTCGGTCGTGATGCGCACGGGTTCTGCTGTGCTTTCGGTGTCGGTCACGGGGTCTTCTCCTCTGCTCGCTGAACCGGCCGGGTGAGGGCCGAGATGATGCGGAGGATGCTCGGCAGGTCGTCGGATGCGGCCTCCGGCGTCGAGGGGGCGAACTCCGTGATTCCGGCACCCACGAGTGGATACGACGCACGGATCTCCGAGATCGCCTGCACCAGCTGCTGTACAGACAGGCCGAACGGCTCGGGGTATCCCACGCCATCGATCTCGGCGGGATCGAGCACATCGAGGTCGACGTGGATGTAGACCCGGCTCGCGCCCGTCCGTGCGATCGCCTCGACCAGAGAGGCGGGCTGCTGCAGCTCGGACAATGGGACCACGCGAAGGCCCGAGGCGTCGACGAAGGCGGCCTCGTCGTCGTCGAGCGAACGCGTTCCGGCGAGCACCACCTGCGTCGGCGACAACGGCGAGTCGGGCACGAGCCCAGCGGGGCCGTCGCCGAGCAGGGTACGCAGCACCATGCCGTGGAAGGCGTGAGACGGCGACGACTCGGGCGAGTTGAGGTCGCCGTGGGCGTCGAACCACACGAGCGCGGTCGTCGACTCGGCGGAGCTCGCAAGCGCGTGCGGAACGGCACCGAGCTCGACGGCGCAATCGCCTCCGATCGTGATCACCGGGCCGGCGGTGCTCGCGAGCACCCGCTGCTGGTTCGCGAGCACCGACTGAAGAGCCGTGAAGCGGAGAACGCCGGTTCCCTGCGACTCGCCGGCACCCACGGGCACATCGACGACGCGGGTCGCGGCGGCCGGAAGGTCGCCCTGGATCGCAGAGGCACCGTCGACGAGACGCATGGCGCGCGACGAACCGGACCCCTGCCACTGGGGCACGATCACGAAGGTTGCTGGCACGTACTCAGTCTTCCACGGACGTGGGCGCGGGGGAGCGGATGCTATTCGACCGGAGCGTCGATGGGGCGGGGAGGCTGGCTCTTCGCCTTCAACTGAGCCAGGCGCGCGTCGACCTCGGTGAGCTCGCCGATGTCGTCGAGGCTCTCGAACTGGGCGTCGAGGCTCGACGCCGTCAACTCCTCCTGGCCCCGCACCTTGGCCTCTTCGCGGCGGATCTTGTCTTCGAATCTGCCGAGGTCGCTCGTGGGGTCGAGGACGTCGATGCTCTTCAACGCGTCGTGAACAGCGCTCTGCGCTTCGACGGTCTTGGCGCGAGCGGCGAGCTCGTCGCGCTTGCGGGTGAGCTGGCCGAGCTTCTCCTTCATCGAGTTGAGGCCGGCCTTGAGCTTCTCGACGATCTCGGTCTGCGACGCGATCGACGGCTCGGCGTCGCGCGCCTCGTTCTCGCTCTGCAGCTGGCGCGTCAGGGCAACCTTGGCGAGGGCGTCGAACTTGTCTGCGTCGACCGTGTTGCCGGCCACGCGCAGCTCGTCGCCCTTCTGGCTCGCAGCGAGCGCCTTGCGGCCCCAGTCCTCGGCCGTCTTCACGTCTTCGCGGTGGTCGTCTTCGAGCAGCCGCAGGTTGCCGATGGTCTGAGCGATCGCGCCCTCGGCATCGGCGATGTTGTCGCTGTAGTCGCGCACGAGCTGGTCGAGCATCAACTGGGGATCCTCGGCCTGGTCGATGAGCGCGTTGATGTTCGCCTTCGCGAGCTGGGTGATCCGACCGATGATGGACTGCTTTGCCATTTCCTTCTCCTTGGGTTGTAGCCGTGGATTGTGCGTCTTCTAGAAGCGTCCGCCGCCGCCGCGCCGCCCGCCGGAGCGTCCTGACGACGAGCTCCTGCGTGAACCCGACGATCGCGAGGAGCCCGACGAGCGAGAGGAGCCGGAGGAGCGTCCGCCGCCGCCCCAGCTCGACGAGCCGCCGAACATGCCGCCGGAGTAGGAGCGTCGCGACGAGCCGCCTCCGCCCGAGAAGAGTCCGCCGAGGAGGCCGCCCAGCATCGCCGAGTCATCCACCCCCTGCTCGCCTTGCCCGGAGTAGGGGCTGTAGGCATCCACGTCGATGCGTGCGGCCTGATCGGCTGACTGCGCGAACTGGTACGCCTGGTTGGCCGACGACAGGGCGCGTTCCGGATCGGTCGACTGCAGTCCGTACGACTCGTTCAGCAGCCGTTCTGCCTCGGCGATGCGGGTGCGGGCGTCGACGCTCACCGCTCCCCGTCGGGTCACCACGTACTCCTTGACGGCGGCGATGGTGCTGGATGCCGCGGCGAGGGTTCGCGACAGCTGCTCCTGGGTGCGGGCCAGGCGTTGGGCCTGTTCACGTACTCCCGCGAGGGCGGCGTCGAGCGGTGCGTTCGCGTTCTGGAGGGCCTGGAGTGCTGCGACGGGATCGGACGCGCCTGCACTTCGTGCCTGGGTGATGGCGGCGTCGAGGGCTGCGACCAGAGGAGACAGTTCGGCGGTTCGGGGTGCGCCCTCGGGCGTGGCGAGCAGAGTTCGAGCCTCGGCGGTGTCGTTCGTCGCCTCCGAGACGGCGCTCGCCAGCGCGGCGGCGGCGTTCTGGAGCGCCGCCCCGAGCGTGCCGACGGCAGTGACAAGCGTCTCGGACTGGGCCACGGCGGCCTGGGCCCGTTGGATGCTCACGGCGGCCTCGCTGGCGCGCCCGCCCGCGATCAGGCCGGGAACGGCCGTCGCCGTCGCCTCGGCGTAGGCGAGGAGCTTCTCGGCCTGGGCCGGGTTCTCGAGGACGGTGGCGAGGGCATCCGCCGAATACGTCGCTCTCAGCGACTGCACCGTCTGCGTGGCAGCCGGGATGCGCTGCCGGGCGGATGCGACGCCGGACGCGATGGCGTCGAGTGACGGCTGGGGGTTCTTCTCGAGTTCGCGCAGCGCGGCGAACGCGTCGGCCTGTGCATCGAGCTCGGCGTCGGCGCTGGTGCAGAGTTCGATGATCTTCAGCGACCACGCCCGCCTGTCGTCGGCGCTGTCCGGCGTGCCGTCGTCGAGGTTCTGTTTGAGGGCGAAGCTCTGACGCACTTTCTCTTTCGCGCTGTCGAGGGCCTGCGCGAACGCCGCCGTGGCGTCGTCGCCGAACTGCGCGATCGCGAAGCCCAGCTCCTGCTCGCTGCTCTTGACCGCGTCGTCGAGCTGAACAAGGAGCCTGCCGACCTCCCTGTCGAGTTCGAGCTGGGTCGGGCCGTCGGAACCCGACTGGGCCGCCGCCTTCGCCTTCGACCGCTTGCGCAGGTAGACGGCGCCGACGACCCCGGCCACGACGACGACGGTGCCTCCCAGCGCCCAGGTCAGCACGGAGGATCCTCCGCCTGCCGTCTCCGCTTCGTCGCCCGGAGTGATCACGGGCGGCGACACGCTCTCGCCGTCGAGCAGCTCGGAGAGCCCCGACGCCGTGTTGATGGCGGCTCCCGCCCAGTCGTTCTGCCGAAGAGACGGCTGGATGGACGTGGTCTCCAGCTCGCTGAGCTGGGCGTCGGTGAGCGCGAAGTCGGGATCGACGGAGAGCTGGTAGAGCCGGTCGTCGGTCGCGACCGCCAGCAGAACGTCGTTCACGCCGAGATCGTTCTTCATCGCGGTGTCGTCGGCCCACGCCTCGCGGTCTGCCACGCCCGTGAAGCTGTCGACGTAGACGACGAAAAGGTTCGTGCCCTCGTTCTGCGACAGCTCGTCGAGCGCATCCTGCACCTCGGCCGCTCGAGTGCCCACGACCCCCACGCGATCGACCACATAAGCGCCGCCGAGGTTCACCGGGTCCGTCGCCTGGGCGGCCTGCGGCGCCTGCAGGGCGAGCAGGGCGAGAACGAGTCCGGTACCGGCGACGAGGCCGGATCGGAGGAAGGAATATCGTCGTCGATCGGTTCTGGACATCGCAGGCAGTCTAGAACAACCGCCTGCGCCGGGCCTATGACCACGTATGTGTCGTCTCGTTACGACAGAGCTGGGGAGGAGCGTGCGGATTCAGCATGATGGGTTCATGGCCACCCGCTCGGAGAAACGACTCAGCGTCGTCGAAGTGACCCGGTATCGCCCTCGCGACGTCGAGTACCACGCCTATGTCGAGGTGCTCAACTCCCGGGCGGTACAGGCCGCTGAAGATGCCGGATGGATCGTGAACCGGGTCGCCGCGGCCGATGTCGGCACGGCCTCCCTGCTCGCCCTCACCGACGCGAGCGAGGCCATCATGCTCATGGGCGGCGAGGACATCTCACCGCGTTTCTACGGTGGCGACGAGGACTACCCGTTCGAGAGCCAGCATTTCGAGACGGCCGACGAGGGGCAGATCGCCCTCGTTCACCGAGCGATCCGCAGGGGAACCCCGCTGCTCGGCGTGTGTCGTGGGCTGCAGATCATCACCGTGGCCCTCGGAGGCGACATCGTTCAGGATCTCGGATCCGACACGATCCACAAGAACCTCGGCGCCCCGATCCGCGACATCATGGCAGCGCACCCGGTGGCCCTCGAGCGCTCGAGCCGGCTCGCCGCAGACCTCGGCACACGTGACCTCGTCGTGCAGAGCGCGCATCACCAGGCCGTCGGTCGGCTCGGCGACGGACTCGTGGCTGTGGGCACGGCGCCGGACGGCGTCGTGGAGGCCGTCGAGCATGTCGATGCTCCGATCACCGGCGTGCAGTTCCACCCCGAGGACCCGGGTGCGCCCGCCGGCCAGCTGGCCTCCCTCGTCGCCAGGCTGGGCGCGCGCGAGGCCGCGTTCGCCTGAGGCCGACGCCCTCGCGTCGGTCGATCAGTCTGTCGAGCGGGTCGCCGCCGCGATGATCGCGGTAAGCGACGACTGCATGGCCTGGAGTTCGGAGACGGGCATGCCCAGCTGCTCGATCATGGTCTGCGGAATGGACTCCGCCCGTGAGCGCAGCTGTCGTCCCTCGGCAGTCAGCGTGACGTCGAGCCGCCTCTCATCCGTCGAGCTGCGTCGACGATCGATCAGACCGGATGCCTCGAGCCGCTTAAGCAGGGGAGACAGGGTCGCGGGTTCGAGCTGCAGGGCGGCGCCGAGGTCCTTCACCGATCTCGGATCCTGCTGCCACAGTGCGAGCATCACCAGGTACTGGGGATGGGTCAGTCCGAGCGGCTCGAGAACGGGCCTGTAGAGAGCGATGACGCTGCGAGAGGCGACCGCGAGGGCGAAGCACACCTGATTCTCGAGTGCGAGCACATCGACGTCATCCGTCACGCCGGCCCCTTCCACCGTGCGGTTCGCACGAATCAATAGGGCACTAAGTATATGGCGCCTACAGGCCGGGAACGTGTCGGATGTTCGATCGCGCGAGCTTGACGGCCTCTCCGACACCGCCGTTCAACACGAGCTTCGACATCGCGAGACCGAAACCGCTGACCTGCTTCGCCGTGATCGTGGGCGGCAGCGACAAGGCCAACGGATCGGTGCTGATGTCGACCAGAGCCGGGCCGTCATGGGCGAACGCCTCGCTGAGCGCGTCCTTCAGCTGCCCCGGGTCGTCGACCCGGCGGGCGAAGAAGCCGAGCGCCGTCGCCACGGCGGCGTAGTCCACGCCGGGCACATCCACGCCGAAGTCGGGATAGCCGTCGACGAACATCTCGAGCTTCACGAGACCGAGGGTGGAGTTGTTGAACACCACGACCTTGATCGGCAGCCTATACGCCGCGATGGTCACGAGTTCGCCGAGCAGCATCGACAGGCCGCCGTCGCCCGAGATCGTGACGACCTGCCTGCCGGGATACGCCGACTGGGCTCCGATCGCCTGCGGAACCGCATTCGCCATCGATCCGTGCAGGTACGAGCCGATCAGCCGCCGCCGGCCGTTGGGTGTGACGTACCGGGCCTGCCAGACATTTCCCATGCCGGTGTCGGCCGTCACGATCGCGTCGTCGGAG
>Ga0247742_10002898_pt1 | contig 11063 bp, 13 predicted proteins | sample UWRJL208509C2_FD_180944 | JGI IMG/M metagenome (GOLD analysis project Ga0247742, IMG submission 180944) | Plant litter microbial communities from Arlington Agricultural Research Station in Wisconsin, United States - UWRJ-L208-509C-2 | ecosystem: Environmental > Terrestrial > Plant litter >... | reverse complement strand
CCAAAATGAATAGGAGCTTTCCACCGCCTTCAAGAACGTTCCGGCAGGCTTGACCCGTGCACCACCTGTCACTAGTCCCATATCAGACTCCAGATACCCCTTCTACGATGCGCCTTACCCATCAAAGGATGATTATCCGGACATCAGGTTCTGGTCTCGAGCCAGTTACAATGCGTTCCTACAGGAGAAGAAAAGCACTGCGGCTGTCTTTAATCCAGCAGCACCACAACGTCGACGAGGAGGTGCCCGGTTGGCGCAGAACGACGAGAACGTACAGGACGACTTCATCGAGAATGAAGATGGCACGATCGTTTCTGGGTCTGTGGCAGCAGGGATTCGGAGAGTTGCCCGCGACTCGTTCAAGGAACTCAGTGAAGATAACCAAGTTGCTCTCCCCGAGAAATTCTCCCACATAGCTCCGTCATCGCGCAAGTTTGTCCTCAACAGGCTTTACGCTCAGTACCCTTATCTTAGACTCTGTGCCGACAACTGGAAGGCCGAGCTCATCCTCTCTCGCGTATATTCTGTAATGAACAATACGAAGGCTCGACAAACGAAGACCAAGGTGAAAGTGGAGGCGGTTGTTGAGACCCTTCCTACTTTGTCTTTACGTCCCTCTCAAGACACCAATAGGGCCTCGTCTACGTCACGGAAACGGAAAAGTCCCTCATCTCATGACGATAAACCACAGAGCAAGCGCCAGCGCTCACAACGCTTATCCTCTCCACTGCCACTATCTCGGCGGTCTACTTCTCCGTTCATTGACCTTACTGAATCCCGCCCACCATCACCTCCTGTCCAGTTTGGCCCATCGAACCATCCTCCGGGCCCTGCAGTGCCTGAGCCTCGGCCCAAGCCACGTCCTCTTATGCACCCCATCCACACGAGCGCACCGCTCCCTCAAAAGCAAAATCCTCCAGTGAACTTCAATCGCCAACCAACCGTCACCTCAACCGCTGCATCTGTTGCCAGCGATGGATCTCCAGCATTGGCAAGTTCAACCACCAGCAAGAACAATGAAGGCGTTATAGCACCCACATCCACCTCTGACCAGTCTCAACAACCCACCGATGATGGCAAGAAGTCGGACGAGCTTGTAAATCCGCTGTGAGTCTGTTAACCTACACACAAATTCTATGACACTAATGTTCTATAGTGACCACGAATTCGGTCCAGCAACCAGCGCAACCACACGCCTCGAGACACTACGGTCTGAAAAGGTCAAAAAAGTATCACAAACGACGACAGCGCTGTCGACAATGACGGAATCGACGACCATCGCCAACAGCACAAAGACAACAACACCTATCAACTCGACAGGTAAAGTCGCATAGATTATCCATACTGCCGCCATCACAAGGCCCCGGCGGAGTATTGTCTTCTCTATCCTGCTGACATCTTATTCGTTTGCAGGCGCACAGAAGGCACGCAGCACGGAGGTTGGTATGAAGAAGGTTACAAAAAGCTACGCTCCACAGTATGTACTATCTCTCTAGTCTTTTCTCCGCTGACTCCTCGGTTTAGGAACCTTTATTATCAACATTACCTTCAAGACAATGACGCAGTGACCCCAGAACGATTCAATGCACTGTGGAAGGCGCTAGCGAAGAATGAAATCCAGGTAAGCTCAGCTCGAACGCTTATGAGGAACCACCTAATACTTTTCATTGAGAAATGGACCACGTTGAGCAAGGAAAAGAAATCGGAGGAAAAGTCTGTGGAAGGTGATAAGAACTGAAAGGTATGTTTTGTCCTCGCGATCGATCTTGCGCTTATGGTAACAGCACAATCGCTGAACCTCAAGCACATGTCTTGCGCTTTCTCCGTGGCCAACTCACATTTTTTAGCTCTCTCGTGACTACAATCTGCGTTCAACATGGCGTGATTTCGTGTCTCTCCTGATTCCCTCTTGTCTCGGCTCTCAATTGCTCCTTTCTGGCTGGGTCTCGTTACTCTGCGTCTCTTTCGCTTAATCCTATCGCTTTGCCACTCTCAAGTCGTTTTTGCTATGGTGCGTGGATTTTCCTCGACCTTGGCCGCGTTTTTACTGACAGTACAACTTAGCTCAGTTTCCGTATTTTCTGGTGGCGACCTTAGTCCTAGAACGGACACATTCTGCTTGCTCGGTCTTGCTCGATATTGCACGGTGATTTGCTTCAGTTAGAATCGGAATTGCTCGATATTATGTAGTCAATTTTGTTCTGTATTGCTCGAAATAGATCTGTTTTCGACAGCGATCCAATCCGATCCAGTGTCCAAATCTGCCAGCCAAACAGATCACAATCTGTTTGGCTGGTTATTGCTCGTTCTGGTTGACCGGCAATCTCACTGGGGTGTATTAGTGATCGGTGAGGAGGATAGATCTGGATCAAGAAGGGGAGATCAAGATTTGGTCTGACGAAGGAAGTCGTTGATGAGGAAAGGCCACTGAAGTCGGGAGCAGGCGGGATTCTGTCATCAAAGAATGGTCCGTGCGCACTCGATCACGGGCTCGGATCCAAAACTCCGATCGTACCCGTTGCTTCCGTCCCCTCATGTCGAATCTAGATCTTTCCTCCTTCTCTCACTAACGCTCTGTACGAGTTTTCTTAGAGAATTTGGGCTAAAGCGCAGCTGATCGCTACCCAAATCTAGATTCCAACTTTCTCAACCCCCGCGATCTCTTATATTCAGATCTCGTCTCAGACATTTCGCGCTCAAGATTGTTGCCTGTAACATACATAGTGCAGCGTCAACTTATAGATCTACTGGGCCACTGCGTCGTTGCGAATTCTACCGTGACCCCACGGCTTCTCCCCTCATCAGCTAAGAACAAATTCCTCTCGAATGCACCCGCCATGAAACCGTGGACCTTATTACCCCTATGCAATGTTCCTCTTAGCTACCCACGGATTGCAGGGATTCATGATCCTTGGCTCCTCGAGGTGGCGATGGGATATCATATTGATCTTCTGGATCATGGCGGCTGGACAATTGGGAGGATGCTGTGGATTGACCATTCAGATTGTAAAGACGGTGTGAATTTTGGGTAGGAACTTGATGGACTCAGGGCGCGTTTCACTACTCGTCGCATTGATTGCACCACCAACACCTTTCCGCCTCAGCCATTATTTTTCATACGACGCTTTTATCCCGTAACTCCTGATTTGTGCCTAACTCAACGTCCTCATCATACAACCACCCTCCTTTTGACGCGTTATGCGCCGCATATTGGCTAGTCAAACCGTTCTATCAGGCTCTGAAACCCTTCACCAAGGGACCCTTTCCATTGTCCAGCATTGATGTCGAGTTTATTGATTTACCCTCTCAAATGAAGTCGCGACTAGTGGAATAACGCCGGAATAACGCGTTGCGTATACGTTATCTACGTCTCTCGGATCTGTCCACACTGCAATTTCGCTCGTACTCGTCGAACTCGATGAAACTCCCGACCAGCGGCAGCACTTCTTCGCCAAATCTCTTGATATCGTCCTTCGTGATAGATGGCCCCAGCATTTGTCTAGGGAAATCGTATGCAAGAGGGTCGGGACTTTCATGTGGACCACAAGTATGTTGCTCTATCCTATAGCATCTAGATAGGCTCCTCTACTTCTATATCTACGTCGACTTTGCATTCATCTCTGGGAGCAGCCCTACAGCGCATCAAAACGTGGCTCGTCTCGTCGAACATGACCAATCCCCGTGCCAGGAGCGCTTCCTTGCCTAACTCTCTTCACCGTCTCTTACGATCGATTGTTCAGACGTTGGGAATAATGTCACTGTGCTCAATGCTGGGGGTTAATTATATGCACGACGGGGGATACTGCTCTGATGTATCTGCAACTGGACCACGTTCATTCCAGAGTCACCTCAGGATATTCCTGGCTGACAGACGTCTTACGGAGTCCGTTAATCTCGATCCTATTTCATTTCCATCAACCATTCTCTCTTTCGAGAGTTCAATCGACATCCTTCCTTGCCTCAGTTTCAGCCTTTCTCTAAGGGGCATAAATCTCTCGATATATCACGTCTTTGTCTTTGGAGCGGATGCGTACTTGATATCGAAGTACTGTTAGCTGGCAATAAAGGAACGGTATCCGACTATCCATTTTCTTATTGTTATTTCTCGAACTACCTGTCCTGCGCGCTGTTTCCAACTACTGTGTGCTGTACATTTCTATTGATCGTTGAAAATATTGCTCAGTTTCCCTTTATTTTTGACATTTACAGTTTTCATAGCTCTGTGTAGCTCTTATATATTCAGAAATTATATTTGCAAGATTATTCCTAGATCAAAGGGATTGCATGCACCGAGGCAAGCTGATCAACGAGTTGAGACCGTGATCAGCGCTACAGCCAAAAATTTTGAAATGTCGCGCAGAGCGTAAGTGAGAGAAGCAGCAAAGATCTCGATTTGGCATGGGGGAACAGAGGCGAGGAACGATAGCGATCGGAGTTTTCATTTGAGGCCGTGATTGAGTACGCGGCGGACCATTTAATTGTGGTTGTTACCGACCTCCATCTCGATCGATGCTGCGATGCTCTTTCCCAAGGATTCAGGTACTGTATATTGGCTAAAAAAAAATGGATCAAGTTTACGGACTCTTTTGGTGTTGCATGTGTGGCTCAGACTTGTACGACCGAGCCCTTTAATCGTTTTATATAATATTGCACTACCACCAGTGTTAGGGATTGCTATTTTATTGCTTTTCCGAGCGTCTCAGTAGGCCTTGTAGATATAGTGGTAGTCTCCCTCTTTGAACTTATAATCCTGCGCTCAGAAACAGCTTGGCTAGTATTTGACGCCCTCGAGTCAAGCGAAGCTGCCAACACAGCCACGTTTCTAGAGCCCAAACTGATAATACTTGTTCGAATTCATGCTCCAGAGCTTTTTAAGGAAGCAGAATTTATATTTAAATTTCTGGATAGAATGTACCAGTATCATCGAACCCTACGTTTGCTGGATGTTTCACTAGTCACCAGATCGGTAACTGTCCTGTCCACAACACTGCGGTAGGTACACTTGAGCTACATACTTGATGGTTGAAGTCACGTCAAAATTCTCAGTCTTACCTTCCATGAGTCTATACAACCTCATATGAGCTCCAAGAATATAATGTCATTGGCCTGGATATGTAGAATCAATGGGGAAGGAGGAGATATAATACGTGTAAACCATACTGGGGCCGCATGTTTTACTTGGCCAAAACCTTGGAATGAGAAAGCATACAGTGCACAGCGCACACGGTGCGCACAGCAATGCCACGGTGGAATCTAGAACCCAATAAAACTCGACACTCGGGGTAGAATAACTGCCTGAGTAGTACTGTTGGCGTTTTGAAATTTTAATCTAGCATGATAGTCGAAAGACCTTGCGAAGCACGGATGCATCCAATGGAAAATGTATTAGTGTCAAAACAAAAGTAATATAGCATTTGCTGGTTGAAAGGCAGTTTGACGCAAGTATGTAGGAAGTTCGAGTCTGTGGTTCAAGTGGTGTTACATTCTGATGCAATAAGAAGGGCAACGGTAAGGTGAAAATGTCGTGATAAAGACAGATGACATTGAGGAGAGGAAATAAAGTATGGGCGCTGGACACTCAAGGCCCCTAGGTTCAACCGAATATTCTCCCCTCAACATTTAAGCCATTGGAAGTTGAATATCTATGAGGAATCAAAAATCTTGCATTGTAAAATGTATCAAATGACATACTTGATTGAGCTTTGTATCAATCTACGAGCAAATGGAAATTTGAGTAGTTGAACACATATAGAATAAATTGAACTCACAGAGTCGGTGGCCATAAGTCCAGCGCCTCCAGGGTTGTCTGAGTTGTCAACTTGGAGTTCGCTCTTGATGTTCAAGATACTCTCCTCACCACAAGGTGCAGTGACAGTGGAGGCGAGATCAAATTCATCGCGGTACGTGAAATTACCCCCTATTGTCCACGTGAGTTAGCGTGGAGTATTTTGGTATTAGCCTAACCAAGCTCACCTGCAAGGGGACCGGTGAGTTTAGAGCGAGCAGTGGCTTGTTTTATCACTCCCGCGACTGAGAATTGAGTGATCAGCAATGTAGGACCATAATGGGAAAGGCTCATACAGTAGTAGATGGACTGCTGGACACCAGTGACCCTGGCATCCAGCTTGTAGAAACCTCGCTGCGAGAATTAGAAGCTAAGTGTCTGGTCAACTCCTAACCAAGGCAGAACCCACGTAATCGACAGTGGCAACTCCAAATGAAAAACCTTGAGGAACCCTGCGGGAGTGACATGGTATGTGTTACAAGTCAACAGAAGAGTGGGATCACGTACTTGACACCGAATGTCAATTGGCAGCTCCTGCGATTCTCGCTGATGGTAGCGTTTGGACCGGCTTCAGCGTAGTACTTGCTGAATGTGACAGTGACGGTCGTTCTGGTGGCTACAGAACTGTGGGTAAAGGGTGTATGTAAAGAATTGACGACTCATACGATTGATGAGGTAGAAGGCGGATCCTGGTGGACATCCTGATCCGTTCAGCCCAAAGCTCGTACTAGACAAAATAACTTCGCTCAGCTTTATATTTTCGGTAATTCACCTATTAGCGCTTACATGTTGAATCCTGTAGGAGGAATAACAGCCTGGGATGCAACCAGAGGTACTAAGAGAGCGGATACAATGAGGGCAGCAGTTGATTTCAAGGACTGGAGCATGTTGGCAAGTCGGAAGAAAACCTGGCCTGGACTGAGAAATTGTGGATGTTCAAGTGGGGTTATATATACTGTTTGCAAAAACCAGGGACAGACGTCGAGTGACGACGCCACACAGACCAGTGGCTTCCATATTGGCGGGAATCTAGAAACTAATACAGGTGGCCTGCGGATGCTTCGTTCTGGTGCTCTTCATAGCATTGTATTTGGATAATACCGATATGTTCGGATGTCCTGAGTCTCCTTCACACCTCATAAACTCATGAAAGTTTAGGTTGTAATCTCAGGCAGCTCTTTGAATTCATCGGAGTCGTGAGAATACTCCGTGTGATTACAGACGTTCGGCAGGACGCGAATAGTCGGTTTTGTAGCAGAGATCATATAATATGTCTGATGACCGGGATCTATTTTCGGTATATCTAAAATGTTTTGGACCTTAGGGAAGCGCTTTGAGTTGGGAGCAAAACGTTATGTCCGTCGAAGCTCCTACAACTTAAACTGGATAACAGAAATCAGCTTAACAGCAATTTTGAATCACGCATTCTAATACAAGGCCAATTGGATGCTGTCTAAAAAATATAAAGCTTACTGGTACCTAGAACCTACCATACAGCGCATGCAGCTCAAAGGTGCCCATGCAAACTATTGGTCCCTCTCAGACGGGCGAATGCTTCAGTGATTCCACTTGCTAGTTCAAACTTGGGGACAAGGGGCGGCAAATGATTATTTTACCCTCATACCCTCCATGACGGTATACCGATGATTTGTGGGCCGCTGGTTAAAGTTCATCGTCTTTCTTATGAATCTCCGTGTTGTATGTCACTCGAAGTAATGTGTAGCCCATGGGATAGTCGAGAATATAATTGGCGAGGCTTGTACTTCGATGCCATAAAACAAATTGGAACCTCGATGGGGAATGGATAGATATAGTAGACCTTGGATAATCATTGGTCCCCACTTCTAGGAAGTAACAAGATTCCAATATTCAATTTCCACCCTCGGGAAAAGGGAGCACGACTTGACAATACATTGCAAGCGACTGATCTGGGATTCTACACAGAACCCAGACATCACCAAAGTGCCTGCGTAGAAATCCTTGCCGCAAAAACCTTCGAGAAGGTCTGTTGATGACTCTCATGCGGCCGCAGCCAAGGGTAGTACACACATATCATTTATATAGACCCATCGAAAATTAAAATTCAGGCTGACGAGCAGCATGTCGCAGTGGAATGTGAAGGAAAGGTCGACGTAGAAGATAGGGTTTGACAATCAGCGGCTTAAAGAGCACCGTGAATGAACCTCAATGGAATTCAAACCTCGCGGCTCTACTATCATTTAGAGAACTTCCGTAAAACACACTCTGACTATCCCACAGAAATTGAAACTTTGCCAAGGCGGAGTTGCATAGGCCAACTCACTCGTTATCACAATCTCGTTGCGTACTCTGTAGATTCTTCGCGCCTGATGATTACGGGGCTGCGAAATGAACTGGTAACCGATCCTTGCGTGAGTAGATGATCGCAGATTCCATATTTGGTCCATTCCCCATTGGGTATTTAATTTATTTTAAGGTCTCAAGGTAGCTTTGCCAAGGGTTTTCACGACCACCTCATTTGCTACATACTCCCTTGAGTGCTTTGCGGAGATTCACAGGGAAGTCAAATACCAACTTATGAATTGCCGGTGTATCGTGATGAGGGTCATGACATTCAAACCAACCTACCGTTTCTTGTCCACAAGTTTTGACCAACATATATTGGCCACAGTGTGATGAGCATGACGACGCCACTGCAGTCTACGTATACAAACTTACCTTATTCTGATATCGATACTGCAAACACGAGAGAAAAGACTTGATATGTTGTCAGGCGATGTTTTTGTGGCCCAGACAATCCGAATGAGTCTGTGCAATGTGAACGAAACCCAAGATAGCCAACCCAGATTGGCATTACCCAGGAAGCGTGCTCAACAGACCCTTAACCAATTGGCCGCAGACCACCTGCATCAGCTACTGCATTCCCGCCAATCTGGCAACAATTTTTTGGGTATGGCGCGGTGAATGAACGTTTTTGTTGGGATTTGGAAAACGCTATATATATACCCCACTTCAATCGACACAATCGCTTAGACCAGGTCCTCATTCATTTGTTTCTTCGACTTGCGAACATGTTAGGATTCTTGAAATCAACTACTGCCCTCGTCGCTGCCTCTCTCTTACTACCGCTGGTTGCGTCCCAGGGTGTCACTGCCCCTCCAGGATTCAACATGTAGGTTTCAATGGACAGTTTAACGAGAATTTGACACAGACAGAGGATATTATCCCTAGCACGAGTTTTGGGCTAAACGGATCAGGATGTCCGCCAGGATCCGCCTTCTACCTCCTCAATGGTATGACTCCCCATTATAATTTGCATACATTGATTACCCACAGTTATATAGCCGAAAGAACCGCCGTCACCGTCACATTCAGCCAGTACTATGCTGAAGCCGGCCCAGGGGTTTCCATGTTCAGCAACCGCAAGAACTGCCAATTGACATTCGGTATCAGGTACATAACCCCACTCCTGCGTTTACTCGTAATAACACCCATCTTGTCCCTCTCGCAGACTCCCTGGAGGTTTCTCATTCGGCGTGGCCACTATCGATTACGCAAGCTCTTCCTTGGTTCGTGATTGAATGGACACTCATCATCCAATTCTCGCAGCGAGGCTACTATCAGCTGGATACCAGAGTCGCCGCTTCTCAGCAGGCGATCTATTACTGTATGAAACTTGTCCATTACTGTCCTAGGCCGCGACTAACTCTATTTCAAGTCCAGGGACAGCTCCAACAGGCCACCGCTCGCTCTACCGTCACCGGTCCCATTCCAGGTGAGCTTGGCTAGGCAGATTTCAAGGCACTCCACGCTCATTCAGCTGGACATTGTAGGAAAGGAATACACGTTCCGCGATGCTTTTGACCTCGTTTCGACTGTTACTTCACCTTGCGGTGCGACAACTATCCTGAACGTCAATAGCGACCTCCGAGTCAACAACGACGCCAACCCTGGAGGCCGTGGACTCATTGCCACCGACTCTGTGAGTTTGATTTATTCTATCTGTGTTTCCCTGCTAAAATTTTCATTTTCTCGTAGATCGATGGCTCCTTCAAGCAGGTGTGTCATTTGCTATTTTTTAGAATGCACAACTACTGACTCTTCATAGACATTCAACTTCCAATGGCGCAGATGCTGAGCACCAAGTCACCTACTTGAACCCTAGGAAAATTGACTGCTCAACACGCAATGCTTTGTTTTTCTCTGCTCGATTTCACCTGTTTACTGGTTGCTACTCGTCTCATCCCTAACCCTAGCGTTCTTAGACATATGTCTCTTTTATGCACTAGTATAGTCTGGACAAATTTACAGTTTGGTTTACACGTATTGTAGTAGCTCTTTCCCCCATGATACTCATATCCACGGCGATAAAATTACATTCATGGAGGTCATGTCGAAGCATATCCGAACCGTCACCTCCAGAACGAAGGTGTACGATATTTTTATCAATATCAATCAACATCCGCGTTGATTCGAACATCGATCAATGCGAGGTAGCTGGAGAGTGGCCAGAACGTCTGCGAGCGTGGACGGAGTTATAAATAAGAGATGATGAAGCTCGGTGGAAATTCAGAAGGATGGTTCAATAGAACAGAAAAAGCACATCCATCAATCACATCGTCTTTTATGACATTGAAAGGAGAGAAGCTGTTGAAAGAAGAACGACGAGATAAATAGAGAAATACTCACTGATTCGGCGATCACGCACAACTTGATGTATGCGACGGCATGTGCAGATGCACCATTGACATTGAAATCAAAGTCCTCCACTGGCTTCACCAATAATGGGAAACACCCACACACAATGAGATCCCTTGGGCTACTTAGTAACCGGTCAATTCGACTCAATGTTAATTGAGTAGGCTACTTGGGAAAAAAAAAATCTTCGAGAATTCAGCAATGAATAAGAAATGATCAAGAACATCCAAAATTGAAAAGGCTACAAGAATGAGAATTAAAATCAGAAGATAAAGGATTTGTCAGTTACGCAGCTTAATAGTCCTGGAGACACCAACGAGACGCAACGGATGGCATGCGGCTGGGAGATATACCTAACACGTACTCCGCCGATTCGACTAAACATCGATCGACCCGAAGCCACCTGGACGGCGAATGGCACAGTGGCGAGCGCGAATCAAGAAAAGTCAAAGAAATTGAAGGAATGAAGAGAATATGAACAAAGAGCTAGATGAGCGGATGAGTGGTAGTCTCAAAAAAGATAAGACGCATAAAGGTTAGTTGGGAGCATGGGTTTCGATACAAATCAATATCTTATCAGTAGATCGTATCAAGGATTTGG